>JACDJB010001355.1_pt1 | contig 20049 bp, 16 predicted proteins | sample 7454121 | NCBI WGS metagenome assembly JACDJB01 (sample SAMN14253290, study PRJNA609438) | sludge metagenome | isolation source: sludge after 25d culture with pyrite | collected 2018-12-20 | reverse complement strand
TCGTCCCATCCTGTGGCATATCATGATGCACTATTCCTGCTACGGGTATAAGGATTTCGTGATCGCGTTGGGCTACAAGGGCGAGGTGATCAAGCGATATATGGTCGATTACTGCTCGCTCAACAGCAACCTGACGATCAACCTGAAGGCCGGGCGGGTTGACCTCCACGACACCGACGGCATCCAGGACTGGACGGTCGAACTGATCGACACCGGCCTGAACACGATGACCGGCGGCCGCATCAAGCGTCTGCAACCCTACATGGGCGAGAAGACCTTCATGCTGACCTGGGGCGACGGCGTCTCGACCGTGGACCTGGACAAGCTGCTGGCTTTTCACCGCAACCACGGCCGCCTGATTACCATGACGGCCGTGCGCCCGCCCGCTCGCTATGGGCACATGGAGTTCGACGGCGACCGCATCCGCGAGTTCACCGAAAAGCCGCAGACGGCCGAAGGGTGGATCAACGGCGCGTTCTTCGTTGTCGAGCCTCAGGTGTTCGATTATATCGACGGCGACGACACCCAATTTGAGAAAGGGCCGCTGGAGCGGCTGGCGGCCGACGGCGAGCTGATGGCCTATCGGCACGACGGTTTTTGGCAGTGTATGGACACCCGGCGCGACAAGTACGTGCTGGAAAAGCTATGGGATAGCGGCGAAGCCCCCTGGAAGGCCTGGTAGGAGCCGGTCTGGCGACTGCCCGGTGATTAAGCAAAGCGGAGAATATTGACAATGCGCGTATTAGTGACAGGACACAACGGCTATGTCGGCACGGTGCTGGTGCCGATGCTGGTGAAGGCGGGCCACGACGTTGTCGGTCTCGACACCGACCTGTATCAGGCGGCCACCTTCGGCGAGGAAAACGGCACTGTGGCCATTCCGGCCATTCAGAAAGATGTGCGCGACGTGACCCACGCCGATATCGACGGGGTTGATGCCATCCTCCACCTGGCGGGATTATCCAACGACCCATTGGGCGACCTCAATCCCGAACTTACATACGAGATCAACCATCAGGCTTCCGTCCGGCTGGCCGAGATCGCCAAAGAGCTGGGCGTTGAGCGCTACATCTTCTCGTCGTCGTGCAGCAACTACGGCGCGGGGGTCGATGACTGGCTGACCGAGGAGTCGGCTTTTAACCCGGTGACGCCTTACGGCAAGTCGAAGGTCATGGTGGAGCAGGACGTCGCCAAAATGGCCGACGATAATTTCAGCCCCACCTTCCTGCGTAGCGCGACCGCCTACGGCGTGTCCCCGCGGCTGCGCTTCGACCTGGTGATCAACAATCTGACTGCCTGGGCCTACACGACCGGGCTGGTCTACCTGAAGAGCGACGGCACGCCATGGCGGCCGGTCGTCCACATCGAGGACATGGCTCTCGCCTTCGTTGCCGCGCTCCATGCCCCGCGCGAGTTGATCCACAACGAGGCGTTCAACGTGGGCCGGCCGGAAGAAAACTACCGCATTCGCGAGCTGGCCGAGATCGTGGCCGAGGTTGTGCCCAACAGCCGCGTCGAGTTCGCCGAGGGAGCCAGCCCCGACAAGCGCAACTACCGCGTCGACAGCAGCAAGATCGCCCGCACGCTGCCGGAATACAAGCCGCAGTGGACGGCGCGTCGGGGCGCGCAGGAACTTTATGAGGCTTACCAGCGGGTCGGCTTGCAGGTGGAAGAGTTCGAAGGGCCGCGCTATCGCCGCATCGACCACATCAAGATGCTGATGGCCGAGGGCCGCCTGGACGAGCGCCTACGCTGGCGCGCGGCCGTGCCCGCCTGATACACGGCAGGGGCGGGTACGATAGGCTGCCTGCTGCCCAAACCCGTCCCCTCGCGAAGGCCCAATAATAGTAGGGGCGGGTGCGATAGGCTGACTATCGTCCGGACCCGCCCCTACAGAATGAAACAAGCTATGGCAATCTATCAAAACGAAACCACGGACCGCATCTCCGGTTCGTCTGATCTTGAGACCATCATCGCCTTTGGCGAAACGCCGTTGGCCGACCGCCTGCTGCGCGCCGACCAGCTCGACGAGCCGGACCTGAAAGCTCCGCTAACGCTCGTCTTCTGCCCCGACACCTCGCTGGCCCAGATTCGCGAGACGGTGAACCCCGAGATTCTCTTCTACGCCGAGTATCCCTACTTCTCGTCCGTCTCCCAGTCGCTACTGAAGCACTTCCGCGAGAGCGCCGAGTACATCATGGATACGCGGCCGCTTGGCCCCGGGAGTCTGGTGATGGAAGCAGCCAGCAACGACGGCTACATGCTGAAGAACTTCGCCGACCGGGGTATCCCTGTGTTGGGCATCGACCCGTCGGTGGCTCCGGCCACGGCCGCCCAGGAAGCGGGCATCCCGACGATGATCACCTTCTTCACCCGCGACCTGGCCCGGCAACTGGTGGACGAGGGCAAGGCGGCCGACGTCTTTCTGGCCAACAATGTGCTGGCCCACGTCCCCGACCTCAACGGCTTCGTGGCCGGCATCAAGACCGTGCTGAAGCCCACCGGCGTGGCCGTCATCGAATGCCCCTACGTCGTCGATCTGGTCGATCACGTCGAGTTCGACACCATCTATCACCAGCACCTGTGCTACTACTCCGTCACGGCGCTCGACAAGTTGTTCCGACGACACGGCCTTTACCTCAACGACGTCAAGCGGACGAAGATCCACGGCGGGTCGCTGCGGCTGTTCGTGGAGCCGCGCGAGAACGTGGGGCCGGTCGTGAAAGAACTGTTGGCGACGGAGCGCGAGCGGAAGGTCGATTCCATCGACTATTACCTCGATTTTGCCGACCGCGTGCAGGCTGTGAAAGATAATTTGCTGGCGATCCTGCGCGACCTGAAGGCTCAGGGCTGCCGCATTGCCGCCTATGGCGCGGCGGCCAAGGCCACGACGATGCTGGCCTATTGCGAGATCGATTCTTCACTGGTTGATTACGTCGTCGATCTGAACAAGTACAAGCACGGCCGCTACATGGGCGGCAATCACCTGCCCATCTATCCGGTGGAAAAGCTCATGGAGGACAAGCCGGATTACGTCCTGCTGCTGGCCTGGAACTTCGCCGAGGAGATCATGCGCCAGCAATCGGCCTACCGCGAGGCAGGCGGCAAGTTCATTGTCCCCATCCCCGAGCCGCGAATCGTCTGATACGGGAACCGGAACATGACACCGACCATCCAGCCGGCCGGAACGCGGAGCGGCAAGCCCCGCGTCCGGCGCAAACGATTCCAGAAATTGAGAGGAACCGGCAAGCGGTTCGTCGTCTCCGTCATCGGTGAGGACCGCTACATGCGGCAGCGCGCCGCGCGCCAGATTGCAAGCGGCAAACCGCTGCTGCTCATCCACACGATGGGCAAGGTGGGATCGACCACCATCGCCGCCTCGCTGAAGGCCCGTGGCCTGCGGCAGAAGATGACCATTTATCAGCCTCACTTCCTGAGCGATGAAGGCATTGTCTTCGCCGAATCCCTGGCCATCAGTCGCGCCGGCAGCTGGGAAAATCTGACCAGGAAAGGCCGGGCGGGCTATCTGCGCAACCGCTTGCTGAACAAGGAGTTGCGCCGATTGCGGGACACAGGCGGCCGGGTCAAGGTCATCACGATCGTGCGTGAGCCGCTGGCGACCAATGTCTCCGGCCTCTTCCATAACTATCGCTGGTGGCCGGCTGAGTTGAAGGCCTGTTGCCAATCGCCCACGGCCGGCTGCCTGGCGGCGGTGGAGCGTTATTTTCTCGATCACTATACCCACGACGTGCCCGACACGTGGTTTGATATGGAAGTGAAGACGCTCTACGGCATCGACGTGTTCGCCGAGCCGTTTGACGTCGCTCGTGGGTACACCATTTATCGCAACGAGTTCGCCGACGTGCTGGTGCTGAAGCTGGAGCGGATGAACGAGTGCGCCGCCGATGCCATGCGCGACTTCCTGGGGCTGGAGAACTTCCGGCTGGTGGAGAGCAACACGGCCGAGGACAAGGATTATGCCGACGTCTATGCTGCCTTCCGCAAGCAAGTGGCGCTGCCGGAATCCTATCTCGACCGCATGTACGCCTCACGCGTAGCCCGACAATTCTACTCGCCGGAAGAGATCGCCGCCTTTCGTCGGAAATGGTCGGCCGCGCGTGGGCCGGAGGCCGGGTAAGTCATATGCCCCAATCATCGCTGCGGCAAAGCGTCACCCGCACCACGATGCGGGCCTACCACACGCTGCGCCACCAGGTTCGGGACAGCGGACTGCTGCCGGCTTCGGCCGATTACACCCGCTTCCTGTGCGTCGGCAACCCGCGCACCGGCTCCACCTTGCTCATGCGCTCGCTCAACAACCACAGTCGCATCATCGGCTACGGCGAGATCGTCAAGGACGTCGATCGCTATCCCGGCCACTATCATGAGTTCGGCAATGGCGAAGCGATCTTCCGGCGCGATCCGGCGGCGTTCCTGGAGACCCGGGTGTTTTGTAAATACCCGCCGGATGTCGAGGCGGTGGGGTTCAAGATCTTCTACCATCACGCACCGCGCGATACTGCCTGGGGGCGGGCGGTCTGGAATTACTTGCTGGATCAACCCGACCTGAAAATCCTCCACCTCAAGCGCCGCAATCTGCTCAAGGTATTTCTGTCCAGAAAGCAGGCCGGCCGCTCGGGGGAATACATCAAATATTCCAATGGCGCGAAAGACACGATGGCGCTCGATCCCGACGAAGCCGGGATATTCTTCGAGCAGATGCGGGCGAGCGAGATGGAGTACGACGCGCTGCTGGGCGGGCGGCCGCTGTTCGAGGTCGTCTATGAAGAGATGACCCGCGATTATGGCGCGGTCATGCGCGGCATCCAGTCGTTTCTGGGCGTCGACTACGAGGATATCAACCCCGGCACCGAGAAACGCCCCAGCCGCTCGCTGTCTTCGCAGATTGAAAACTACACCGAGTTGAAAGCTCACTTTCTCGGCTCGCCCTGGGAGTCGTTCTTCTCCGAACAGCTGTAACCTGAAGCAATTTTCCCGAATCGTTCCACCTGGACGAGAGCGGCGTTTCATTGGGCAAGGCTGAAAAGCCGTTAAGAAATGCCGTAAGGGTGATTGCCTATGATATATTCGTTAGGGTGGGCCTTCGGGGCCGTCCCTCCATTTTGGTACCGGAGTCAGGAGCACGCTTCGGAACCGGGTTTTCGGGATATCGATGACAAGACACGCGCGGCCGTGTGTCGCGCCGCGCTGCGTGCCGTCCATCCGCCGGCACGAGAGCAGGGCGCAAGGAGCGAAACAACGTGGGAAAAAATACATTGTTACGATCGGTTTTGATTCTCTGCCTGATGGCCGTCGCCACGCTGGTGTTGGCCGCGGTTCGACCCCTGGCGGCCGAGGCCAACGCCTTCAGTCTGACCACCCAGGTCGATCCGCCCGGCAGTGGTACGGTCAACGTCAACCCGGGGCCGCCCTACAGTCAGAACCAGACCGTCACGCTGACGGCCACGGCCAATACCGGCTACGTCTTCGACCGCTGGGTGGTGAATGACGACACCGGCTGGTGGGATGCGGGTTGGGATTATCGCGTGGAAGTGACGGCCAACGCCGCCGGCTATGCCCGCAAGAACAAGCCGGCCGAGTTTGACCTCAACTTTACCCAACTTTGGGCTTCGCTTGGCAAGACCGGCACGCTCGATCCCAACTCGGTTCGTGTGGTGGAAGTCGACGCCAACGACAATGTGCTCGATGCCGACGTACCCTTCCAGTTCGACAAGGCGTCGGACTTCAACGCCGCGACCAAGGCCGCCGGAACGGTGGTTCTGATCATGAAGGGCAACACGGGCGCCGGTGCCACACGCACCTATCACGTCTACTTCGACGTGACGGGCAAGGGCTTCCCCGCGCCGAGCGTCACCCCACAGGTCACTCTTAGTGAGCAGACGGATCAGGGGGTGGGAGCTTTCAAGCTCCAGACGCCAAACGGCACGATCTTCATCCACAAGAGCAGCGGCGGCGTCTCCGGCTATGAGGACGTAAACGGCAACGACTGGATCAGCTGGAGCGAAGCGACCGGAGCTAACGGCGCCTTCCGGGGCATCCCCAACGCAACGGGCGGCACCAACGAAGCAGTCTTCCATCCCGGCAAGGGCAAGATGACTTCCACCGTCCTCAACCAGGGGCCGATCAAGGTCACGCTCCATTTTCTGGGCAATAAAATCCAGGGAGACTCACAGCGGTGGGAAGGCACCTATGAGATCTATCCGGACTATGCAACCTTCACGATGTTGAAGACCAGAGTCTCGCCCGCGCTGGCGTATCCGTTCTGGTTCCTTTATGAAGGCACGCCGGGCGGTCTGCTGGAGCCGGCCATCGACTTTGTCGTTTTCAGCACCGGTGAGCAAATCAACGTAGGCCAGACGCGCCACGGTGACTTGCCTAACGAGGAATGGGCCTACATTTCCGATCCCAACGTGGGCACGGGTCGGTCGATTTTCCTGATCAATCATCAGGACGATACCAAGCACGATACCTATGCTCCCGACGTTGCGAAGGTAATGACCATTCTCGGGTTTGGTCGGGATGGTTCGAAGCTCTTGCTGGAGAGCAACACCACCCCGCGCGAATTCTCGTTCGGCCTGATGAACGAAACCCTGTTCGATAACGCCAAACCGATCATCTACAACGTCTACCGTAACCTGAACAACAGCGTCGGCAATGCCGAGGCTCGCGCGGGCGCGTCGCTGGGGACGCAGAACCCGGTCCAGTTCACCATCACCGGCGAGCACATCATCATCGCCCAGTTCAAGCCGGCCCAATATACCGTCACCGTCGACATCAGCCCGGCCGGAGTCGGCGCAGCGACCAGGACGCCGGACAAGGCGACCTATGCCCACGGCGAGCAGGTGACGCTGGCCGCCGCGCCCACCGCTCCGGGATATAATTTCGCCGGGTGGCAGGGAGACGTGACCGGCACGCAGAACCCGATTACCGTGCCCGTCACCAAGAATATGAACGTGACGGCGACTTTCTCCCAGTCGTTTGCCGTCACGACCGAAGCCAATCCGCCCGCGGGGGGCATCGTGATCCTTGACCCGCCGGGGCCGTCCTATACACCCGGCGCGCAAGTTACCGTCACCGCCGTCGCCAACGGCAGCTACACCTTCACCGGCTGGGGCGGCGATCTGTCGGGCACGGAAAACCCCAAGGCTGTCACGGTCAACGGTAATATGAATATCGTGGCCAACTTCGGTCAGGCCCAATATACCTTTAGCGCCACCTCGGCCGGCAACGGCACGGTTGACTGGACGCCGAAGAAGGATTTCTACGCGGCGGGCGAGCAGGTCACCGTGACGGCCACGGCCAATACAGGCTACGCTTTTAACGGCTGGACGGGCGACCTGAGTTCGAACGTCAACCCGCTCGTGATCCCGATAGTCGGCGATATGTCCGTCATCGCCAATTTCGTGGCTACCCAGACCTACACGGTCGTGGTCAGCGTGCCGGGCGGCGGCGGGACGGTGACGCAGAACCCGCCGGGGCCGAACTACCCGGCCGGCTCGACCGTAACGTTGACGGCCGTACCCGACACCGGCAAGCGGTTCGTGGGCTGGGGCGGCGACACGTCGGGGTCGGAGAACCCCAGGACGGTCACAGTCAACGGCAACCTCAACATCACTGCTGCCTTTGAGGACGATGGCGAGCAGCTCACCGTGACGGTCGACCCGCCACAGGGCGGCAGCGTCTCCCGGCAACCCAATCAGACCTTCTACCCTGTCGGCACGGTCGTCACGCTGAACGCCACGGCCAACACCGGCTGGACGTTCACCGGCTGGAGCGGTGACGCGACGGGCACGAACCCGACGACGACCGTCACCATTGAAGAGGGCGGCAACAACGTCACCGCTTCGTTCACCGCGCCCGGGCCGTTCACCCTGACGATTGACTACGCCGGTAACGGCGCCGGTACGGTCACTGTTAGTCCGGAGAAAGCCGAATATCAGTTCGGCGAGCAGGTGACACTGACGGCCTCGCCCGCCGACGGCTCGGTCTTCACCGGCTGGTCGGGCAACGCCACAGGCACGAAAAACCCGCTGACGGTAACGATGGACGCCAACAAAGCTGTTACGGCTACGTTTGTTGTGCCCAGCGGCAACCCGAAGAGCGACAACTTTAACGTCTGTGGCCTGAATTCGTTCTGGGAGCAGCTTGATCCGATGGGCGGCGGTACGTTCGAGGTGAACGGTCGCCAATTACGCATTACCGTCCCCGAAGGAGCGACCCATAACGTCTGGGGCGACGGCAACAACGCGCCGCGCGTCATGCAGGATGCCGACAACGTTGATTTCGAGTACATCGTGAAATTCGACTCGGCGGTGACGCAGAACGCCCAGATGCAGGGCCTGATCGTTGAGGAAAGCGCGGCGCGCTTCGCTCGCTTCGACTTTGAGTACAACGGCGGTGTGGTCAAGGCTTATGCCGCCACGATCTACGACGGTTCGACTCGCAAGCGCGTCTCCGTTGACATCGACCCCGCCCAGGCCGTCTACCTGCGCGTCGTGCGCGTTGGCAACAAGTGGATCATGTCCTACAGTGGCAACGGCGTGGACTGGACCGAGGCCGGGTCTTTCAATAACTTCATTCTGAACGTGGCGAAGGCGGGCGTCTTCGCCGGGAACGTGGCCGTGGGCAGCCAGCCCGCTCCGGCCCATACGGCAGTGATCGACTACTTCCAGAACGTAGCCGAAGGGCCGATGCCGGAAGATACGCCGATGCTGGCCGTCACCGTCGTGGGCGGTGGCACGGTCACGTCGAATCCGCCGGTCGACCAGGTGGTTTGCGGCCAGACGGTGACGCTGACGGCCGCGCCCGGCCTCGGCTACACTTTTGGCAGCTGGAGCGGCGCGGTGACCGGCACGCAACCGACCGCCACGCTCCTGATCAACGGCCCGAAACAGGTGACGGCAACGTTCACCGGCTCCAGCACGCGCTACCTGCTGCTGCCGATGGTCATCACGACTCCGTAAGAGAGAAACCCGGACGCCGGGATGAAACGACGCCGGGATCGACTCAACGATCCCGGCGTTCTGGTGTTGGGCGTTCCGCCTGCCGTCGTTTGTGGTCTGTCGTCCGTCGTCCGTCCGCGGTCGGCAGTCTTGCTTATCTATATATCTCCGCCGCCGATCGCCGGAGGTCCACGAAAATGGGGTGGAGGCAGGCGATGATCGCCGCCAGTCGCTCGGCCACCTCGGCCCGATACGCCTCGGTCAGCGGCGCGGCGGGGTAGACCTCATAGATCTTTGTCCACCCCTTATCCCACATCTCCGCCTCGATTCGCTCGCCCAGCGTGGCCTTGATCTCGAACAGGTGGCGGCGAAAGCCGTCGAGAAGCAGCCGGTTCAGATGGGGGTCGCGCGATTCGCAGTGGAACGCCAGTTCCCACCCCTCCACGCGCCGGATGGCGTCCGGCGACACGCGCCCCACTTCGTAATGGAGCGACGGCTCCCCGTAATGGATCTGCAGCAAGCTCCACGGGCGGCGCACCTGGAACCCGCGCAGGGGCGCGGGCAGCAAGGGCCGCACAAAATCGGGCAGGCTATTGATGAAGGCTGTTTGCGATATCGCGCTCATAGGTCTTGTAGTATAATCCTCGCGAGTCGCTACATCCAGCGCTCGTTGTTCTGTCCCGACCGCATGACCAGTAAACAGCGCACCTGGGGGCAATTTGCTACGCCGGCCGATGTGGCCGACGTGTTGCTCGGCTTCTGCCTTCGTCGGCCCGACGATCGCCTGCTCGATCCCAGTTGTGGCGACGGGGCGCTGCTGCGGCGCGCCGCCCGCTGGCGCGGTTGGCTGGCCGCCGGCGAGGCGACCGGTGGGGCGCTGTGCGGCATCGAACTGGACCCCGACGCGGCGGCCGTGGCCTCGGCCATACCGGGTGTCGCCGTCGAGCGCGCCAACTTCCTGACGACCGACCCCGCGCAATACGAGCCGTTCGATGTCGTTGTGGGCAATCCTCCCTATACCCGCGCCGAGTGGATCGACCGGCTGGACGCGGCCGCAAACCGCCCCACGCTCTTTCCCGATGTGCCATCCGGCGACCGGCAGCGGGGCGAGGCCCTGCTGCCGCACGAACTGGCCGCGGCGCTTGGCGGGCGCGCCGGTCTCTATGCCTACTTCCTGCTCCACAGTCACGACTTCCTGCGCGAGGGCGGGCGGCTGGGCTTTGTCGCCCCCAACGGCTGGCTTGATGTGGCCTACGGCGAGGGGCTGAAACGCTTCCTCCTCGACCATTTTCGCGTCGTGGCCGTCATCGAGTCGGCCGTCGAACGCTGGTTTGCCGCCGCGCGCGTCAACACCTGCCTGCTGGTGCTGGAGCGCGCCGCCGCGCCCGCTGACCGCGCGGCCAACCGGGTGCGCTTTGTTCGCTTGCGTCAACCGCTGCGGCAGATGCTTGGCCCCGAGACGGACAGCCGCCGCGCCGCCGCCGTGGAGCGGCTCGTGACACGGCTCTTGCCGTCCGCCGACCGGCTGACGGACGTGGCCGCCGTGCGCGTCCGCGAGCAGGCCACGCTGACCGCGGGGGAGCGTTGGGGGACGTTGTTGCGCGCGCCGGAGATCTACCTGCGCCGCCCGGCGGCCGCCGTCCCGCTCGGCCAATGGGCCACCGCTCAGCGCGGCCACACGACCGGGGCCAACGACTTTTTCTATCTCGACGCGAGGCGCGTGGCCGAGTGGGGCATCGAACCCGCTTTTCGCCGACCGCTGCTCAAGTCGCTGCGCGGGGCGCGCGGCCTGCGTCTGGGGGTCGCCGATTGCCGCCACGAGTTGCTGTCTATCCCGTCGGGGGCCGACCTGCGGGGCACGGCGGCCGGCGAATACGTCGCCTGGGGAGCGGCCCAGGGTGTCGCCGCGCGGGCGACGTGCGCCGGGCGGCGGCCGTGGTATGCCCTGCCCGAGCAGCCGGACGGCGACATCCTGCTGGCGAAAGGCATCTGGCAGCGCCACTTCGCCGCTGTTGCCGCCGCGCCGATTGCCGTCGATCAGCAGATCTATCGCCTGTCGCCGGGCGCGACTGTGCCTGTGGCCGCGGCCGCGGCTTTGCTCAATAGCGTCTGGTTCGCCCTGGGTTGCGAGTTGGGCGGCCGGGTCAACCTGGGCGAGGGCGTGCTGTGGCTGGCGACCTACGAACTCGGCAAGATCGAGTTGCCCGACCCGCGCACTCTTGACGCAGCGGCCCTGCGTGATCTGGAGGATGCCTTCGTGCGGCTGGCGGCCGAACCGCCGGTTGATACACCGGATGCGCTGGAGGGCGACGCGCGGCGGGCGCTCGACGAACTGGTATTTGACCTGCTGGGCCTGCCGGCCGGGGAGCGCCGGGCGGCGCGCGAGGCGCTGCTCGATTGTCTGGCCGGGCGTCGCCGCCGCGCCCGTGCGCCGGTTGAAACGATGGAGGAGTGATCGTGCTGCCCCCTGAACGCGCGCGCGAGCAGTATGCCGCGGTCTTCCGTATCCTGAACGAAACCTACGGCCGCCCGGTCTGGCGCCCAAACGCTCCGGCCATGAACGAGCTTGTCGGCACCATTCTCTCGCAGGCCACAACCGACGCGAACGCCAACCGCGCCTTTGCCGAACTGACCGCCCGATTCCCGGATTGGGAGAGCGTGATGAACGCGCCGCCGGAAGCGGTTGTCGCCGCCATTCGTTCGGCGGGGTTGTCGAACACGAAGGGGCCGCGCATCCAAAACGCTTTGCGTACTGTCCGGCGCGAGCGCGGCGAACTGTCGCTCGATTTCCTGGCCGACATGCCGCTGGACGAGGCAATGGCCTGGCTGACCCGTATCGAGGGAATCGGCCCAAAGACGGCGTCGATCATCCTGCTCTTCTCGTTCGGTCGCCCGGTCTTTCCGGTCGATACCCACGTCTACCGGGTGGGCGGCCGGTTGGGCCTCATCCCCCCGCGCACGAGCGCCGAGCAGGCTCACGCGGTCATGGCTGCGCTGGGGCCGCCGGATACGTATTACCCGATGCACATCAACCTGATCCGCCACGGTCGCGAGATCTGCCACGCCCGCAACCCGCAATGCCACATCTGTCCTTTGCAAGAGTGGTGCGACTATTACCGCACGGTAGTGGCGCGGGCGATGGATGGATGAGAAGCAGGAATTACAGACCGGGGGCTAACACTGTCGATAAATTAGGAGCAAGCGCCCCATTGCGGCTACAATCCCGATGAGCAGGCGGATGCGGCATGAAGCCCTTTTGATGCTGCGAATCCCGCCCGCCCCGGCTGTCCTGTCCAGATGAGCGTGACGCGAACCCGCACGAATGAAGAATGGCTGGCCGATCTGCGAGCGGACGGCCCAACCCGCGAGACCGCGCTGGCCGACTTGCGGCTGCTGCTGGCCAATGGGTTGCGCCGCGGCCTCATCGGCCAGGTCGACACGTCCGCGCCGGAGTTCGACGCCCTGCTTGACGATTTTGCTCAGGAGGCGCTGTTGAAGGTGCTGGACAATCTCGACACCTTTGCCGGGCGCAGTTTGTTCACCACCTGGGCCAACAAGATCGCGCTCAACATCGGCCTGACGGAGCTGCGCCGCAAACGGTGGCGCGATACGTCTCTGGATCAGCTGACGCAGTCCGACGAGGGGGAGTATACCCCCTCGTTTGTGGCCGACCCCGCGCCGCGGCCCGAAGAGTTGACGGAGAGGCGCGAACTGCTGAAATATGTAACCCATCTGATCAATGAGGAGCTGACTGAAAAGCAACGCACGGCCCTGACGGCGGCCGTCATCCAGGGCCATCCCCTCAGTGAGGTGGCCTTCATGATGGACTCCAACCAAAACGCCGTCTACAAGCTTGTATTCGACGCTCGCCGCCGGTTGCGGCGGCGGCTGGCAGAGGATGGCCTTTCGCCCGAGGAGGTCATTGCCTCCTTTGCCGATGGGTGACCGCCGGCTGTAAGAATGGCCGCCCTTGCTTCGTCAGAGAATGAGGATGACCGATCTCATTGAGAAACTACGCCGGTTATTGGCCCGCGCTTCCTCCCCCGCGCCCGAAAAGGAGGACGTGCCGCTCGATGCCGCGTCCGTCGAGCGACTAATGTCCCTCCTGTGCGAGACACGCGACGATGAACTCTCCTGCGATGACGTATTCAATTGCCTGGATGAGTACGTGGAGTGCCTGGAATCGCGCCACGACGTGGCCCACGACGTGGACGGCAAGCGGGCGCTTGTGGAGCACCACCTGGGTCTGTGTCCCGACTGCCGCGACGAATTGCACGCGCTGATCCATGCCCTGGAGAATGCTAACGGGGAGGTGGACTGAACCCTGATCTCCCGTTTCCGGCGGGCGCGCGCCCGTCAATCCCATCCAATCAAGTACATATGGCAAAGTGAACCATGCTACTAGCAGGCGATATTGGCGGTACGAAAACAGTTCTGGCGCTCTTCGATGTAGACGAGCGGGCTTCCCTCATCGCCCGCCACCCGGTCATGGAGCGCACCTTTCCCAGCCAGCAATACCAGTCGCTGGAGCTGATCATTGAGGAGTTTCTGCGCGAGGGCGAGCACCACATCTCGGCCGGCAGTTTCGGCGTGGCCGGGCCGGTCATCGGCGACCGCGCCCAGGTGACCAACCTGCCGTGGGTCATCGAGTCAGGGGCAATGCGTGCGCGCTTCGGCTTCGACATTCACCTGCTCAACGACCTGGAGGCGCTGGCGATGGCCGTCCCCTACCTGGAGGACACCGATCTGATCACGCTCAACCAGGGCGAGCGCGTCCAGCGAGGAGCCATTGGGGTCATCGCGCCGGGCACAGGCCTGGGCGAGGCTTTTCTCGTCTGGTCCGGCGACCGTTACACATCCTATCCCTCGGAAGGCGGCCATTGCGCCTTCGGCCCGACGACGCCGCTGCAACTGGAGATGCTCAACTACTGGTTGCCGCGGATGGGCCACGTCAGCTATGAGCGCGTCTGCTCCGGCATCGGCATCCCCAATATCTACACCTTCCTGCGCGAGACGAGGCGATGCGCCGAACCCGACTGGCTGCGGGAGCAAATGGCCGACGCTACAGACCTGACGCCGGTCATTGTCCGCGCCGCCGTGACGGGCGAGGCCGAGATCTGCGTCGCCACGCTGGAGCTGTTCATGGAGATTCTGGGCGACCAGGCGGGCAATCTGGCGCTGACGGTTCTGGCGACCGGCGGCGTCTACCTCGGCGGCGGCATTCCCGGCCGCATTCTGCCCCAGTTGCAAAAAGGGCCGTTCATGAAGTTTTTCCAGGACAAGGGACGCTTCAGCCAGATGATGAGCCGTGTGCCCGTCCATATCATCTACAATCCCAAAGCCGCCCTTTATGGCACGGCCTACGACGCATTGGCCATTTCCCATGCCTGAGCGTCGCCTGCTGGTGGTCGATGACCCGGCTGCCGCCGCGGCCGATGTCGTCGTGGCCGACTTGCGCGCCGCGATCCGGCAGCGGGGCGCGGCCGGTCTCGTGCTGGCCGGGGGCGGCACGCCGCTGGCGCTCTACCACGCGCTGGTGGAACGCCCCGACCTTGATTGGGGATGCATCCACGTCTTCTGGGGCGACGAGCGGCTGGTTCCCCCCGACGACCCCGGCAGCAACTACCGCGCGGCGTGGGCGGCGCTGCTGAGCCGGATCGATTTGCCGGCGGCCAATATCCACCGCATGCGTGGCGAGTTGCCGCCCGACGAGGCCGCTGCCGACTACGCCGCCCGGCTGCGCGACTGGGCGCGAGCGAATGACCCCGGCGCGCCGCACCCCTGGCCCCGCTTCGACGTCGTTCTGCTCGGTCTGGGCGAGGACGGCCACACCGCGTCGCTCTTTCCGGGATCGCCGCCCGCGCCGCCGCAACCGGTGGTGGCCGTGACGGCCGACTACCAGGGCCGGCCGGCCGGGCGCATCACCCTGACGCCGCGCGTCTTCAACGACGCCCGCCACGTGATCTTCCTAGTGGCCGGAGCCGGCAAGGCTGAGGCCGTGCGCGAAACCTTCCATGCCGCCGACCCCATGCGCCTGCCCGCGCAACGAATTCACCCCGACTACGGCCGCGTGACGTGGCTGGTGGACCACGCCGCGGCGGGAGAATGATTAGAGCACGGATTCGCGCAGGTTAAACGGCTGCGACGGATCGGATGCCATCCGTAAAGTCTGCTTGATCTGTGGTTTATTATTTCTAGCCGAAGGGCCACCAACTGAGGATGAGGATAGCCGCGGCGGTGACGGCCAGGTTGTCCAGCCCCCAAATCGACACCGCCTCGATGAGGGTCGTCACGGCCATGATGACCAGCGCAGGCAACAGGGCCGCGACAGGCGAAATCTCCGGTGGGCCGGGCATCACCCACAGCGCCAGCCACGTGAAGATGAACCCGGCCACGAAGAAGCCGGCCGACCCCTCAAGGGTGCGTGTGCTGGTGTGGATACGATAGAAGTGGCGGCCGTAGGTCGCGCCGATGACCGGGGCCAGCCCGTCACCCCACGTCAGCGGCATGAGAGCGGCCACCAGCAGCGGCGGCTGCCCCCAAAAGATTAGCGCCACCACCGCCGCCGCCAGCGGGAAGTAGACCGTGCCCAGGTTGCTGCGGTGTTTGCTCTGCATCGAGCCGATCAACCCATAGCGCCAGTCGATGAGGTTGATGATCATGAACACGACGCAGGCCAGGACGAACGGCCAGGGAGAAGTGAACAGGAACGGCAGGAACCAGCTCATCATGCCCACGCCGATGTGGATTACCTTGCGCGTGAAGCCGCTGCCATAGCCGCGCCGGCGGCGCAGCGCTTCGGCCAGGCCGATGATGGTGAAGACATAGGCGAAACAGAGGATGATACCGAGGGTGTTGCTCATGGTAGTCAATAGTGAGCGACAGGAACTGCCCGGTCAGTGGCGGGTTGGCCGGCATTGTGTCCTTGCGCTTTTGCGTTAATTTCGGGCGGTCGGCGGTCGGTTCGCCTGCCGTCACACAATCAAATGCTCATACAACATATCCAGACTCAGGTCCGGCACGACGGTTTCGGGCGATTGCAGCGTGATGGCCGCCGCCGCCGCCCCCAGCCGAATGGCCTCGATGGGCGACAGTTCGTTGAGCAGGCCGAACATGATCGCCGCCGTCACGGCGTCGCCCGTGCCGGTGCTATCCACAAACCGGATGTGCGATGGGGGGATATAGCCGTTCTCGTCCGTGGTGGCGTAGTCCAGCCCGAAGTCCGACAGGGTGACGACCACCATTTCGACTCCGGCCGTCAGCAGTCGGTGCGCCAGCATCAGCCCGGCCGACGGATCGTAGCCGGGGAAATCCACCGCACACAACTCTGCCTCTTCCACCTGATTGGGAACGACCAGAGTCAGATCGCTCAGATAGGGCCGCAGCTTGTAAGCCAGTCGCGCCGATGCCGGATCGGCACAAAGCGGCACGCGGTACTCCTTGGCCAGGCGCACGACCGTCTTCATGGTGGCCTCGGTCAGGCTGCCGTCGAACATGACCATCGACGCGTCGCGGAAGAGTGACCGGTGACGATTTACGTAGTCGGGGGTGATCGTCTCCATGACGCGCACGTCATCGAGGGCGACGGAGAGCAGGCCATCGGACTCCAGCAGGGCGATGTAGGAGCCGGTGGCCTCGCCGGGCAACATGCGGACGTAATCGAGGTTCACGCCCGCCTCGGCCGTCTGGATGAGCAGTTGTCGCCCCGTGGGGTCGTCGCCCACGGCCGAGATGAGCACCGCCTCGGCTCCCAGTCGAGCCAGATTCTCGGCCACATTGCGCGCCGTGCCGCCGCGCGAGGAACGAATCTCGGCCGGGTTCGACGTGCCCGGCGCCAGCCCGGCCAGCGGCTTGCCTTTTGTGTCCAGCAACGTGGCTCCGATTACCAGAATATGCTCGCCCATTTATCCTCCTTCATGCTTGCATGCCGTCACGACCCGCCGCCCGCCGCGGCGCGCCCATTCGGACCATACCAGAACCCTTCGACGACGGCCAGCACCAGCGCGCCCTCGCTCGCCGGTCGGCCCGACGCATCCAGAACAAACGCCATCGTGCCTGCCTCGCCCTCCGCGGTCCGCCGGTGGGCCAGATAGCAATAGGGCATGGCACTGGACAGGGTCGCGGCCTGCACGATGATGCTGCCCAGGTCGGGCCGGGAGCTGCCGACCACGGCGTATGCTCCGCCGTCGGCCAGCCGCTCGTCCACCTCGCGGTCGGCCAGTAGCCACGTGCCCGGCGCGACATCGGGCAGGAAGTCGTCCTTCTTTTCGACGACCCGATACCAGGTGAAGCGATCGTCGATGGCGACGTGGCCCGGAACCGGGGCGGGCGGCGCGTCGCCCAGGGCGCCCGACACCTCCGACGCGGGCATGGCGCGTTTGGCCCACTCCGGGCGGGTTGCCGCCGAGGGCGCGGCGGTCGGAGGCGACGTGTCGGCCGCGTCGGTGCTGCCGGTTCGGGCAACTGCGGGCGGCACGGTTAGATAACCCGCCTGGAGCGCTTCGACCGGCCGCTGCTCTGCGGGCCAGAGGCTCTCGCGCAGCGTAGCCTGGGCGATGGTCAGCAACGGGCGCATCTCCTTCTCCAGCGTGACGAGTTGCTCGACCCGCGCGGCGGACGCAATGCGCTCCAGCAAGTGCTCGGCGCGGCCGTACTGGAGCATGGCCGCCTCGTTGTGATACGAATGAAAGAGGCCCAATCCCTGGGCATAGTGGGCCAGGCAGATGGCCGCGGTATCGCTGACGAGCGACCACGGTTGACGGGCCAGCGCGAATTGATTGGCCGCGGCGCGGCAGTCGTTCCAATAGAGATAGATCAGGCCGACGTGGAATTCGCTCAGCCCGACTTGCTCGTAATCGGCCCGCGCGCGGACGATGCGACGCGATTGCTCGATGGCGGCCAGCGCCGGCGCGCCAAGCCCGGTCAGCGGGTATCGCTCGCGGATGTTCCTGACGGTGATGATGTCGAGCGACGGCTCTTCAGGATAAAGGAGCTTCAGCAGGCGTTCGAGGACAGCCACCGCCTCGCGCACAGGGGGCAGGGTCTCCATCTCGGCCGGAAGCTGGGAGGGGCCGCCGGTGTTGGGGGAACTTGTGGCCATGATCAGTCTTGTTACGCCTGGAGTTGCCCTAATCCGAGCGCGACGGGTTGAATTTGCTCGGCGGCTCCTGTATCTCGTCCGTGAGTTTGATTAATTGATTGTCCACCGAATGGATTTCTTCCAGCAGTTCAGCCACGCCGTCATCTTCGCGCGGCAGCCCGTCGACCGAGTGGCGGAACATTCGCCGCAGCGCCTCCAGCAGGCGCACAACCAGGAGATAGCCCGACATGCTGGTTCCCCCTTCCTGCTGGGCCTGGCGAATACCTTCCACAATGGCCTGGAGCATGAGGACCTCGGCCGCGGCGCGGGCCATCTCGGCGTCTCGCAACAGCCCGGCCGTGCCGTCGGCGCGGGCGCTTGCGTCTTCGGCGCGGCGCAGGGTCAGCCAGTATTCCATATACTGGTTCGTGACTTCCGGCGGCGGCGTCAGGCTGCCGATACGCAGGCGCAGCGGCTTGACTGGAATGGCCGCGTCGGCCGCTCTCAATTTGTCCCACACGGTTTGGGTCACTTCATCGGTCATTAGTTGATGGGCATCGATTTCGTCCGGCCGGTGGATCAGTTCGTCGAGCGTCCGCTTGCTGACGTAGGCCGTCGTCGCGCCGATGGCCTGACCGAGCGGGCCGTTGCTCCAGCCCGGCCCGGCGTAGGCGGCATTCCGCGCCGCGGTTTCGTTGAGCGGAAAGGGTAGTTCCAGTGAGGAGTTGACGCCGGGGTCGATCTGGAACTCGATGGCGATTACATCGCACTCCAGGGGAATGCCTTCGCGCGTGAGCATCTTCACGTTGCGCGCCTCGCGCGTCTGCGGGCGCAGATCGATCAGGTCGCGCAGATATTCGAAGCTCAGCAAGTCGTGGACGCCGGGTCGCAGCACGCGCAGGAACCGGCTGTTGCGCTCCGTCACCCCGGCGAATCCGTTGGGAATCTGGATGCGGACGGGGCCGCCCACGCTGAGCAGGATCGATTGCTCCCGATCTTTGGCCAGTTCCTCTATGGTGGCGACGTAGGGCAGTTCGGAGCCGGGGATGCCGCGGCGGCGTTGCCGTCGCAGGAACTCGGCCGCCGTCCGCCGGTCGGGACAGTGATAGAGCACCTGGATCAGGCTGATGGCCGCCTGGACGGCCAGCCACCAGCCGACGAAGATCGGGATGAAATGGCGAAGCACGCGCGGATGGAAGGTCTCGACCAGCCACACGAACGCGGGATTGAAATCGACGAACTCGGCCTGATAGGCGGGCATATCGGGCAGGAAGATACTCGCCAGCACAATCTTGCCGTTGACCCGTTCCAGTTCGCGAACAAAGAACCAGTAGCCGATGAAAAGCAACGCCAGCGCAAACCAGGACCAGTGGAACGGCAGCCTCAGGCCCGACAAACGCGAGGGGGAAGAGCGGCGGGGTTGCGCCTGGGCAGCCATAACGGCTAGTCTCCGTCTCCTTCCAGCGATTGCCGAAGCTTCCTGGTGGCGTCATCCGCCAGCCGCGCCAGCGACAGAGGTGATTCCAGCGGGCCGATTGCCCCCGACGCCGACATCGATTCCAGTAGATCGATCACCCGCAGCGTGACGATTCGATACAGATCGATGCCACTCTCCTGGCGCATGAATTCGATGCTGCTTAGCAGTTTTCGGATGTTCTCCGTTTGGGCTTGCGCCCGAGCCTCCTCATACTTTTGTTGCACTGCAAGGTTGCTGCCGATTTCCTGCTGCGATATCTTGTTGCGCCATATAACCCCCCAGCTCTCCACTCGTTTGGCGGCCACCTCTTTGGGCAGTTGCAGCCCGCCAACCGCGACCCTCACGATCTCAATCCCTTTCGGCAGCGTTTGCCGGACGGCGTTATCTATCTGCTCTTCGGAAGTGACGGGGCGAGTCTGTTCCTTTAGGGTGTCCTTGATCTGGTTCGTGATCTGTTCCAGCGGCTCCGTGCCCGCGCTCACCAGGAGTTGATCGAGCGTGTATTTTTGGATCTCCGTCACCAGCAAGGC
>JACDJB010001352.1_pt1 | contig 20085 bp, 22 predicted proteins | sample 7454121 | NCBI WGS metagenome assembly JACDJB01 (sample SAMN14253290, study PRJNA609438) | sludge metagenome | isolation source: sludge after 25d culture with pyrite | collected 2018-12-20 | reverse complement strand
GCAAAGGCGCTGGCGTAGTCGAGCGAGTTCGTCACGTAGACGATGGTCGCAATGCCGATCAGGAAGCCGAAGTCGCCGACACGGTTGACCACGAAGGCCTTGATGGCGGCAGCGTTCGCAGACGGCTTCTGGAACCAGAAGCCGATCAGCAGGTAGCTGGCAAGGCCGACGCCTTCCCAGCCGAAGAACATCTGCACGAGGTTATCGGCGGTCACCAGCATGAGCATCATGAAGGTGAACAGCGACAGATAGGCCATGAACCGCGGACGGTTCGGATCTTCGTGCATGTACCCGATCGAATAGAGATGCACGAGCGACGACACCGAGGTCACCACCACCAGCATGACGGCGGTCAGCGTATCGACACGGAATGCCCAGTTGACCACGAGATTGCCGGAGCCGATCCAGTTGAAAAGCTGAACGCGCGCATCGTGATGCAGCAGCCCGACATCGACCAGCGTCACCCATGACAGAGCCGCCGAGATCAACAGAAGTGCGGTAGTGACGATCTCCGCAGCACGGGAGCCCGCCGCAGGCGGCTCGACCGGGCCATGATCGTCATGACCATGATCGTCGTGAGCCGCATGGGCATGCGCCGCACCGTGTCCATGATCATCATGACCATGCGCATGATCCATCTCGTCGCCGCTCGGATTGCGCCCGTGCGCGCCAAGCAGCGCGACCGCGCCTGCGATCAGCGCGCCGATGAGCGGCAGGAATACAATAGCCTGGATCATCGCCCCATTAGCCCTTCATCAGATTGATGTCTTCGACCGCAATCGACCCGCGATTACGGAAGAACACCACCAGCACCGCGAGACCGATGGCGGCCTCCGCGGCAGCCACTGTCAGCACCAGCAGCGCGTAAACCTGTCCCACGATGTCGCCAAGGAACGCCGAGAACGCCACGAGGTTGATGTTCACGGCGAGCAGAATGAGTTCGATCGACATCAGGATGACGATCACGTTCTTCCGGTTCAGGAAGATGCCGAGGATGCCGAGCGTGAACAGGATCGCCGCGACGGCGAGATAATGACCGAGACCGATCGTCATTTCACCCACTCCCCGGAATCCGCATCCTGCAGGCCCTGCCCCGCGCTCACCTTGCGCACGTCCATCGCCGCCGCCTTGGTGCGGGCGTTCTGCACGTTGATGTCCTGACGCTTGACATTCGGCTTGTGCCGCAGCGTGAGCACGATGGCGCCGATCATAGCGACCAGCAGCACGAGGCCCGCGAGCTGGAAGTACGGCAGATACTTCGTATAGAGCACGAGGCCGAGCGCCTCGGTGTTGGTGACGCCGCCCGGGATCGGAGCCGTGATCGCTTTCGCGATATTCGGGTTCAGCACCCAGCCGCCCGCGACCAGCAACAGTTCGGCAAGGAACACCGCGCCGATCAAAAGGCCGAACGGCAGATATTCGATGAAGCCCTGACGCAATTCCGCGAAATCGACATCGAGCATCATGATGACGAACAGGAACAGCACCGCCACCGCGCCGACATAAACGACGACAAGGATCATCGCGAGGAATTCCGCGCCAAGCAGCATGAACAGCCCGGCCGCGTTCACGAACGCGAGGATCAGGAACAGCACGGAGTGAACGGGATTCCGCGAGGTCACGACCATGACCGCGGACGCCACACAGACCCCGGCAAACAGATAAAAGAAGAGCGCGGGACCGATCATGAATGAAGCTCCCCGAGGGCAACTGGCCGCGCAGCATCGTTTCCTCCACCCTTGCGAGGGAGGGTCAGGGAGAGGGGTAACTCACGAGCATCGAGAGCGGGGCCTACCCCCCTCTCCACCTCTCCCCCGCAAGGGGGGAGAGAGCTGATCGCGCGTGTTGGAAATTCACAAAACAGCATATCCAACATCCTCACCGGTACGGCGCATCGAGTTCGATATTCTTCGCAATCTCGCGCTCCCAGCGGTCACCGTTGGCGAGCAGCCTCGCCTTGTCATAATAAAGCTCCTCGCGCGTTTCCGTCGCGAACTCGAAGTTCGGCCCTTCGACGATAGCATCGACCGGACAGGCTTCCTGGCACAGGCCGCAATAGATGCACTTCACCATGTCGATGTCGTAACGCACCGTGCGGCGGGTGCCGTCGTTGCGTCGTGGACCGGCCTCGATGGTGATGGCCTGCGCCGGGCAGATTGCCTCGCACAGTTTGCAGGCAATGCAGCGCTCTTCGCCGTTCGGATAACGGCGCAACGCATGTTCGCCGCGGAAGCGCGGAGAGATCGGTCCCTTCTCGAAGGGATAGTTCAGTGTCGGCTTCGGCTTGAAGAAGTAACGCATGGCGAGGACAAACGCCGACACGAACTCTTTCAGCAGAAGCGAATTGGCTGTGGATGCTATGCCCATGATGCCCTCACTTCGGCGCCAGGTTCGCGAACTGCAACACACCGGCAACGATGATCACCATCGCCAGCGACAGCGGCAGAAACACCTTCCAGCCCAGACGCATGAGCTGGTCGTAGCGGTAGCGCGGCACAATCGCCTTCGCCATCGCGATCAGGAAGAACATGAAGAACAGCTTCAGCGCGAACCAGATGACGCCTGGAACCCAGGTGAACGGCGCGAACGGGATCGGCGATAGCCAACCACCGAGGAACAGGATGGTCGCCAGCGCGCACATGGTGCAGATCGCGACGTATTCGCCGAGCATGAACAGCAGATACGGCGTCGAGCCGTATTCGGTCATGAAGCCAGCGACCAGTTCCGATTCCGCTTCCACGAGGTCGAACGGCGGACGGTTGGTTTCCGCCAGCGTCGAGACGTAAAACACCACGAACATCGGGAACAGCGGGAGCCAGTACCAGCCGAGGATTCCGAGCTTGGTATCCTGCGCCGCCACGATGGCGCTGAGATTCAGCGAACCGACGCACAGCAGCACGGTGATGATCACGAAGCCGATGGAGACTTCGTAGGACACCATCTGCGCCGCTGAGCGAAGCGCGGCGAGGAACGGATACTTCGAGTTCGACGACCAGCCGGCCATGATGATGCCGTAGACCGACAGCGACGAGATGGCGAAGATGTAGAGTACGCCGACATTGATGTCCGCAATCACCCAGTTGAGATTAACCGGGATCACCGCCCATGCCGCCAGCGCGAGCACGCAGGTGACCAGCGGCGCGAGCAGGAACACGGCCTTGTTCGAGCCGTCCGGAATCGTCGGCTCTTTCAGCACGAACTTCAGCAAGTCCGCGAAGGATTGCAGCAGGCCCCATGGACCCACCACGTTGGGGCCGCGGCGGATCTGCACCGCCGCCCATATCTTGCGGTCGGCCAGCAGGATGTAGGCGATCGCGATCAGCAGCACCACCAGCAGCAGCACGCTCTGCGCCGCGATGACGATGATCGGCCACAGATAGCCGGTCCAGAGTTCGCTTGCGAAAAACTCGGTCATCGGATCACGCTCACTCCGCCGCCGTCAGCATCCGCCCGGAGGCGAGTCTCGAACATTCAGCCATCACCGCGGACGCCCGCGCGATGGGATTGGTCAGATAGAAATCCTCGATCGGGCTTTTGAAGGCGCCCTTCTCGACCGTGCCGCCACGCGCCGCGAGCGCCTTCACGCCCGCCGAATCGCCGGCTTCGATCTGGTCGATCCGCATCAGGTGCGGCACCGCCTTGAACAACGCCTGACGCAACTGCGCCAGCGAGTCGAAAGGCAGTTTTTTGCCGAGAGCTTCAGACAGCGCGCGGATGATCGCCCAATCCTCGCGCGCTTCACCCGGCGGGAATGCGGCGCGGTTGGCCATCTGCACGCGGCCCTCGGTGTTGACGTAAATACCGGTCTTCTCGGTGTAGGCCGCACCCGGCAGAATGACGTCGGCGCGGTGCGCGCCCTTGTCGCCATGGGTGCCGATGTAGACCACGAAGGTGCCGTCAGCCGGGCCGATCTCGTCAGCGCCGAGCGAGAACAGGACATCGAGCGTGCCGAACGTGGTCATCTGCGCCACGGTCAAGGTGCCCGCGCCGGGCGCGAAGCCGACATCCAGCGCGCCGACCTGCGAGGCCGCCTTCTGCAGAACTGCAAAGCCGTTCCAGCCGTCCTTCACCACGCCGAAGTCGGACGCGAGTTTTGCGGCCAGCGCCAGCACCGCCGCGCCGTCATGACGGGCGGCAACGCCCGCGCCGACCAGCACGATCGGATTCTTCGCATTCTTCAACACATCGGCGAACGAATGCTTTCCGGCAGCAAGATCGCTCAGCGTTTCAGTGCCCGCGCCGAGATGCTCATAATCGTACGTCAGATCGGCATTGTCGCCGATGAGGCCGACCTTCAGCGCACCAGACCGCCAGCGCTTGCGGATGCGCGCGTTCAGCACGGACGCTTCCTTGCGCGGATTGGAGCCGATGATCAGCAGTGCGTCGGCCTGCTCGATACCCGCGATGGTCGGGTTGAAGATGTAGGACGCGCGGCCTGCCTTCGGATCGAAGCCTGCGCCATCCTGCGTCGCGACGTTGTTCGATCCGAACTTCGCCAGCAGTTCCTTGAGCGCGTACATGTCTTCGACTGCGGCAAGGTCGCCCGCGATGGCACCAATGCGCGGGCCATGCAGCGCCGCGGTCTTCCCAGCAATCGCCGCGAACGCCTCGGACCACGATGCGGCGCGCAGCTTGCCGTTCTCGCGAATGTACGGCCGGTCGAGACGCTGCGTGCGCAGGCCATCGACGATGTGGCGGGTCTTGTCGGAAATCCACTCCTCGTTCACGTTCTCATTGACGCGCGGCAGAATGCGCATCACTTCACGGCCGCGCGTATCGACGCGGATGTTGGAGCCGACCGCATCCATCACGTCGATGGACTGAGTCTTGCCGAGTTCCCACGGGCGCGCGGCGAACGCATAAGGCTTCGAGGTCAACGCACCTACCGGGCAGATGTCGACGAGGTTGCCCTGTAACTCCGACGTCAGCGCGGTCTGCAAATAGGTCGTGATTTCGACGTCCTCACCGCGGCCGGTCAGGCCCATTTCCGGCACGCCGCACACTTCGGTGGAGAAGCGGACGCAGCGCGTGCACTGGATGCAGCGGGTCATCGAGGTCTTCACCAGCGCGCCGAGATACTTGTCTTCGACCGCGCGCTTGTTTTCGGCGAAACGGGTGGTGTCCACGCCGTAACCCATCGCCTGATCCTGCAAATCGCACTCGCCGCCCTGATCGCAGATCGGGCAATCGAGTGGATGATTGATCAGAAGGAACTCCATCACGCCTTCGCGTGCCTTCTTCACCATCGGCGATTTGGTCTTCACCGACGGCAGTTCGCCGTTCGGACCCGGACGGCAATCGCGCACACCCCATGCGCAGCTTGCGACCGGCTTCGGCGAGCCCGCGACTTCAACGAGACACATGCGGCAATTGCCGGCGATGGAGAGACGCTCGTGATAGCAGAAGCGCGGAATTTCAGCGCCTGCTGCCTCACACGCCTGAAGCAGCGTGTATTCGGCCGGAACGTCGATCTCTTTGCCGTCGATCAGAATCTTGGTCATCGTCTTACTCCGCCGCGACCATATGGAATGGGTCGAGGACGCCCTGATCGTCCAGAGTGGCCTTGCGGGTGAAATCGTCGATGCGCCGCTCGATCTCCGGACGGAAGGCACGGATCAGGCCTTGAATCGGCCATGCCGCCGCGTCGCCTAGCGCGCAGATGGTGTGGCCTTCGACCTGCTTGGTGACTTCGAGCAGCATGTCGATCTCGCGCTTGTGGGCGCGGCCCTCGACCATGCGCGACAGCACGCGCCACATCCACCCGGTGCCTTCGCGGCACGGCGTGCACTGGCCGCAGCTCTCATGCTTGAAGAAATAGGAAATGCGCGCGATGGCCGCGATCACGTCGGTCGATTTGTCCATCACGATCATGCCGGCGGTGCCGAAGCTCGACTTCACCGCGCGGGTGCCGTCGAAATCCATGATCAGATCCTGACAATCCGCCGCCGGGATCAGCGGGCACGATGCACCGCCGGGAATGATCGCCAGCAGATTGTCCCAGCCGCCGCGAATGCCGCCGCCGTGTTTCTCGATCAGTTCGCGGAAGGTAACGCCCATTGCATCTTCAACGACGCACGGCGTGTTCACATGACCGGAGATGCCATACAGCTTGGTGCCGACATTGTTGGCGCGGCCGATGCCCGCGAACCAAGCCGCACCACGGCGCAGGATATCCGGCGCAACCGCGATGGATTCCACGTTATTCACCGTGGTCGGACAGCCATAGAGACCGACATTCGCGGGGAATGGCGGCTTCAGGCGCGGCTGGCCCTTCTTGCCTTCCAGGCTTTCCAGCAGCGCGGTTTCCTCACCGCAGATGTAGGCACCTGCGCCGTGGTGAATATAGAGATCGAACGGATAGCCGTGGATGTTGTCCTTGCCGATCAGCTTGGCCTCATAGGCCTGATCGACTGCCGCCTGCAGATGCTCACGCTCGCGGATGAATTCTCCGCGCACATAGATGTAACAGACATGCGCGCCCATGGCGGAGCTGGCGATCAAGCAACCCTCGATCAGAAGGTGCGGATCGTGCCGCATGATCTCGCGGTCCTTGCAGGTACCCGGCTCAGACTCGTCGGCATTCACGACAAGATAGCTCGGACGGCCGTCGGCATTGTCCTTGGGCATGAAAGACCACTTCATGCCGGTCGGGAAGCCCGCGCCGCCGCGCCCGCGCAGGCCGGACGCTTTCATCTCATTGACGATCCAGTCACGGCCCTTGTCGATAATCGCCTTGGTGCCATCCCATGCACCGCGCGCGCGCGCGCCTTTCAGGCCCCAGTCGTCCTGGCCATACAGATTGCGGAAGATGCGGTCCTTGTCGTCGAGCATGATCGCTACCTTAAGACCCTGAACGCTTGGATTGCTGATACGCGAGACCCGCTGCCATGACACCGAAGCCGATGGCCCAGAACACGGCAGACTGAAGCTCGGTTTTCAGGATGTAGAAGTTCAGCACAAAGATGAACACCGCCGCGCAGGCGGCATGAAACGCCATGTGCTTGATCAGGTCCGCGCTCATGAAGCCCCCTTTGGCGGCTTGGTTGCGGTGGCGTCGCCCATCGGCGGCTTCGGTGACGGGCGTTCCTGCACGTTTGCGGACTCGCTCGCCTTCTTCGGTTCGGCATCTGTCAGTGCTGGCCTGTCCGGAGCCGGTGCGCCGCTCTTGTTGTCATTCTGCGCATCGGACGTCAGCGAGGTGAAACCGCTGGCCGGCGCGGCGAACTGACGGTCGATCTGCGGACCGGGCTTCGGCGGATTGCCCGACGCGAAACCGTCGAGAACCTTGTTCAGGCTTTCGGGCGTCAGGTCCTCGTAGGTATCCTTCCAGATCATCACCATCGGCGCGTTAACGCACGCGCCGAGACATTCGACCTCTTCCCACGAGAAATTGCCATCAGCCGAAACATGGAACGGATCATGGTGGATGCGGCTCTTGCAAACCTCGATCAGGTCTTTCGAGCCGCGCAGCATGCACGGCGTGGTGCCGCACACCTGGACGTGGGCCTTCTTGCCCACCGGTTCGAGCTGGAACATTGTGTAGAAGGTCGCGATTTCGAGCACGCGGATATAGGGCATATCGAGCAGGTCCGCGACCGCGCGGATCGCAACTTCGGACACCCAGCCTTCATGCTGTTCCTGCACGCGCCACAGGATCGGGATCACCGCCGAGGCCTGACGGCCGGGCGGATATTTCGCGATCTGCGCTTTCGCCCATTCCAGATTCTCCGCGGTGAACGCGAAGCTGGCGGGCTGCACTTCTTTCGGGGCCAAACGGCGAACGGCCATCGTTAAATCTTTCGGTCTTTCATTGCGCCACTTGCCTCACGTCGTCATGGCGCGGCGCGCGTTGCCAGAATTCATGCTGTAGATGCGCTGTTCCCAAAACGCGCTCGACGTTGCGAACACGTTGTAGCCAACATGCGAAGCCACCTTGATGCGGTCGAGTGTCGAGAGCTTGGTCAGTTCCTCGAACCGGTCCGTTGCCGGATCGTGAATGATCGCTTTCATCGGCGTCTGTTCGAGGATGTAGCGCGAGACGCTGTGGGTCGGATCGTTGCCGTGTTCCTCGCAGACCACGACCGAATCCGTTTCCAGAATGCGCTTGCCGCCCTTCATGGCGTCGATCTCGACGCCTTCGACGTCGAGCTTGATGATGTAGCGGCCCTGCGCGGGAATCTTGCCGTCCTCGATCAGGTTATCGAGCGCCAGCACCGGCACTTCCTCGCCACCGGCCTCCGGGGCGCCTGCGATGCTGAAAGCCTCATGACGGTTGCCGGACAGCCGCGCGGTGCCCCGCGCCGCGCCGATGGCCGCGTTGATCGCCTCGAACCGGCCGCCGTTGATCTTCGCGTTGTGCGCAAGGCGCGGATAATTCCGAGATGAGGGCTCCATCGCAATCGACGGACGCGCGCCGAACCGCTGGCTGGACACCATCACCGACCAGTAGCCGTAGTTCGCGCCGCAATCGATCAGCGTGTAATTGACGTCCCTGGAGTCGAGCAGAAACAGCTCAAGCTCATCCTCATACTTGAAAGTGCGGTTGAGCAGCTTGCTCCAGTAACCGTCGCCATAGGGAAACGAGAACGCCGCATCGGGGTTGAGCATGACATTGATGTCGCGCTCGGACAGAAACAACGCCTTCAGAAGATTGGCGGCGCTGTTGTAGCCGCGATGGGACATGTAGGCGCCGACCTTCGAGCCTGCGAGCAGCGCGAAGCCAATGGTGCGTTCCCAGGGAGACGCACCGGTCATCTCACCGGTGGTACGGTCAAAGATGATCGGCTGCTGCGCCATCAGCGGTCTACCTCGCCGAACACGATATCGAGCGAACCGAGAATGGCGGAGACGTCGGCGAGCAGATGTCCCCTGCAGATGAAGTCCATCGCCTGAAGATGCGCGAAGCCCGGCGCGCGGATCTTGCACTTGTAAGGCTTATTGGTGCCATCGGCGACAAGGAACACGCCGAATTCACCCTTGGGCGCTTCCACCGCGGCATAGACTTCGCCGGCCGGAACGTGGACGCCTTCGGTGTAGAGCTTGAAGTGATGGATCAACGCTTCCATCGAGCGCTTCATCTCGCTGCGGCGGGGTGGCGCGATCTTGTTGTCATCGACGACAACCGCGCCCTGCCCTTCGGGTGCGCGCAGCTTCTCGATACACTGCTTCATGATGCGCACCGACTGGCGCATCTCTTCCATGCGGATGCAGTAACGGTCGTAGCAGTCGCCGTTCTTGCCGATCGGAATATCGAAATCCATCTCGGCATAACATTCGTAAGGCTGCGACTTGCGCAGATCCCAAGCGGCACCCGAACCGCGCACCATCACGCCGGAGAAGCCCCACTCCCACGCCTGCTCAAGCGTCACGACGCCGATATCGACGTTGCGCTGCTTGAAGATGCGGTTGTCGGTGAGAAGCGTTTCGAGATCGTCCACCACTTTCAGGAACGGATCGCACCATGCCTCGATGTCGTTGATCAGCGCGGGCGGCAGGTCCTGATGCACGCCGCCGACGCGAAAGAACGCCGCGTGCATGCGCGAGCCCGAGGCGCGCTCGTAGAACACCATCAGCTTTTCGCGCTCTTCAAAGCCCCAGAGCGGCGGCGTCAGCGCGCCGACGTCCATAGCTTGCGTGGTGACATTGAGAAGATGCGACAGGATGCGGCCGATCTCGCAATAAAGTACGCGGATCAACTGGCCCCGGCGCGGCACCTGAATGCCGAGCAGCTTTTCCGCGGCCAGGCAAAATGCATGCTCCTGATTCATCGGCGCGACGTAATCGAGCCGGTCGAAGTAAGGAATCGCCTGCAGATAGGTCTTCTGCTCGATCAGCTTTTCGGTGCCGCGATGAAGCAGACCAATGTGAGGGTCCACGCGCTCGACCACTTCGCCATCCAGCTCCAGCACAAGGCGCAGCACGCCGTGCGCCGCCGGATGCTGCGGTCCGAAGTTGATGGTGAAGTTGCGCATGCCGGTCTGTTCGGCGTTGAGAACCTCGCTCATCGCGCTTGCTCCGCAATCGGGTGCGAATAGCGAGTGGCGAATAGCGAATAGTTGGTAAGGAACCTATTCATTGGCCTGCTTGCGCTGAATTGACCGGATCAGTGACCTTAACATTTTGCCGAGTTCCTCACACTGCACCAGGATCGGCTCCACCTCCGCTGGAGGTGCCAGATCCACACGCAGCGCCAGCAACAGATGCGTTTCGAGTTCCTTCAACGATCCTTGTGCAACACGAAGGAATTGAACGAACGATCCGCTGTGTTCGCGGCCGTGACCTTCAGCGACATTAGCCGCCACCGATACAGCCGCCCGGCGAATTTGGCTGGTCATCCCATAGACCTCATCCCTTGGAAAGCGAACAGTCAGACGATACACCTGCTCGGCAACCGCCATGGCCTTCTGCCAGACTTTGAGGTCTCGGTATGAACTGATCTCTATCGCGCACCCTCCTGTTGTTTCGTGAATCTTTCCATTCGCTATTCGCTACTCACTACTCGCTTTTCTTCTCATCGCCCGGCAGCGCGTAATCGGCGCCTTCCCATGGCGAGAGGAAATCGAACTTGCGGAATTCCTGATTGAGCCGGACCGGCTCATACACCACGCGCTTCTCAGCGTCGTCGTAGCGGACCTCGACAAAGCCGGTCAGCGGGAAATCCTTGCGCAGCGGATGACCGTCGAAACCGTAATCGGTGAGCAGACGGCGCATGTCGGGATGGCCGACGAAGATCACGCCATAGAGATCGTAGGTCTCGCGCTCGAACCAGTCCGCGCCCGGAAACACGCCGATAATCGACGGCACCTGCGTCGTCTCGTTCGCTTCGCCGGAGAGACGAATGCGCGTGTTCAGCACCGGTGACATGAAGTGGTAGACCACGTCGAAGCGGTTTTCGCGGCCGGGATAGTCCACCGCCGTCACATCCGTCACGTTGACGAAGCGGAAGCGCGGGTCGGTCTTCAACACGCGCACGATGTCGACGATCTTCGACAGATCGACCGAGATCGCAAGCTGGTTGAACGTCACCGAGTGTCCAAGTGCCGCGCCGGACAGCGCGGCCACGATCGTCTCACCAAGTGCGTTGAGTTTCGCGTCGTCCATGTGCTTACCGTTCAATCGTGCCGGTGCGCCGGATCTTCTTCTGCAGCAGCAGCACGCCGTAGAGCAGCGCTTCCGCCGTCGGAGGACAGCCCGGAACATAGATATCGACAGGCACGATGCGGTCGCAGCCGCGCACCACCGAGTAGGCATAGTGATAGTATCCGCCGCCGTTGGCGCACGATCCCATCGAGATCACGTAGCGCGGCTCCGGCATCTGGTCGTAGACCTTGCGCAGCGCAGGAGCCATCTTGTTGGTCAGCGTGCCGGCGACGATCATGACGTCCGACTGGCGCGGCGAGGCGCGCGGCGCGAAACCGAAGCGCTCGACGTCATAGCGCGGCATCGAGACCTGCATCATCTCGACTGCGCAGCATGCGAGGCCGAAGGTCATCCACATCAAGGAGCCGGTGCGCGCCCAGGTAATCAGGTCATCGGCCGCCGCGACGAAAAAGCCCTTGTCGGACAACTCGCTGTTGATCTCGAGGAAATACTTGTCGTCCGCGCCAACCGGCTGGCCGGTGCGCGGATCAATAATGCCCGTCGCGGCCTGCGAGACCGCGGGCTGCATGATCGAAGGCGCCGTGTTCGGGCTCAATCCCATTCCAGCGCTCCCTTCTTCCATTCATAGGCGAAGCCGATGGTCAGCACGCCGAGAAACACCATCATCGACCAGAATCCGGCGAGGCCGAGTTTGCCGAACGCGACGGCCCACGGAAACAGGAAGGCGACTTCCAGATCGAAGATGATGAAAAGAATGGCGACCAGATAAAACCGGACGTCAAATTTCATGCGCGCATCGTCGAAAGCGTTGAAGCCGCACTCGTAGGCGGACAGCTTTTCCGGATCGGGCTGCTGATAGGCGACGATGAAAGGTGCAATCAGCAGCGCGAGACCGATCACGGTCGCGACACCAATAAACACCACAAGTGGCAGATAGTTCTGCAGAATTCCGCCCATCGGCGACCCTTATGCTGTCGGCTTTGTTCCGGGGATTCGCGGAACATTGGAATGGTTCTGAGGGATAGCGCAGCGCAACACGCAGGGCAAGACAAGCTATTTTTATTGCTCGGGATTTCGTCAAATTCAGCATAGCGCCATGCGAACCGCGCGGGAGCGCCCCTCTCGGGGCCTTCCCGCGCAAACACAGCGGCCGTCCGCAAAGGCCCGGATCGTGCCCGCGTTTCAGCCGGCCGAACCGGCCATCACGCCCTGTCACAAGCCTCCGTCAGGCCAGCAGGCGCGCGATTTCCTTGCCGCACTCGACCGTGTTGGCCTTGCCGCCGAGGTCCCTGGTCCGCAGCTTTTGATCGGCCAGCACGGTCTCAATGGCCGTCACAATGGCCTTGCCCGCTTCCGGCTCGCCGAGATGGTCCAGCATCATCGCCGCCGACCAGATCTGGCCCACCGGATTGGCGATCCCCTTCCCGGCGATGTCCGGTGCGGAGCCGTGAACCGGCTCGAACAGCGAGGGAAACTTGCGTTCCGGATTGAGACTGCCCGAGGGGGCGATGCCGATGGTGCCGGTGCAGGCCGGGCCGAGGTCCGACAGAATATCCCCGAACAGGTTGGAGCCGACCACCACATCGAACCAGTCCGGATGCAGGACGAAGTTCGCTGCCAGAATATCAATATGATACTTGTCCCACTTCACGGCCGGATAGGCCTTCGCCATCTCCTCCACACGCTCGTCCCAGTACGGCATGGTGATCGAAATGCCGTTGGATTTCGTGGCCGAGGTCAGGTGCCTCTTGGGGCGGCTTTGCGCAAGCTCAAAGGCGAACTTCAGGATGCGGTCGACGCCGGTGCGCGACATGACGGTTTCCTGGATCACCACCTCGCGGTCGGTATTCGGAAACATACGCCCGCCGATGGACGAATATTCGCCCTCGGTGTTCTCGCGCACGACAAAGAAGTCGATGTCGCCGGGCTTGCGTCCCGCCAGCGGTGAGGTCACGCCGGGCATCAGGCGAACGGGGCGCAGGTTTACATACTGATCGAACTCGCGGCGAAACTGGATCAGCGATCCCCACAGGGAAATGTGGTCCGGCAGAATCGAGGGCATGCCCACCGCGCCGAAGAAAATCGCGTCATGGCTGCCGATCTGGGCCTTCCAGTCGTCCGGCATCATCTGGCCGTGCTTCTGGTAATAGTCGCAGGAGGCGAAGTCGAAATCGTCCAGCTCCAGCTCGAAATTGAACTTCTTGGCCGCAGCCTCCAGCACCCGCACGCCTTCCGGCACGACCTCCTTGCCGATTCCGTCTCCGGGAATCACGGCCAGTCGGTATTTACGGTTGGTTCCGGGATTATTGGCGGACATGTTGCGTGTCTCATTGATGGTGGGTTGGGTGTCCGGAGCGGACGCCATAGCCATACAAGAGAGCACGTCCCCGCCAAAGGACTCAATTCCCGGCTGCCAGCCCGCTGGCGCCTGCAACATCACAGCATCGCGGCACCACCGGATCGCGACGCCGGAGCCTAAGCACTTGAAATAATGTGGTGATCTTTGAAGTGGCGCGAGAGACGGGGCTCGAACCCGCGACCTCCGGCGTGACAGGCCGGCGCTCTAACCAACTGAGCTACTCCCGCAAAGACCGCATCAGCGGGCTGCAGGGTCCCGGACTTAAAGGTGCTGCACTGCCAAGTCAAGCACAGCCTCTCTGGCGCTGACATGGCTTGCCCGGTCCCGTCGCTTTTCTGGCGTTCGATTCCCGATTTCCCTTAAAAATAGTCATTTCCGGCCTGTCGATTCAAAAAAGGCGCTATTTACGGGCAAAACTCGTGTGCAGACCGGCTCCGAATCAAATAAGCCCTGATTTATCGGAAGTTCTTCACACTGCGACCCACGAGGAGGCCCAAAATGGCTAAGAAAGCAGCGACCCCAGCGACCATCACCCTCAAGCACCTTGCCGCGGCTCTGGCCGAAGAACACGAGCTGTCGAAGAAGACCGCCGAAGCGATTCTGACCGACCTCGTCACCAAGATCACCAAGCACCTCAAGAAGGGCGAGCGCATCCGCATCGTCGGCCTCGGCATCCTTCAGGTGCGCAAGCGCGCCGCCCGCATGGGCCGCAACCCCGCCACCGGCGAAGCGATCCAGATCAAGGCCAGCAAGAAGGTCGCCTTCCGCGCCGCCAAGGAATTGAAGGAAGCCGTCTGATACCGGCCCTTTCCGGAGTGACTGCCAAAACGCCACCCTGCTCTGCCGGGTGGCGTTTTGTTTTGGGGCAAACACGGTGACATTCCACCGCCACCAACTGATCGTCATTGCCGGGCTTGACCCGGCAATCCATCTCTCAAGAAATGATTTTGCGAAGTGTGATGGATACGCGGGTCAAGCCCGCGTATGACGATCCAAACTGGAGCTGCCGTCTTGCCCCCTCAATTCTCCCACACCGTCCTCGAATGCTTCCTGCGTTACGTGCGCATCGACACCCAGTCCGACGCCTCGTCGCCCACCTGTCCCTCCACCGAAAAGCAGAAAGACCTCGGCCGCCTGCTCGCCCACGAGTTGCACGATCTCGGCCTTACCGACGCGCATATGGACGAGCACGGCTATGTCTACGCCACCATCCCGGCGAACACGGACAAGACTGTCCCGGTGATCTGCTTCTGCTCGCACATGGACACCTCGCCGGATTGCACCGGCAAGAATGTCAAACCGCAGATCGTGAAAAACTATCGCGGCGGCGACATCGTGCTCCCCGCTGATCCGACGCAGGTGATCCGCGCCGCCGACAATCCGGCGCTGGCCGAACAGATCGGCAGTGACATTGTCACCACCGACGGCACCACGCTGCTTGGCGCGGACAACAAGGCGGGCATCGCCGAGATCATGGATGCGGCGCAAATCCTGCTCGCCAATCCGCAAGTGAAGCACGGCGCGATCAAAATCCTGTTCACGCCGGACGAGGAAATCGGACGCGGCGCGGACAAAGTGGACCTGAAGAAGCTCGGCGCGGCGTTCGGCTACACCGTCGACGGCGAGAGCGCGGGCCATCTCGAAGATGAGACGTTCTCTGCGGATGGCGTCACCATCACCATCCAGGGGGTCAGCATTCATCCCGGTTTCGCCAAGGGCAAGATGGAGCATGCCCTTAAGATTGCGTGCCGCATCGTGGACCGGCTGCCGAAGGACCTCGCGCCGGAAACCACCGAAGGCCGCGAGGGCTTTCTCCATCCGGTGGGGCTTGAAGGCGGCCTCGACAGCGCGACGCTGTCACTGATCGTGCGCGACTTCACCGAGCAGGGACTGCATCACAAGGAAGGCCTGCTGGAAGACATCGTGCGCGACGTGATCAAGGACTTTCCGCACTCGACCTACACGTTCGAGGTGAAACAACAGTATCGCAACATGAAGGACGTGCTCGACCGCCATCCCGAGGTGGTCGAATACGCGCTCGAAGCCATCGGTCGCGCGGGTCTTCAGCCCGTGTTGAGCAGCATTCGCGGCGGCACCGACGGCTCGCGCCTGTCCTTCATGGGACTGCCCTGCCCGAACATCTTCGCCGGAGAGCATTCATTCCACTCGCGCCTCGAATGGGTCAGCGTGCGGGATATGGAAGCCGCAGTCCGCACCATCGTCAACCTTGCAGCGATCTGGGAAGAAAAAGCATGATCCTTACCTTGAACCGCCTCGTCGCAGCTTTCGCTCTTGCGCTTGCCGTATCGCCGACAGCGCAGGCCCAGGATCAACGCTTCGATATCACGGTCACCGCCGATGCCACGAAAACCAACGGCAGTCCGTGGGACGGCGTGCCCCGGCTCGGCAACTCGAAGATCAATCTCAACGCCGCGCCGGATATCGCGGTCTGCCTCGTGCGCGCCAACGCAAAACCGGAATGCCTGTGGAAGCCGCAGGGCCGCCGCCTGCTCTCCATGTGCCAGAACGCATGGACCTGCAAGTTCGATAAGGTCGCGCTCGGACCGCTGCCGATTGGCCTCGTATTCGTCGACATCGACGCCCGCAATCACGACATCATCGACCTTGTCATGCTCACCGACAGGAACGACGCGAAGGCGAACGACGACATCGCGGATTCGCTGCGCACCGCGATGAGCGCGCTGACGCCACACCGCTCCGAGGACACCAAGGAACATCTCGTCCGCGCCGCGAAGCTGCTGCCCCTCGCCGACTGCGCGAGCGGCAAGCCATGCCGGCTGACGCAATCGCAGTTCGTGCTGATGAAAAGGTAGCACCACGCCTATGTGCGCATCCTTAACTGAAGCATCGGCAGCACCTCGTATCGTGCGCCGATGTTGGCCTTGATCATCGGGTCTTCGGCAACGATGGCGCGGACATCGTCCGCGCTTTCATTATCCGCCATCTGAAACAGCGACATCCCCCATCCGCCAGCGGGGTCGGCCACCGGGCCGTGCGCGACAACGCCGCCCTGCTCCAGCATGGCCTGCAGGAACTCGCCATGCGCCTTCATGAGCTGCTTCTGCTCGGGGGTCATGGTCTTGAGGAAATCCGGTCCCGGAGGAACGAAGCGGCACAGGAAATACTTCATCGGACACTCCCGCCTTTGGGGCGATGGGACTCTGATCGGCGGTCGCGATGAATAGGCAGCCAAAATGGCGGTGGCGTGACGGTGGTAGGCGGCGAGAGATTCGAACTCCCGACCCTCTCGGTGTAAACGAGATGCTCTAACCAGCTGAGCTAGCCGCCCGTCCAGCCCCGTATGTGCCCTGCCACGGCCGTGGGCGCAAGCTATTGGCGCGATGAAAACTGAACCTTTTGCCGCGATCCGGCGTCAAAAGCCGGAACGTCCTGTCCCGGAACAAGCTCATGAAAACGCGGCTCATCGTCGCCCTTTCGCTTCTTGCCGCCACCAGTATCGCCATCTGGCTGCTCAAGCCCGGCCATCTTGCGGCCGATGTTCCGGTCACACCAAATGCGACCCGCTATTTCTGGTGGGAGGATCACCGCACCGAACTGGCCTATGCCGATTCCGCCGGCGTGATCTTCGTGCATCGCCGGGCCGGCACAGGCTATCCTGAGATGCAGGGCTGGCACACGCGCGACGACGTCTTCGCACATTTTGAAAAGCATCTCCACGCGCAGGGCTGGCTCACAGCCGGCACAAGCTACACCGATCCCGTGTCGCCGGAGAGCCGTCTGCTGCCGGCGGAGAGCCACCGTCATTACTATCGCCCCGGCGACCGGCACAGGACGGTGACGCTGGCGGTCTGGCCGACCGGCGGCAGCGTCACGGGGTTCAACGTGGTGCTGACCACGGCCAACAATTCATTGCTGAGGCGCATCGAGAAGAACTTCGATTGAGCGTCAGGAGAAAACCTGTTCGCTCCACAGCCGCGTTGTCGCATCAGGATCGTGCGCCGGCAGGATGATCGTCGGCTCGTTCGACGCAAATTCCCTGATCGCCTTAAGCGTCGCTTCCGAGAGCGCGGGATCGTAGGTCACGCCATCGGCTTTTCCGGCGCGCAGGTTGTCCTCGTTGTAGGTCGCGTCCCCCGCGAAGAAGTAGGTCAGATCGTCTCCCCTGACCACGACAGAGACATGCCCGACCGAATGTCCCGGCGTGGGCACCATGAAGATGCGCCCATCCTTCGTGATCGGATGCGACGCCGGGAACGGCCCGACCGCCGGACCATCCATGTCAACCAGTTCGGGCCGGAACCAGATCGGCCAGCGCTGCGGCAGGCAGCCCATCATCATGCCCTTGAGGCCGCGCGAGACCTCATAGCTTTCACGCGGCGCGATGATCCGGTTATGCGGAAAATGATCCAGCCCGCCAGTGTGGTCGTGATGGAAATGGGTCAACAGCACCGCTGCGATGTCGCGCGCGGGGTCGATGTTCATGGCGGCGAGGCGCGGTCCGATTTCCTCCTGCGGCGCCACCTTGATCTCCACCTCCCTGGTGAAGAACGGATTCCACCATGGCAGATAGCCTGGCACCGAGTTGCGCCAAGTGTCGCCGGTATCGACCAGAAACTTGCCCTCAGGATGCTCGATCAGGAAGGCATAGATCGGCAGCGGATCGACCCAGTTCCTGTCCCGGAAAATATCAACCTTGCGGCCAAGGGCGCCGCGCCCGTCGCGCCCTGTGCGCTGGGCCGTCTTCATCCGCGCCTTGCCGGTCTCGATGGGGGTCACTTTGATCATGGCATCCTCCTATTAAAAAGAACGACTATTCGTTTTATATAGGGGTGATTTTAACTTTTCAAGAACGAATGTTCGTTTTATTATGATCCATGCCCAAAATATCCGATGAGAAGAAATCCGCCCGCCGTACCCAGATTCTGGACGCTGCCTGGACGTGCTTTCAGCGCGGCGGGATTCAGGGGACAACCATGGACGACATCGTCCGGCAGTCCGGACTGTCGGCTGGCGCGGTCTACAGCTACTTCAAGAACAAGGACGACCTGATCGTCTCGGCGGTCACGACCTCGATGACGGGTCTCGCCGAGGTGCTGGCCCCTCTCCTCGCCGCCGAAAAGCTGTTGCCGCCGGCGCAGCTTCTCGCAGCGATCACGACGGCGATCTCAGGCTTCACCGCCCGCGACGGTTTCGACCTGAAGCGCATCGCGATCCTTGGCTGGGGCGAGGCACAGCGCAATGCGCAGGTGAGCACGGCGCTGCGCAGTTCCTATGCGGTGTTTCGCGAGCATCTCACGCAGGCCGCGCGGACCTGGAAACAGCGTGGCGAGATCGACAGCAGCGCAGATCCTGCCGATGTCGCCAAAACCATACTCTCCGCCGCGCTCGGCTTTGTCGCGCAATCGGCGATCCTAGGAGACGTCGAACCGACCATGATGGAGCGAGGGATGACCGCGCTTCGCACGTCCGTCGCGGCAACCTCTCGCGAAACGTAATCCTCAAACGAAAACGGCGCCCCAAAGGGCGCCGTTTCCTTGTCATCAGGTCATTCGCTCAGTGCGCGGTCAGGCCGCCAGCGGCTTCGTCCGCGTCGGGCTTGGCAAGCACCTTGGTGTCCTCTTCCCACACGATGGGAGTCGGAACGCGGACCAAGGCCTTGGCCAGCACCTCGTCCATCCGCGAGACCGGGATGATCTCCAGCCCGCCCTTGATGGCGTCGGAAATCTCCGTCAGGTCCTTGGCGTTGTCTTCCGGAATGAAGACCGTCTTGATGCCGCCACGTGCGGCCGCAAGCAGCTTCTCCTTCAGACCGCCAATGGGCAACACCCTGCCCCGCAGCGTGATCTCGCCGGTCATGGCGACATCGTGCCGGATCGGGATGCCGGTCAGCACCGAGACGATGGAGGTCGTCATCGCAACACCGGCCGACGGACCATCCTTGGGCGTCGCGCCTTCCGGCACGTGCACGTGGATGTCGCGGCGGTCGAACAGCGGCGGCTCGATGCCGTAGGTGATGGCGCGCGAGCGGACGTAGGACGCAGCAGCCGAGATCGACTCCTTCATCACGTCGCGCAGGTTGCCGGTCACCGTCATGCGGCCCTTGCCGGGCATCATGACGCTTTCAATCGTCAGCAACTCGCCGCCCACCTCGGTCCACGCCAGACCCGTCACGACACCGACCTGGTCGTCGGTCTCGATCGAGCCGTAGCGGAACTTCGGCACGCCGAGATATTCCTCGACCACGGCCGCGGTCACCTTCACCGTCTTCTTCTTCGAGATCATGAGATCCTTCACACCCTTGCGGGCCAGTGTCGAAATCTCGCGCTCGAGGTTACGCACGCCCGCTTCGCGGGTGTAGCGGCGGATCAGGAACTGCAGCGCCTCGTCGTCGATCGACCATTCCTTAGAATTCAGGCCGTGCTTGGCGATCGCATTCGGGATGAGATGCTTGCGGGCGATCTCAACCTTCTCGTTCTCGGTGTAGCCGGCGATCCGGATGATCTCCATGCGGTCCATCAGCGGGCCGGGAATATTGAGCGTATTCGCGGTCGTGATGAACATCACGTTGGAAAGGTCGTAATCGACTTCCTGATAGTGATCGTTGAACGTCTGGTTCTGCTCGGGGTCGAGAACCTCAAGCAAGG
>JACDJB010001351.1_pt1 | contig 20086 bp, 11 predicted proteins | sample 7454121 | NCBI WGS metagenome assembly JACDJB01 (sample SAMN14253290, study PRJNA609438) | sludge metagenome | isolation source: sludge after 25d culture with pyrite | collected 2018-12-20 | reverse complement strand
TCTTCTCCTACCGGAGGAAGGATATCCTGATCCGGGGAGGTTTCTGTTTTCTTTTTTGGTTTAGAAGTTTTAGGTTTTTCTGTTTCTGAAACCTCAACTGTGGAGGATTCAGGCTCTGGCCCTCCATTCCCGTTTTCATTCTCATCACCATTCTCATCGCCTCCGGTCAGATCTTCTTCCGTTTCTTCCTGTGCGTTTGAAGTGTAGTTTTCTACCGGTTCCTTGAAACGAAGCGGCTCTAATTCATTCACCTTTTCCACATTGAAGGTCGTCAGACGTTTACCTTTAGCTTTGAAACTCTTCACCCCGATAAATTCATCGGCATCCACCACGAGAGTTTCGCGGTGGGCGTCATGCCCGCCAAATACCACTTCAAAACGTGGATAATCCTGATCGGAAAGCAAAATCAGTTTTGATTCCGGATTCTCGCCCAGTATGTTCTGCGGTTTCTGGGTTGTTTCTAACTGGAAGCGTTTCAGGTAATAATATTGTTGATCGGCGTCAAACAGCACGAGCGACCAGGTTTTGTCGGCATGGAATTTCTCAATGACCAGAATATCCTTCTCATAATGATTTGTAAGGTCGAAATTCGACATGTAATACTCGCCTTTCGATGAGATAATGAGGATTTGGTCTTCGCTGTGAAATTCGCCGAGGTATTCACCACGCTTATCATAATTCAGGCGCAACACATCGCGGTCGAACCACACTTCGCGTCCGCCCAGGGTGGAACCTCCTTTATGTTTTAGCGCGATTTTGTAAATTTCGTTCTTAGTCAGGATATTTCCCTGCGACTGCCGTCCCTTGATCGCGATGTCGCTGAAATCCTTCTCAAACACCAACTTGGTGAGACGCGGTTTCGGTTTCAGAGTCACACGAATCACTTCCGCTTCAGCATTCGGATTTGAGGTAAAATACATGATCTTCGACCCGGCAGCCCCTTGCGTTACATCGTATTCTTTGTCGCGTGTAATGCCGTTCACTGCAAAACGTTTGATGTAATACGGTCCGGTCTTGCCATGTTTGTACACCACATTGTACACGGTTCGGCGGTCATTTTTACGGAACACATTCACATACAGGATATTTTTTCCCACAAATAGTTTATCCGCTACTTTCACCACCTTGTATTTTCCATCTTTGAAGAAGATAATGATATCATCCATGTCGGAACAGTTGCAGATAAATTCATCTTTCTTCAATCCGGTTCCGATGAAACCTTCTTCGTAAGTGACATACAACTTTTCATTGGCTTCCACCACTTTGGTAGCCACGATAGTTTCGAAATTCCGGATTTCTGTCTTTCTCGGATAGTTCTTTCCGTATTTGTTTTTCAAGCTCTCGTACCAGAAAATCGTGTAATCAACCAAATGATCCAGTTCATACTGAACTTCCTTGATTTTCTTTTCTAAATTGATGAGGATTTCATCCGCCTTATCCGAATCGAATTTCGTGATACGCATCATCTTAATTTCCAGCAATTTCAGGATATCTTCACGGGTAACTTCCCGGATGAAATCTTTTTTGAAGGGCTCTAATCTTTTATCGATATGCGCCACCACAGCATCCTGCGTGGTACTGTCTTCGAAACCTTTATCCTTATAAATTCTGTTTTCGATGAAAATTTTCTCAAGTGACGTAAAGAATAATTGCTCTTCCAACTCCCCTTTTTGAATCCGGAGTTCCAGTTCCAGCAAATTCATGGTGTGATCGCAACTGATGCGCAACATGTCGCTCACCCTCAGGAAACGGGGTTTTTTATCATGAATAACACAACAGTTGGGCGAGATACTGATTTCGCAATCGGTAAAAGCATACAGCGCATCAATCGTTTTATCAGAAGAAGCTCCTGCCTGCAAATGTACCAGAATTTCCACGTTGGCAGAAGTATTATCATCTACTTTCCGTATTTTAATCTTTCCCTTTTCAGAAGCCTTGATGATGGATTCTATCAGTTTAGTCGTATTTGATCCGTATGGAATCTCAGTGATGGCCAGCGTTTTATTATCTACTTTACTGATTTTGGCACGTACTTTTACCGCTCCTCCCCTTTCTCCATCATTGTAACGGCTCACATCGATAGAACCTCCTGTTTGAAAATCAGGAAACAACTCAAACTCTTCTCCTTTCAGGTGGGCAATACAGGCATCCAGCAACTCGTTAAAGTTATGCGGAAGAATTTTAGAGTTCAGTCCGACCGCGATACCTTCCACACCCTGTGCCAGCAACAAGGGAAATTTAACCGGCAGGGAAATTGGCTCTTTATTTCTGCCGTCATACGACAGTTTCCACTCTGTTGTTTTAGGATTGAAAACTGTATCCAGAGCGAATTTGGAAAGACGCGCCTCGATATAACGAGGAGCAGCAGCGCCATCACCGGTCAGGATATTCCCCCAGTTACCCTGGCAGTCGATAAGCAAGTCTTTTTGTCCGAGTTGCACCAACGCGTCTCCGATCGAAGCATCGCCGTGTGGGTGGAACTGCATGGTGTGTCCCACGATATTAGCCACTTTGTTGTAACGACCGTCATCCAGCCGTTTCATCGAATGGAGAATGCGACGCTGAACCGGTTTCAGTCCGTCGTAAATATCGGGTACAGCACGTTCCAGAATTACATAGGAAGCGTAATCCAGGAACCAGTTCTGATACATGCCTGATAAGTGGTATTTTGTTTGCTTGTCAGCTATTTTAGGCACTTTATAAGAAGAATGGCTTGCATCGGCCGACTGATCATCCTGCTGCAATGAGTCGCCCTGAACATCCTCCGGCTCGTTATTCATAAATTCATCTTTGTTCATAAAAACACCCTGCTTATTCTTGACGCGATTATATTATATTTCATTTAGTTTCCGCTGATCGTTTGTTCATCGAAAATTCCATACAACAACTAAAAATAGAATTTAAACGTATGAAAGTTTAGGACACAAAGTTAACAAAAAACAACTAATTATAAACAAACAAATATCAAATTGAATCAGGAGTTGAAAAAATTATAAAAAGGAATACAAGACAATTTTTGCTCGGGCTCTAATTAAGCTAATTGTCACAAGAATTGGCTATGATTAACCCCAAAACATGTTATTTTTCACCTTTCCACCGGAAATTTTCCATATTTCGTAACTTATTAACACGACTGGGATTTACAAAATCACTTTACTTTTTTACCTTTTGAGAGTTTTATTTTACTTTTTGAGAACCCTGCTACAGGGATAAACTTTACTTTTGTAAAGTATAGAAAAACCTGAGAGAGAACAATGGTCCGCCTTTCCTTGATTACTCATTGGCGAACAAATACGGTTAGAGTCAATAGATTCAACAAGTAAATCTGTCAATTAATTTTTTAAATACTCTTAATCTAAAAAAGTATCATTATGAATCGTAAAATTTTATTTTTATGTTTATTCTGTTCAATGCTTATAGCCACTACATGGCAAGGCATTGCCCAGACCAACACCACGAGGGAAAATGCTCAGGAAATTACCACGGGGGAGCAAATTATTTCCCAACTTACACCGGGAACAATAGAACATCTTTGGTACAAGCTCAGTGTAACCGCAGGAAAGTGGTACGAAATACCACACCCGCCATACGCCCTTGAAATCTATAAAGGCAGCGAACCCAGCTCAATGTATAATTATAGCTACAACGACTCTTACCCCGATTTTAGAGCCATACAATTCCAAGCTACAGAAACAGGGTTCTATTACATTGAACGCTGGTATAACAGCGCCGTGGGCGACCGGCTGGAGTGGAGTGTCATAGAAGTAACCGACAACCGCGTGTGCTCCAATGCCGAAACTGTTCAGATAGGTTCTACAACGGACGTGCCTACAGGACAACGCGAACGTTGGTACAAGGCCGTTCATCAGGCTAATAAATACTATGTGGCTGAGGGAGATTTAAGCCTTCAGGTATTTCAATCTTGTGGAGGAACTGCATTGGCAAACAATAGGCAGGTATATCGCGCGGAAAGTTCTGCCGATATGTTCTTCAAATTAACCGGAGCCGGTGCAGGCGGGACACTAACGCTAAAAGAAATTCCTGTCCAGACCAATACCACTAAAGAAACTGCTCTTTCGTTAACTTTAGGACAAGCTGTTGAGTATTCGCATATATTCGGGCAGAGTCTTTGTTTCAAAGTAGATCTCGAAGAGGGAAAGGCATACGAACTCATAGCCGATATAAATCAGTTTTATCATAGTCCGGTTTCAGTCTCTGATCCGGAAGGTAATTCCATGCCTGGTGGTGTAAATGAATCTGTTTCTCCTGCAGGAGCATCCCGTTGGTTTACAGCGCCGAGTACAGGCGAGTTTTATATCTATAGAAACATCTACGATTATTCTTATGTCAACCCCGAACTTTGGTCGATGGTTGTAGCCGAAATTACCGATGCCAGAGTTTGCAACAATGCCATAGTTGCCGCCGAAAATCAAACTATGTCATACCATCACAAGGATTATCTCAGCCATTGGTGGAAAATCGATTTGGAAGCAGGGAATACTTATTTGGTAGATTTTGTGAATAAAAACGGAAGCAGTAGCAAAATAGGAGTTTTTGCCGAATGCGGCGACGAAAACCCCATAGAACAGAGCAACGAATCTTTCAGCTTTGTTGCTTCAAAAACAGGAACTTATTATTTACACGCTTCTTCCACATACCGGCAATATGATGAAGAGCTAAGCAGTTTCGCAATAAGGAAAATTGCCAATCAGAATAACTTTGATTGCGCATCGGCTTTGTCTATCGAGCCTGGCAACATGGTAACTACCGCGCATAGTTTTGGAAATAATTTATGGTATAAAATAAACGTGAAAGCCGGTAAAGCATACGAAATAGACGGCAGGCAAAGGGCTTCTTCCTGGTCGGATGTAGTAAAGGTGTTTACCGCTTGCGGACAAACAAGGCCGGTTTATTCCGGATCTTCCAGTCCGCTGCTTCTCTATTTAGAGCCTCAAACCGACGGCGTATATTATATTTGCTGGTCAGGCGATGCCTCAACTGCTACGTTTGCCTGGCAAGTGAATGAAGTTAACGACAACCGCGTTTGCTCAATGGCCGAAACAGCTCCAACGGGGCAGGATATTACCATTACACGCAACAGCCACGCCAACAACATATATTGGTACAGATTGACCATGCAAGGTGGCAAGGTATACGAAATAGACTTCAGCAACGCTTATAAATACAGCTGGTATTCGAACGACTACATGGAATTCTACGGCCAGTGCGGGCCAGATCAGCAATATTCGGAAAGCATCACTAAGTCCAGGCACTTACTCACTCCGGCAAAAGATTCTGTTTTATACCTGAAAATCAAACCGAGCAGCTCTCAGAATAGCCCACTCGTATGGCGAATAAATGAACTGAATAGTGCCGACAACCGGCTTTGTTCCTACGCAACAGCTGTTTCACTGAATACCGGAATACAAACCGACCACACGACCGGTTATGTTAAACAATGGTACAAAATAACACTCGAAAGCGACAAGATATATGAAGTAGACGTTTCACAGGCAGGCAACAACTTGTATTATTATAAAGGAAATATTTGCAATGAGCCACCCAGCTACCTTGATCCTATCGCACCCGGGAATAAATTTTTGATAGCTCCGGCTGAAACTTCGGAATATTATATCTTAAGTCTGAATGAAGAGATAAACACCAATTTCACCTGGAGCATCAAAGAGACTGAAGGCGACAACAGGTTACGTGCGTTTGCCACAGAAATAACTCCGGGGACTGAGTTCTCGGTCGATCACACAGAAAGCAACGTGCGATGGTACAAGGTAAATATGGCAGAAGGCGCTTTATACACCATCAATTTCAGGGTAAATTATCAAAACGTGGATATTTTCAATGATAATAATGATTCAGCATTAAAATATGGATATGGCCAAACCTTTACCTTCCTGGCTAAAACCGGCGGAATGTATTATCTGAAGTTCTACAATACCAACGCGAAACCTGTGTTCAATTGTACAGTAGAAGGCATAATCGACAATCGCTCGTGTTTGTATCCCGTGCCCGCAACGATCGGCACAACCGCATCAGGGACAGGTCTAGACTCAGACGGCAGGTGGTTCTCGGTCAACCTTGAAGGAGGCGGTATTTACGAGTTCGACTTCTCAAACATCAATCAAAATGCCACCACTACCAGCAGAATATATGCCGCTTGCACAGATTCGAAACCGTTGGACGAGGGGAAAAGCGAGAAAATTCTGTTTAAACCCGCACAAGCAGGTGTTTATTTGGTGCATATATCAACAGAAAACGGAGTAACTTCCAACGACGCATGGAGTTGGTCGTTCAACACGGCAACAGCCGATAACCGCTTGTGCGAATATGCTACGACCGTCAACCCCGGCGACACGACAACTATCGATTTAAACAACGGAATCGGACGCCGCTGGTACAAAGTGGATATAGAAGGCGGTAAATTTTACGAGATGGGAACCGTGGACTTGCAGTATGCGCGAATGGAGGTTTATGCCGCTTGTGGGGGAGAGCCGTTGGCAGGATTAGGCGGGAACAAAAAAGTGATAAACTCCGAGAACGACGCCACATTGTATGTGAAAGTATCGGACGGCAATAACGCTCGCTGGTATATCAAGGAAGTACCTGCAGACGGACTCTTGTGCTATGAAGGTATTGAAATAGAACTCGGACAGCAAATAACCACAACCGGTAGTGGAATAGATGTTGAGTTCACACCCGCCGGATATCAATACCCCGTGTCCTTCTACAATGGCACATGGTACAAGATTTCCAACCTCGAACCCGGAATTTACGAGGCAAGACTGGAACAATGGCAAGAATCTGAAGAAGATGAAAACTTCGGTGGAACCTATGAAGAAGGCTACTATTATGCTCCATTCTACTATGTAAGTGTGTTCGGAAGTTGCGATCTTTCAACAAGTTATATCGGGTCAGCGGGACATGGCTTCAATCGCGGAAGATTTCGTTTCCAAGTCGATGCCAACAAAACGTACTATTTATTATTAGCTAATGAAATGAACTCTCCAAGTTTCACCTGGGAACTTGTCAAAACCGGTGATGTCGTAGCGAAAGGTATTATTCGCGTTTCGCTGGAGGACAGCAACAACCAGCCACTCGCCAATGTTTCAGATGCCGACATTTACATTTACCGGAAACAAGGTAATACACTGACTTTAGCCGATCAGGCCAATTGGGATCCGGAAGCCGATAACTTTGTCGGCAGCACATTCTCGAGTCTCTCCTTGGATGAAGGTACTTACCTCGTTTATATTGACAACGTACCCGGACATCTACCAGGATGGTATCAAAACGCAGGTGTGTGGGAAGATGCTACCGAAATCAACCTGACCTCACAAGGCACCCGGCTTAAATATACTCCCAAAGCTATTCCTACCGATATATCCACAGGTGATATAACTATTTCGGGTACCGTGTACGACAATGAGTCGGGCGGACAAATAACGATACAGGACATAGACATCAGCATTTATCGCGAAAGATCACAGCCACAAGGTGTTCGCCGGCAAACTGCCCCTGCACCTTACCGTGTGGTAAATTCGACATATTGGGAATTGATCGCGAGACTTAAAACCGATGCCCAAGGACACTATCAGTTAAGCAGTCTTCCGGAGGGACGTTACATGATCGTGGTAGACTTGCCGGGCTATGCAACAGAAAATGGAGGAATTGTGCTGAATGCTGCGGCAGGACAAAGTTACGCGAACAACAATTTTGAAGCCGACGAAAGTAGTATGACGATAAAAACACAGGTTACAGGTTTGAAAGATCTGAATCTTTCCGGCATCAATCTATATCCGAATCCTTTCGATAAAGAAATTGTTGTGGAAGGAGCAAAAGACAGTTGGTTGCAAATATTCGGCACAAACGGAAACCGGATATATACCCGTCAACTGACATCAGAAAAGGAAAGTGTTCTTTTGAATCTATCGTCGGGCATTTATTATTTCCGTATAGAAAAAGACGGAAACTCCAAATCATTTGTAGTAGTTAAGAAGTAATCAGATTGGACTTTAAAATGAAGATTCACAAGAAGTTTAAACTATAAGTTTGCTTTTTAACTTTCCTGCAAAGTTTAACAAAAGGGGGATGTATCAGAATAAATTTTGGTACATCCCCTTTGGTTTGTATACACATCATCAAATATAATCTGCTAATCAAATCGGGAGGTATACAAGTTTGTGCAATCAAGTGTTTTATACTATCTTTGCATGCCTTTCTTAATTTTAAAATTGCACATTGTAAATAGTAAATTCTAGATATATTATGGCTTCTCAAGAGGATGTTTTCAAAAAATTAATTGCACATTGCAAAGAGTATGGATTTGTATTTCCATCGAGTGAAATTTACGATGGTTTAGGTGCAGTATACGACTACGGACAGAATGGTGTTGAACTGAAAAACAACATCAAGAAGTATTGGTGGGACAGCATGGTGCTGCTCAACGAAAATGTGGTGGGTATCGATGCCGCCATTTTCATGCACCCTACTACCTGGAAGGCTTCGGGTCACGTGGATGCGTTTAACGACCCTCTCATCGACAACAAAGACAGTAAAAAAAGATACCGTGCCGACGTACTGATTGAAGAACTGCTGGCAAAATACGACGATAAAATTCAGAAAGAAGTAGATAAAGCCGCCAAACGATTCGGAGACAAGTTCGACGAAGCTGTTTTCCGTTCCACCAATGAAAGGGTACTCGAAAATCAGGCTAAACGCGATGAAATCCATACCCGTTTCGTAAAAGCGCTGAACGACTCTGATTTAGCTGAACTCAAAGCCATCATCGAAGACTACGAGGTAGTTTGCCCCATCAGCGGCACTAAAAACTGGACCGATGTACGTCAGTTCAATCTCATGTTCTCTACTGAAATGGGTTCGACAGCCGATGGCGCCATGAAAATCTACCTGCGTCCGGAAACGGCTCAGGGCATTTTCGTAAACTATCTGAACGTACAGAAAACCGGTCGCATGAAAATTCCGTTTGGCATCGCCCAGATTGGCAAAGCTTTCCGCAACGAAATTGTAGCCCGTCAGTTCATCTTCCGCATGCGGGAGTTCGAACAAATGGAAATGCAGTTTTTTGTACGTCCCGGCGAAGAAATGCAATGGTTCGAACACTGGAAACAATGGCGTCTGCGCTGGCACAAAGCCCTCGGACTCGGCGACCATAAATATCGTTTCCACGACCACGACAAATTGGCTCATTATGCCAACGCTGCTACCGATATCGAGTTCGAAATGCCGTTTGGCTTCAAGGAAGTGGAAGGAATTCACTCCCGGACTGATTTTGACCTCGGCAGTCACGAGAAATATTCCGGTAAAAATATTAAATACTTCGATCCGGAACTAAATCAGTCTTATACACCTTATGTTATAGAAACATCCATTGGTCTTGACCGGACTTTCCTGTCGATTATGGCATCATCTTACACAGAAGAAGCCCTCGAAGGAGGTGACAATCGTGTGGTATTGAAACTGCCTCCGGTACTGGCTCCGGTAAAAGCAGCCATTCTACCGTTGGTAAAGAAAGACGGTCTGCCCGAAAAAGCCCGCGAGATCATGAACGAACTGAAATTCGATTTCAAATGTTTCTACGACGAAAAAGATTCTATCGGGAAACGTTACCGCCGCCAGGATGCCGTGGGAACTCCTTTCTGTATCACGGTTGATCACCAAACGATTGAAGACAACACCGTTACCATCCGTCACCGCGACAGCATGACACAGGAACGTGTAACTATTTCAGCACTTCATGGAATTATCGGGGAACAGGTGAATATGAAGAATCTGTTTAAGAAGATAGTGGAGTAAAAAGCAAATTCCGTTTGAATCATTGAATATAGCCCTGAAGACCATTTGGTTTTCGGGGCTTTTTTTAACCACAAAAGGCACAAAAGGAAGACTAAGGGAACACAAAAGGAGTATTAATTTAAAAAATGATTGGTTTAGGCGTAAACATGTATGGTAAATACGAAGCTGGTGAAATTCCAAACATTTCAAACGACAGGATGATCCGTTCAATATGTAGTAACCCTGATATATTCAGACATTTTTTTCTGTGCAATTCATCAAAATTCGATGAAAAAGAGAAAACATCGATTTTTAAAAAAATTGATACTGCTATTGAGAAAAAAGACAGTTTGAAAGATGAGGCATATAAGGAGTATGCAGCATTAGGACATGTTAACCGTGGAGAATTTACAGGATACGTAAAACCCGACCTCAACAAAGCCAGACAGATGGTTTTGTTCTTTGCTTCACAGTTGGAACCTTTTGTAACAAAAATGAATAAATTGATCTTTTACGCCGATTTCTTTCATTATAAAAATACCGGATACGCCATAAGCGGCATAAGCTACAAAGCAATCACAAATGGACCTGTCCCGCAACATTATGCCGGATTGATTGACAACACTTCCGATATTGTTGACCGCAAAGATGAATTTTATCCCAACGATATAACCGGCGAACGACTAATCGCTCGTGCAGATTTCGACGCCTTATTTTTCACGAAGGATGAGATTAACACGCTAATGACTGTCGCTTCAAGATTTAAAAAAATAACAACCAAAGAAATTGTCGCACTAAGTCATGAGGAAAATGCCTGGATCAAGAACATTGAGAATCATAATATGATTTCATATTTAGATGCATTTACCTTAAAGGCAATTTAAACACACTCATACATTGTGCAAAATTGTACACCTACTGTGTCAAAACATATCTTAATCAATAAAAAACAACGCTATCGACGGTAACACTACTTCAACTTCTTGAGTCGTTGTTTTAGTATTAAATTATATTCTTTAATAATAAGCGTATCATTAATTCCGAAGTAAGATATAGAGTCAACACACAACTCATTGTTAATGTTAACACCCGGAATAGGGGTATGAGAATCACCTATGTAGAAAATCATATCAAACATTGGAAGGACGAGGTCTTGACCATCTTGTTTTACATAATAACAAGGCTTATATTTAACTATACATGGATAACCGGAAGAAATAGGAATTGGAATTTCTTCATAATATAATGGTTTATATTTGAATGTAATGCTGTGTCGAAAAAAACTGGAAATTGTATCTTTCTTTTCCCAATAAATTAAATCGTCAATTTTGTGGATATCCAAGGTATCTGTATTTTCGGAATCTGATTTGTTTATTAGTACTTTTTCCGGACTTAAATATGTAGCTACAAAATCTCCTTCTGAATTATACTTATCCATTCCAGTCAGCAAATCACCATACATCCTGATTAAATGATTTAATTTCAAGGAATCAGTAATTTCTCCATTTTGAGTAAATGCTTTGATGGTATATTCAGTTACCGGAGCGTTTGAATAGGTTGTTGGATAACTTATTATTTCCTCTTCTTTACAACTTTGTAATCCCAGCAGGGATGATAAAAACAATATTTTCATGTATTTATTCATCATGCATGTTTTTAGTGATTTATTCTCACTAGTGTCCCATTAAAATTGGGACACTAGTGTTCAAAAGTAATAATTTAACATGAATCTTTATATTAATTTGAATAGCTTTTGTGAATTTTCTCAAGGTATAAATTATTTACCCAAAAAGTTTAGTGTAGTTTATCGGGGGCTTACGTTTTAAACCTGTCAGGTTTGGGGAGCCAATATGAATTACATTTCATATAATTTCAATACATTTTACTTGCTTTTTTAAATCTGATATCAAAGAAATTACAGCTATCTCTGGCTTTACTTCATCAAAAAATGCTGGTTCCAGCTTACAACCTTTGGCACTTTCATACACTTTCCCAATGGATTCTAAAAGTCTGCTTTTTATGTTTTGTTCCATATCTTTGTATTTTTAGACAAAGAAAGGAAGAGGGTAAGACAAAGTATGGCAGAGAGGAGGGGGGGGGAAATAGGTTCTCAATCCGTATTCTGTTTAAGTGTCTGGAAATCATTGTTTCTTGATTCAATAATTTCATCAATAATATATTTCACAGCATCTGTCATTTTTGTTTTGTCAATAAGGTTGTAGGTACTTTCAGAAGAAAAAACCGAAAAGTTAATATCTTCAATTTTTTCATTCATAAAGTTGGTCCATTTTTTAGGATGCATTATTCCCCAGGATAATTTTCCAAGACCTGATATGTATGCTTTTTTATCTCCAATATCGAATAGTAAACCATGATTTATATCTTTATTGTGATGTGTAACTTCGTCAATTGCTTTTTCGAATGAATAATCTTCTCTATCTATATAAAATGAAACATTTTTTAATTGATTTTCTGATTCTAACTTACTTTTTAATTCAGTCCAAAATTCATGAACAGTGTGCCACTTAACGTGTTTAAAATTCTCAATAAGATGTCTTGTTTCAACAATGTTTTCTGCAACTATATGTTTCAATTCAAGTCTTTCTTCAACTGTCATATCATTATTAGTTAATTTATTAATCACATTTAAGTAATGTTGTATAAAGTTTTTCACTTGGAGTTTTTCATCAGTTATGCTTTCGATACATTTAGCCAACCACTCTCTAATGTGCGAGTCGTAAGACAAAATATGGCTATCATCCCAACTACCGTGTTCATCATCATTTAGCATTCTAATGCTAATTTCAATGTTATCCTTATCAGGTTTCCCATTCATACTTAAGTAGTAAACAAACACATTATTTGATTGATATTCAATACAAGGTTTTTTATCTTTATCTTTTCCAGTTTTTATTGTATTATAGTATCGTTCTAATTGTCCTTGATAACCATCTCTATTGGTAGGATGGTTACTGTCTTTTGCATCAATTTTATTCTCAATAATGATTGCCTGACTCGTTCTTTTATTAACGATTAGAATGTCAATTTCTTTATATTCAGATTTTTCGGTTTCATTTGGCACGACTATAACGTTTGTCAAATCAAACTGCTTATCATCCAATCCTAAGATTTCACGAACAAACAATTTTAAATATATCTCATTCATTCCATGTCCAGATGTTGGACTTAGTAAATACGAAATAATTCTGGAATGTAGATTAACCTCGTCACGCTCCTTGTGCAAGGCGGTTATCACATTAAACCTATTATTTTCTCTAAGCTTATCATACTCATTTTTTAACTTAGAAATCTGTTCAAAAAGTTCTTTCATAATTTAAGCCTTATTTCCTAATTAGAACGCAAATGTAAATATAAAGTATGCCAATTTATGTCTCAGTGGAAATTTTTCCATATTTTATCAAGTTTTATATTTAAAATCAATATTATCCGATATGGGACCTATATTGACGAAGTGAAGGGGGACTGGAGAGGTTTGGATAAATTATTTCCTGTAATACTATCCGTTTTATTTGTTATCGGTTGTGATTGCAATTGCGAATTCGGATACGCTCGCAATTGTGGATTCGTAGAGACGCAATGCATTGCGTCTCTACAGTATTGGGTTGTCGTTGGTTGCAGGTATAAACATGTAATCAATGATTAAAACCAAGCATCTCTTTAACCGCCTCCACCCATTCCTCTTCTGCATTCAAACTTTCACACATCACCAACTCTTTTCCGCCATGGCGGATGAAAAGTTCACGGTAGTCTTGCCCGATTTCGACAATGGTTTCGAGGCAATCGGCAACAAAGGAAGGGGCGACTACCAAAATACGTGATTTGCCTTCTCTGGCTAACTGAACCACAACATCTTCGGTAAACGGACCAATCCATTTTTTTGCAAAACGAGACTGAAAAGATACGGTGTAATGATCCTGCGACAGGTCAAGGGCGCCGGCAATCAGGCGTGCAGTCTGGTAACCGGTGGCCTTGTAACATTCCTTGCCATATACAGGCATTTTTTGCTCGCAGACACAGCCATGAACACGATGCTCAGGATGAATGAGCTGAATATGTCGCTCAGGCAGACTGTGACAGGAGAAAATGATGTGATCGAAGCTCTCCGGTTGATAACCGGCAATGCGTTTGCAAAAAGCATTGATAAACCCCGGATCATCGTAGAATTGCCGGATAAATTTGATGTCCCGGATGTTTTGCAGCTTTTTTTTGTGTTTTTGCACGGCATGAACTATGCTTCCGGTTGTGGATGAAGCATATTGTGGAAACAGCGGGAGCACCAACACTTCTTTAACACCTGATTGATCTATTGCGGATAAAACAGACTGAATGGATGGATTTCCATAGCGCATGGCTGCATAAACCGGATATTTTTCTCCTGATTCATGTTGAAGTCGCTCCCGCAATTTTTCCAGATGCAACAAAATAGGCGAACCGGATTCTGTCCACAAGCGTTTGTAAAGCTTTGTCGATTTGTTTAGCCGGAAAGGAATGATAATGAGATTAACTAACAGCAAGCGAGCAATACGTGGCATATCTATCACAAAGGGGTCATTCAAAAACTGCCGTAAATAACTACGAACGGATTTTATGTCCGGAGAATCCGGCGTACCCAGATTTATTAACAGAATTGCCTTGCTCATTTATTCAGGAATTATCAACGACTAACAATTGATCGGCAATTTGCTTTGCCTGCTTCACCCTGTCCGACATTCCTATACCATCGCGCATATTACCGGCAAGAATCAGAGCGGGATATGCTTTTTCGATTTCCTGAATGGTAAATAATCTCAACTCCGTAGTGGATTCGTATTGCGGAATTGCCTTTTCGTACCTGAAAATGCGAACCAGATCCGGTTTATCTGCACACTTCATCATGCTTTTTATACTTTCAAACACTATGGTCTTTATTTCTTCATCTGTTTTCAGGTATATATCCGGTCGCTTAATGCCTCCAGCAAACACGGATAAAAGCGCTCCTCCTTCCGGCGCCCGGTTTTTAAACAAAGCAGATGGAAATAAAATACCGAGAATATCTTTCTTTTCTTTCGAGGGAATCAGACCTCCAAAAGCCTGCAGAGGAATTCCTTTCCAGTTCCTAAATCCAACCACCACCTGCACGACTTTTGCATAGCGAATGGCTGTAATTTTACCCATCACTTCTTGCGGAATAAATGGCAATAATGAAGCAACCGACAAACCATCAACTGTAGAAATGAGCCTCTCTGTAACGAGTTCCCGGCTTTCGCCATTGACGTTAAACCGACAAGCAAACTTTTTCTGTAACGGCTCAACACGAACATCCATTGCTCCGGTGATAATATATTCTTCTCCTATCTCTCTAATCGAAGTGCGGACAAGGTTTTCCAGCCCTCCTTCTACAGAAAAAACTGATTTTGTAACACCTGCAGCCTTCTCTGCCGCGATGATTTTTCTTCTTTTAATAGTCCCTTTTACAAAACTTCCGTACTTATGCTCAAGAGCATACAACCTGGGCAATGCAAACCGGACAATTAATTTTTCCGGATCACCGGCATAAATACCCGAAATAAAAGGATCCACGGCATACCTCAGCAAGCTCTTTCCCAACCGGCGCTTGACTAATTTTGCCACGCTTTCATTCAACCGATGCCGCTTTCTCCTGAAAGGTTCTCCGAGCACCCTGATTTTATCTTTAAACTTAAACAACGGCGTAAATATCGCTGAAAACAAACCTGCCGGCAATGCATGCCACCTGCCTTTTTTCCATATCCAACGAGCTCTACTTGCTTTCCCGGGGACTTCAAACTGAAGTTTTAAGTCGTGAAAAAGCTGAACAAGCTCGGCTGAACTTATAACGCCGGTATTGGGGCCGGCTTCAAATGTAAATCCATCTTCAGTAATAGTTCTGATGACACCTCCCGGGCGGTTGTGCTGCTCAATCAACAACACTTTTTTACCTGCTTTTCGAAGGTAATATGCCGCTGTCAGACCCGTCAATCCTGCCCCGATAATAATTATATCAGGTTTTGAAAATTCCATCATTTAAAAAATTATACAACAATATTTCGTCAGGGAAACTTTTTTGTTATTTCTTGAGAAAAATTCAAACAGATTTTGAATACTGTTTTTCCTTTTGCTTTAAGGTTGGATCAAAAGAGGCTGCAATATTACGGATAAAAAATGATCCTGCATCGGTTATTGTTAAAATATTATTTTCAAACCGGATTAAGCCATCTGAAACAAATTCGTTCAGACCGGCTGGATCAAACTGCGTGACTCGCTGAAATTTTGACATATCGACCTTGTACTCTTCACAAAAGCGATTTAAATCAAGCTCCTTGTTACACATGATTTTTTCAATTACTCCGCGAATGATCTTTTGTTCCGCATTAACTTCCAATCCATTTTTAACCGCCGTTTTCTCCTCATTAATCAGCCGGATGTATTCAATGGTATCTTTCTCGTTTTGCAGATACGCGCTTTCGAGCTGACTGATGGAAGAAACACCGAAAGCATAAACCTGCCCTGTGGTTCTGCGCGTACAATACCCCTGAAAATTCCGGTGCAACTGGCTGTTCTGTAACGCCAGATTTAGTTCATCTGCCGGCAACACATAATGATCAAGTCCGATCGGTTCATAACCCGCCTGCAACAAAATCTCTCTGGAGTTAAGAAACAAATCGATTTTCTCGGTTGATGTTTTGATCCCTTTTTTTTCAAGTACCTTCTGATGTTTTTTTATCCAGGGTACATGGGCGTATGAGAACGTAACAAGCCGGTCGGGACAGAGTGCCACTGCCTGTTCAATAGTCTGTCTGAAACGTTCAACTGTTTGCCCCGGCAATCCGTAAATAAAGTCAAAATTTACCGAAATACCAGGTTGATCCTGCTTCAAAATGTCGATAATATCTCCTACCGGCATAGCCGAAGGATTACGATTGACAGCAGCCAGCACTTCATTGTCAAAATCCTGAATCCCCAGACTGAAACGATTAAATCCGGCATTCAACAGCCTGCGGAGATACAGTTCGTCTAAATGACCGGGATGGCACTCAATCGCAATTTCAGGTTTCGGAATGAATTCGAACAAATCAAACAACAATCGGTTAATTTGCTCCAGATATGTGACATCTATGGCATTGGGCGTTCCGCCACCGTAATGTATCTGCGAAACCCTGCGCTTTTTATCGATGTACTTCGATACCAACAGTATTTCTTTTTTTAACGCCGCGATATAATCCGCAACCAACGACTCTCCTTTGTACAAAGCTGTATTACATCCACAATAAAAACATATTTTTTTACAAAAGGGAATGTGAATGTAAATGGCAATATTATCCGGATTACCTCCATTCGACTCCTCTATCAATCGAAAATAGTCGTCATCAGAAAATATCTGTTCAAAATGATTGGCCGGCGGATAACTCGTGTACCTCGGTACCGGAACATTGTATTTATCTATCAGCAATTTATCTATTTCCATATTTCATTTTTACCGGATACACATAAAATAAAATCAATACCGAGCAGAGCGAGAATAATGCTTCTATCCCAAATAAGGAATGATATCCAACCAGATCACCCACTTTACCGCTGAAAACAGCAATCAACATTGAACTCAAATGAGCAACCACAATCTGAACGGTGAAATCAGTCCCGGAACTCGACGGCCGCACGGCATCCATCGAAGTAGTGTAAATGACTACTGTTGAAAGTCCGTATGCACCCCACAGCAAACAAATGCCGGCATACAACTCAAGTAAGGAAGGCGTATGTATGGATATCAGGTAGAAAAACACTCCCACGAAAAGATTCAGCAACGCGAAAAGATAAGCCGCAGTCTTTCTTCCGGTGAACTTGACAATATATCCACCCAGAAATGCAAAAGTAGCTGCTACAGCAGTACCTACAATACCCGACATGAATCCTATTTCTTTGACATTATAGCCCAAATCAACCATATAAGGCTTAAGCATGGCCAGTATACCGATTAGTCCGGAATAGTAGAACATGAGCACCAACAATCTTTTTCGGGCAAGTTTTTCTTTGAAAAAAGAAAAAATATCCGTTACCTTAACCCTACCTTTCTTTTCTATCGATAAATCGGATTCAGGCCGGTAAACATACAGTGGTACGATCGCGAAAACAACAAAAGCTGCGAGTATCCACAACAGATACTGCCATCCGAGATAATGATAAGCCAGCAGCAACACACCGGTCCCGAATAAGCTACCGATGAAACTTCCTCCCGACTGAATCCCGTTGCCTACCGCCTTTTCTTCGGGACGGAGAATACGAATAGCAAAAATATCCGTTGCTATATCCTGTGTTGCCGATGCAATAAATGCCAGAATCATTAACATCACGATTAACCTGAAATCGGTTTGCAGACTGAACAAACTGATGCTAAGAATCACACCCGCGTAAAACAGTTCCGAAAAAATGATCCATCTCCTGATTTGTTTCCTGTTATTGGCATGATTGTCGACCAATGGCGCCCATAAAAATTTGAATATCCAGGGAAGTTTCACCAGTTGAAGTAATCCGATGGATTCAAGTGAATACTGTTCCTGTCGCATAATTACCGGAACAACCGTAGAGAAGAAACTCATCGGAATCGATTGGGCAATGTACAAACTGAAAAGGGTGGGGAATTTTAGTTTCATCATCCTACCATTTTACGGAAAAATTTACACCCACCTGCAAAGGTTTACCCGACTGAGCATACACATTGGGTAATGATTCAAATAAAAAAGCATGATACCGGGTATTTGTGAGGTTTTTTCCCCAGACATCAAACTGATACTTACCGGATATCAGCGATATTTTCCCGTTCAACAAGCCATAACCTGCTTCTTTCAGCGTGTTGGAAAGATTCCAGTACAGAGAACCCGTTCGACTGTACAACACATTAAACCGGAGCTTATCCATCCATTTTATATGTTTGAATGTCAGAGTCTGTGTAGCCTGCAGGGCTAATGTATGCCCGGGGACATAAGGAGTAAATTTATCGTTGTAATTCACGGCATTGCTCAATTCATATTTCAGAATCTTTGCATGGGTATAACCATACGCGACCATACCCTCAAAACCATGAAACGACTGATTGTGCAGGGTAAACTCTACCCCTTTGTTGCGTGATAAACCGGAATTATCAAGATAAGAACCTCTACCACTGGGAGCAGTACGATAGATTTGCTGATTTTTTAAATCGGTATAAAACAGAGCAAAATCAGCGTAAAAGTACTGAAACAAATTTACTTTTACTCCTGCTTCATAATTATGACTGATTTCCTTTTTAAACATCAGGTGTTCAGGCTTTTCAAATGTACTGTTAAACCCTCCCGGTTTGTATCCTGTTGAATAGGATGCATATACATTGATTTTATCATCGGGTGCATAGGCGATGGCTAATTTAGGGAGTACCACCATATCCCGGAGTGCCGGATAAACAGTGTCAACAGGTGTCTGTACTGTTTCTCCCATAATACCGTTATACTTGTACTGTATAGAAGATTGTTCGTAATCCAACCGGATGCCGGCAGTCAGAGTCAATTGAGGAATAATGTTGTACGAGGACTGATGAAAAACCGCAACTCCGGAACTAACAGGTCCATATTGTTTTTGATAGGTATAATGCACAAGTCCCGTATCTGTTTTAGTTTTGTAGCTGTTTACATCCACCGTATTTTCAGCTTGTTGGTTGAATGCAAACATGCCAAACAACCATTTGTACCGGTTGTTGGTATTCGAACGGATGATTGTTTCGTTGGCTAAATTATGCTGAAACTGTAACTGACCGGCAAAGTGAAGCGAATCAGGACCAAAATCCTGGTCGATTTGCTGCTCATCATCAAGTAACTGGTATGATAAAGTATTGGATAACTCCCATTCAGGCGCAGCGTATCCCAATTTCAGTGCATTCGACATCAGCATGCGGTCATAACCGCTTCGTTGATTATAATTCACCTCTCCCATGGTTTGCGTATTCCGGTTGTATAAAGCGTAGGGATAACCTCCCTGATTGCTGATATCGGTATTGGAAACCAGTTCCAGCGACCAACGATCATCAATTTGATATTGCCCTTTTAATCTGACACCATAAGCATCCAGCTTATCTACCTTTTCATCCAGTGTCGTATTCAGGTAGAAACCATCCTGATGTAAATAATTCAGAGCAACACTAAAAGCCAGTTGTTCCGAGATTTTACTATAATGACCGGCGTTTAATTTATACTGACCATAGTTAGCTACTGATGCACGTAAATGCGTTCCCTGA
>JACDJB010001349.1_pt1 | contig 20098 bp, 12 predicted proteins | sample 7454121 | NCBI WGS metagenome assembly JACDJB01 (sample SAMN14253290, study PRJNA609438) | sludge metagenome | isolation source: sludge after 25d culture with pyrite | collected 2018-12-20 | reverse complement strand
GCCGGACTGCGCTGTGCCGGCGTGGAACTCGACTATCCGCAGACCATCGCCTGGAAGGATGCGATCGTCGACCGCCTCGACGGCGGTGTCACCGCTGCGCTCAAGCAGGCGCGCGTCAAGCTCGTCTCCGGGCGGGCGCGCTTTCGCGACGGCAAGACCGTCGTCGTCGCCACCGAAACCGGCGACCAGGTGATCCACGCCGGGACGGTAGTGATCGCTACCGGCTCGGTGCCGGCGGAACTGCCGGCATTGCCGTTCGGCGGCATCGTCGGCTCGGCGACCGATCTTCTCGCCGCCACCGAATTGCCGCGGCGACTGGTCGTCATAGGCGCCGGCTACATCGGCGTCGAACTGGGTACGGTCTTCGCCAAATTCGGCGTCGCCGTCACGCTCGTCGATCTGGCGCCGCGCATCCTCGCGCGCTACGACGTCGAGTTGACGCGCCCGGTCGCCCGGCGACTCCAGGCGCTGGGCGTGACGATCCGCACCGGCGTGCAGGTCGAAGGGCTCGACGGCCGGGGCCGCGTCGTGCTGGCCACGGCGGCCGGCGAGGAGCACCTCGAAGCCGATCGCGTGCTGGTCGCCGTCGGCCGTCGGGCGGCGCTCGCCGACAGCGGCATCGAGGAACTCGATCTGGCCCGCGACGGCCCCTTCCTGCGTATCGACGAGCGTTGTCGAACCTCGATGCGCGGCGTCTACGCGATCGGTGATGTGACCGGCGAGCCGATGCTCGCGCACCGCGCGATGATGCAGGGCGAAGTCGTCGCCGATCTCGTCGCCGGACACCGGCGCGTCTTCGATCCGCGCGCGATCCCGGCAATCTGCTTCAGTGATCCGGAAATCGTCACGGCCGGCGTGCCGATCGAGGAGGCGCGCCGGACTCATGCCGACCTGCTGGTCGGCATGGTGCCCTTTCGCGCGAACGGACGGGCACTGACGATCGCCGACGGCAGCGGCTTCGTGCGCATCGCCGCCCGTGCCGACAATCATCTGGTCGTGTCGCTGCAGGCGGTCGGCACCGGTGTTGCCGAACTGGCAGCGGCCTTCGGGCTGGCGATCGAGATGGGCGCGCGCCTGGAGGACATTGCCGGCACGATTCACGCGCACCCGACGCTGGGCGAGGCCGCCCAGGAAGCGGCACGACAGGCACTCGGCCGCGGCGAAGCGCTGCGCTGACGCTTGCAGCAGTACCGCGGCGCCGTGTGTGTCGGCGTCACGTCATGGTCTAGAATCGCGCCCTCCCCGATGCGCTGCCGCCCCGTTCCGGATTCACCACTCCACCGCTTTCCGCGCCGATGTCCGCCACCCTGAACCCCGCGCAGCGCGAAGCGATCCGCTATCTCGACGGACCCTGCCTCGTCATTGCCGGTGCCGGCAGCGGCAAGACGCGGGTGATCACGCACAAGATCGTCCATCTGGTCGAGGCCGGCTTCGAGCCGGCGGCGATTGCCGCCATCACCTTCACCAACAAGGCAGCGCAGGAGATGGGCGAGCGGCTGGGCAAGCTGCTGCGCCTGCCAGAGAAGAAGCGCCCGCAGGTGTCCACCTTCCATTCGCTCGGCGTGCGCATGCTGCGCCGCGACGGGGCGGCGCTCGGCCTGAAGAAGTCGTTCTCGATTCTCGACGCCACCGATGCCGGACAGATCATCCAGCAGGCGATCGGTGCCGTCGACCGCAAGACGACGCGCGCGGCGCAGCACCGGATCTCGCTGTGGAAGAACGCGCTGGTCGATCCCGACGAGGCAGCGGCGACGGCGGCGAACGCCGCCGAACACGCGGTTGCACGCGCGTACCGCGAATACGCGACGACGCTGAGCGCCTACCAGGCGGTCGATTTCGATGACCTGATCCGCCTGCCGGTGCAACTGCTGCGCGAGCATCCGGATATCACGCAGGCCTGGCGCGAGCGGCTGCGCTACCTGCTTGTCGACGAATACCAGGACACCAATGCCTGCCAGTACGAGCTGCTCAAGCTGCTGACCGGGCCACGCGCCGCATTCACCGCCGTCGGCGACGACGACCAGTCGATCTACGGCTGGCGTGGAGCGACGCTGGAGAACCTGGAACGTCTGCAGACCGATTTCCCGGCACTCAGGGTGATCAAGCTCGAACAGAACTACCGGTCGAGCACCAATATCCTGCAGGCGGCCAACCGCCTGATCGGCAACAACCCGAAACTGCACGCCAAGACGCTGTGGTCCGAGCACGGGCCGGGCGATCCGGTGCAGGTGCTGCGCTGCGACGACGACGAAGGCGAAGCGGAGTCCGTCATCATGCGCCTGCAGGGGCACCGCTTCGAGCGGCGGGCGAAGTTCTCCGACTACGCAATCCTGTATCGCGGCAACCATCAGGCGCGCATCTTCGAGCAGATGCTGCGCAAGGAACGGATTCCGTACGTGCTGTCCGGTGGTCAGTCCTTCTTCGAGCGCGCCGAGATCCGTGACCTGATCGCCTGGCTGCGCCTGTTCGCCAATGATGACGACGACCCGGCCTTCATCCGCGCGGTCACGACGCCCCGGCGCGGGGTCGGTACGGGCAGCCTGCAGGCGCTGGGCACCTATGCCGGCGAACGCGGCCTGTCGATGTTCGCCGCACTCTTCGAGGTTGGCTTCGAAGCACGCATCGCCGCGCGCCAGCTCGAGCCGCTGCGCGAATTCGGCCAGTTCGTCAACCGGATGAACGAGCGTGCGGCGCGCGAACCGGCAGCGGAAGTGATCGACGACCTGCTTCGGGCCATCGACTACCAGGCGCATCTGTTCGCGACCTGGGATGACAAACAGGCGTCCAGCCGCTGGCAGAACGTCTGCGACTTCACCGACTGGCTGAAAAAGCGCGCCGAGGAGGATGAAGCGACGCTGCTCGCGCTGGCCCAGACCGTCACGCTGCTGTCGCAACTGGACCGGCGCGACGCCGATGCCGACGCGGTGCGCCTGACGACGATCCACGCCGCCAAGGGCCTCGAGTTCGCTCACGTCTTCGTCGTCGGCTGCGAGGAAGGATTGCTGCCGCATCGCGGCGACGCGGCGGCCGCGGACGGCGAGGACGCCGCCGCCCCCGGGGCCGGCGACGCGGCGCAGGAACGGCGCATCGAGGAAGAGCGTCGCCTGATGTATGTCGCCGTCACGCGCGCGCAGCGCAGCCTGACGCTGAGCTGGTGCCGCAAGCGCAAGCGCGGCAAGGAACATTTCACGCAGCTGCCGTCGCGCTTTCTCGCGGAAATGCAGCTCGAATCGGCCCCGTTGAAGCGTACGCTTGGCCGCGACGAAGGCAAGGCGCGACTGGCCGGGCTGCGCGCACTGCTGAGCGGCGGCTGATGCCGGTCTTTGGCCGAGTCGCGGGCATCGCGTTATTCTTCGTCTCTTCGAAAGCGAACAGGGAGGATCCCCCGGCTGGGGTATCAGGCGATGGGCTTGTTCTCACGCAATAAACCCGTGGTCTTCGAACCGCACGGCTACCGGCGACATCGTCGCTGGGGCATTCCGCGCTGGGCGGTGCTGCTGCTGTCGGGAATCGTGATCGGTGCCGGCGGGCTCTTCTACGTGCAGGAAGAATATCTGCCGCCGCGCCTCAGTCCGCTCGAGTCGCGCCAGTTGCAGACGCGCGTGCAGCAGCTCGAGGACGAACGGGCGCACTTCAAGGGCTCCCTCGAACAGACGCAGGAGCAGTTGCAGAAGAGCGAGGCCGATGTCGCCGGCCTGACGACCGAACTGACAACGGCCCAGGCCCGCATCGTCAGCCTGCAGCAGGACATCACGCTGTTCGAGGAAGTGCTGCCACCCGATCCGCGCAATGGTGCGATCAGCGTGCGTGCAGCCCGTTTCCAGGGGCGGGACGGAGAACTCGAATATCACGTCCTGCTGACCCGCGAAGCCCGCGCCGGAAAGAATTTCCGCGGAGTGATCGAATTTGCGGTTGCCGGAACACGTGCCGGCGGCGCGCAGGCGACGGTGGATCTGGAGCCGATCCGGACCGATCTGGCGTCCTATGAACATCTGCAGGGTCGCGTCGCCCTGCCCGCCGGTTTCGCGCCGCGCCAGGTCACCGTGCGCGTGCGCGAGGCGCCCGGCGGTTCGCAGCTGGGCATGCGCGTGCTGAACGTGCATTGAGGAGCACATGGAGCCGCAAGCCGCAGCAGGAAGGCTCGGCAGGAAGTGTCCGGGCACCGCGCGCAACGGAGTCACACGATGATCAGCCAGTGGGAAATGTTGCTGCGGATCCTGATCGCGGCGGTCCTCGGCGGCCTGATCGGACTCGAGCGCGACATTCACCGTCGTCAGGCGGGCTTTCGCACGCATCTGATCGTCGCCATGGCGTCGGCGACCTTCATGGTCGTATCGGCGCATTTCGTCTGGTTCCAGCACTACGTTGCCGGGCAACTGGTCGAAGTCGACACTTCGCGGATTGCCGCTGCTGTCGTCACCGGCGTCGGCTTCCTCGGCGGTGGCTCGATCCTGCGCACCGGAGCGACCGTGCAGGGGCTGACGACAGCGGCCGCCCTGTGGCTGGTCGCCGCGATCGGCCTGAGCTGCGGCGCCGGGATGTATTACATCGGCGCGTTCGTCACGGCGCTCGGCCTGCTGTCACTGACCGCCCTGCGCCGCTTCGAGGACAAGCACCTGGTGCGACGCAAGGTCACGCTGCTGCTGGCGGCCGTCGCCAACCCGATCGACGTCGTCGTCACCGAACTGCGCACGCACGGCACACGCATCCTCGACGTCACGGAATACCGCAATGATCTGGTCAGCGAACGGGCGACCGTGTCATTCGACCTGCTGATCCCGGTGGACCTCGGCGCGCACGGCCTGATCAGCCGGCTCGAACGCATGGACGGCGTACGCGAAGTATCGGTGGGAGCCCCGAACACCTGATCGGGCCTGACGAGGCCTGACCAGACAATCTTCCGGGCTGCACGGCCCGGTCACCTCAGTGAGGTCTGAACTCTGCTCGCCCGGCCGGAACCGGCGGAGTCCTGCGAGCCGTCATCGCCATCCGGCAGGATCACTGCAGTCCGTCGATCATGTAGGCCACGGCGTTGCGCAGCTCGTCATCGGTGAGCTTGCCGTTGCCGCCGCGCGGCGGCATCGCGCGGATGCCTTCGATCGCATGCTTGTCGAGCACCGCGACACCCTGTTCGATGCGTGGCTTCCAGGCCTTGGCGTCGCCGTGCTTCGGTGCACCGGCCACGCCGCTGTTGTGGCAGACGCCGCAGGTGCCGTTGTAGACCTTCTCGCCGGCGGCGAGATCGAAGCTTGCGCCGGAGGCGCCCGCGTCACCGGCCGGTGACGCTTCAGCCGCCGGAGATTCGGCCGGGGCGGCTGCTTGCGGCGCTGCAGCCTGTGCTGCCTCGGCCACTTTTGCCGCCTGATCCGCCGCCGCCTTCGTGGCTGCTTCGGCCTCGGCGGCCGCCTCCGGATCACCGGCGACGATCAGATGACCGACCGGCGCGATCCTTTTGGCGATGGCTTCCGGCGTCATGGCGTCGGCGCCCGCGCCCGTGCGGGTCGTCGTGTTCACCAGGCTGGCGATGGCCACCATGGCAATGACCGGAACCACAAAGGAGAGCACGATGATCGTGATCAATTGCCGCGGGCTCTTGATGAAGGACTGCTGTTCGTCGCTCATGTCGGTCGCTCCCGTGGTGGGTCGAAGCGTGATGGATCAAAGCAATGAATTATAGCCATCACGATTTCGATAGTGTCAGAGACCGTGCCAGATGCATGTCTGCGCCGTGCGCCTGCCACCTCAAACCGCCTGACAATCCGGCCCGCAACGCTCATCCTGGTCCGCCACCGGCCGGTCCTCGATCGGCTCGACATGCGTCATGATGCGCGTGCCGGTCTGCTGACAGACGGCCTGCTCGATGCGGTCGGCGAGCGCATGCGAACGCGCGACGCTCCAGGCACCCGGCACGTGCAGATTGACGTGCGCGAAGCGCGCCGGCCCCGAAACCCGCGTCTTCAGATTGGCGTAGCGGCATTCGGGCATGACCAGTTCGTCCAGGATCGCCTCGATGCGCGCAACATCGGCCGGACTCTGGGCCTCGTCCATCAGCCCGCCGATCGAACGGCGCAGCAGATACCAGCCCTCGCGCAGGATGTTCAGCGCCACCGCGATGGCCACCAGCGGATCGATCCAGCCCAGGCCGGTTGCACCGGCCAGCGCCACACCGGCGATCACGCCGATCGTCGTCCAGACATCGACCATCAGATGACGCGCATCGGCTTCGAGCGCGAGCGACCGGTGCGCATGCCCGACCCGCGTCAACACGCGCGAAACAAGAAAGTTGATGCCGGCCGACACCGCCGACAGCAACGCACCGAGCCCGAGTTCCCCGAGCGGCCGGGGATGCAGCAGCCGCTCGACGGCAAAGACGATGATCACCAGTGCCGCGACGAAAATCAGCGCCCCCTCGAAGGCGGCAGAGAAATATTCGGCCTTGCCATGCCCGAACGGATGATCTTCGTCCGCCGGAATCCGCGCATAGTGCACCATCGCCAGCGCAAAACTCGCCCCGGCCAGATTGACCAGGGATTCGAGCGCGTCCGACAGATAGCCGACCGAGCCGGTGAACCACCAGGCGCCCGCCTTCAGGGCGATCGTGGCCAGCGCGGCGAGGATGGACAGCAGCAGTGCCTGCTGGGGCGTGAGCGTGCGCATGGGAATACGGCAAGGATACCGGGCCTGACGGCGCGGGGAAACGCTTTCCCAGGCAGGCGGCGGGATTTGGTGCGGCGGCTTGTGTCGTAGAATGCGCGTTGCTGTCGGGATCCGTTCCTGGACCCCATGCACCGCGCGCCCGTAGCTCAGCTGGATAGAGTACTGCCCTCCGAAGGCAGGGGTCGGACGTTCGAATCGTCTCGGGCGCGCCACTGAATCAATGGGTTGTCGGCAACCAGGGCATCAGAGCGTGCCCGTCTGCTTCGGCGTCGACCTGAAGCGTCGATCCGGCGCCCCGCCTCGCTCCATCTTTCTTCCGCAGTCCTGTACGGACGGCAAGCGCTGCCACTAGAATCCGGTGAGCCGGCACAGACCGGCCTGCCAGAAAACCGGAGACAAGGAAGAAGACATGCAAGGCCTGATGATGGACATGCCGTTGCTCGTGTCGGGCATCCTGCAGCATGCGGCCCGCCATTTCGGCGACACGGAAGTGGTCTCGCGCCGGGTTGAAGGAGACATTCACCGCTACACCTATGCCGACTGCGAGCGGCGTGCACGCCGCCTGGCCGACGCCTTTGCGCGCCAGGGCGTGGGCATCGGCGATCGCATCGCGACACTCGCCTGGAACGGCTACCGCCACCTCGAACTCTATTACGCGGTGGGCGGCATGGGCGCGATCGTTCATACGCTCAATCCGCGGCTGCATCCGCAGCAGATCGCATGGATCATCAACCACGCCGGCGACGTACACCTGGCCTTCGACCTGACGTTCCTGCCGATCGTCGAGGCGATTGCCGCGCACTGCCCGAACGTGAAGAGCTGGATCGCGATGTGCGACACCGATCGCCAGCCGGCATCGGACAAGCTTGCCGGTCTCGTCAACTACGAGACCTTTCTCGCCGGCGGCAGCGAAGACTTCGCCTGGCCGCAGATCGACGAGCGCACCGCCTGCGGGCTGTGCTACACGTCGGGCACCACCGGCAACCCGAAGGGTGTGATGTACACCCACCGGTCGACCGTCCTGCACGCATACGCGGAGTCGCTGCCCGATGTGATGGCGGCCAGCTCGCGCGACTCGATCCTGCCCGTGGTGCCGATGTTCCACGTCAATGCGTGGGGCATCCCGTATGCAGCGCCGCTCGTCGGCGCGCGGCTCGTCTTTCCGGGGCCGCAGCTCGACGGCAAGTCGCTGTACGAACTGTTCGAAAGCGAGGGGGTGACGTTCTCGGCCGGTGTTCCGACCGTCTGGCTCGGTCTGCTGCAGTACATGAAGCAGGCCGATGTGCGCTTCTCGACACTGAAGCGCACCGTCGTCGGCGGCTCAGCCTGCCCGCCGGCGATGATCCGTGCATTTCGCGAAGACTACGGCGTCGAACTGATGCACGCCTGGGGCATGACCGAAACCTCGCCACTGGGCACGCTGTGCCAGCTGCAGAGCAAGCATCTGAAGCTGTCCGAAGACGAGCAGCACAAGCTGCTCGAAAAACAGGGGCACGTGGTTTTCGGCGTCGACATGAAGATCGTCGACGACCAGGACGCCGAACTGCCGTGGGACGGAAAGACCTACGGCAACCTGCTCGTGCGCGGCCCGTGGGTAGCGCGCGAATACTTCCGCGGCGAAGGCGGCGACCCGCTGCACTACGACGCCGAAGGCCGAGGCTGGTTCCCCACCGGCGACGTCGCCACGATCGACGCCGACGGCTACATGCACATCACCGACCGCAGCAAGGACGTGATCAAGTCAGGCGGCGAGTGGATCAGCTCGATCGCGCTGGAAAACCTTGCACTGGCGCACCCTGCGGTCGCCAATGCCGCCGTCATCGGCGCGCCCCATCCGAAATGGGACGAGCGCCCGCTGCTCATCGTCGTGCGCAAGCCCGACGCGCAGGTCACCCGCGACGAACTCATCGCGCACTACGAAGGAAAGGTCGCCCGCTGGTGGACCCCGGATGACGTGCAGTTCGTCGACGAGATACCGCTGGGCGCCACCGGCAAGGTGCTGAAGATGAAGCTGCGCGAGCAGTTTGCGGGTTATCGGTGGCCGGAGGGTGGGTCCGGGGTTGGACCGCAGGCTGGTTGAAGCGCGGGGACTCCATCCGGGTCGTTGGTGGGGCTCTGGTACAGCGGGGCGCTTTGGATCAGGTGCCCGTGTTGTGATTGGGCACGGTCCGTGGATGGTATTCCGTGCGGTTCTGGCGCTGTTGCACGTGCCAGGATCTCGCCGTCATCGCGAATAGCGAACGGGCGTCGTGCTGCAGGACCCGGAGATCGGAAAGTGCACCTTATTCCCCGGAATTGTAGCCCTCGTCTTCCAGGCGTGTGAGCACTTGAATTGCGTGTCTGGCTTGTAGATCGCTGGGAAGCTTGCGTGGAATCGACGCACAGACCTTGAGAATCTGAATGTCTTTCGTGGTCAGCAGTTCGTGCTCTTCACCCCACGCGACTGTTTTCTTCCAGAAGGCTGCGCCCAATTCGACGACTTTGGTTTGCGCCTTGATGCCATCCGTGATCCGCTCGTTCACCACGCCCTCGCGGTCTGCTGATCGCGCCTGCGTCTTCAGGATCAGGCAAGAATCGAAATTGTCCGGGTAATCGAGTGACATTGTCTGCACCCGATTCCAGCACGCCTGCTGCTTTGCCCACTCGGACATGTTCCTGATGCCCGATGATGGACTGGTAATGACTTTGTTAGCAGCTTCAGCAGCAATCAGGAGTGCCTGTGTGAGCACACCAGGGACATCCTGCCGCTTCCAGATCGCATCCAGGTCGAGTTGCTCTCTCTCCCTGTCCGTATCGTAAAAGACCTTTGCCATCGCGTAGGTCACGATGTTGGCGCGGTATCCACCCTCGTACCAGGATTGTCCTGGCACCTCCTTCTCGAGCTTGCGAAAGATGAGCGCCTTTGCAATCAGCCGGCGGAACCATAATTCGTTGAATCGTGAATCGTCCTTGGCCCACTCCTGGCCAATCTCCCTGGCAAAGGCAGCGAAGTTCTTTTGTGCTCCCCTGGAGACGAGATCAGGGTGACCATTCGCCGAATTCTCGAATTTCGCGAGATCGGTCTTGCTGAACATCTGGCCTTTCGGATACTCGAGATCGAACTTCCTTCGCTGCGCATCGGTCAAGCCGCTTCGATCATTGCGATATTGTCCTCGGGAGCGCTCGTAGAACCACTTGCTGTCGTGCCGTTGTCCCTCCGGAGCGGCAAAGATGATGCGACGCGAGTACTCCTCCATGCGAACATGGAACGGGTGATTGGAGAAGAAGTCTGCCGCACTGACACGATTCTGGGTGTTGGCGAATTCCGAGATCTTCGGCACGATTTCCTCGGATCTGTCGGGCGGGACGACGGTCAGCTTCATCTGCACGTAGACATGTTCAAGCCCGTCACTTGTGTTGCGCAGGGCGGCGTGTATGGACCCGGTGGTTTGGGCGCCATTGACAATCTGCAGATTGTTGACCGATGTAATGGCCAGTCCGTCGCGTGTAATCACGCAGCGAACTTCTTCTGCCGTGGCTGAGAGGCCATTGTTGTAGGGGAAAAACAGTTCCGGCTCATCCCGGATCGTCTTCTGGATGCCGCGGTTGGTTTTCGCGCGAGCCTGCAGGAATGTGCGGACGTTGGCTTCGAGCAGACGTGCGCCCCAGCGGTCATAAACCCTGGCAAGCTGTGGGCCAGGGACGATAGCCAGGTAGCTTTCGAGTGCGGCCCCATCTTGTGAGGCACGGATCGCTGGTAGTGGTGCACCAAATTCACCGGCAAAGTCCACCACCATGTCCTCGCGTGCCTGTCCGGATCGATCAAAGCGTTCAAAGCGCGTCAGATCCCAGACCGACCAGGTCACCGGAATGTCATCAACTGCGCGCAGTGGAACCAAGTCGTCACGGCTCGCGTATCTTCGGTTCGAGATCAGAATCAGCTTGACCTTCCGAACGAGTGACCATGTCGAGATGACGAGGTCGGAAACCTGGAATGCCGGGTTGATCTCGTTCAGGGAGTCCCGGAAGTCCTCGTCCCTCGCCTTCTCCAGGAAGCGGATCAGCGGATTCAGAATGGGCGCGACATCGCTCTTCCTGAAGGTTTCGAGCTCATCGGATTCCGAGAAATCGCAGACGATCAGGCCGAGAACGCCGTCTGCGTCGCGTGGATCGCCAGCGTAACCGTCGATCCGCACCTTCATCGCGCCGTCACCAGTCAGATAAAAGGCGCGCTCCGCTACCTCCAGTTCCCCAGATTCTGCGAGCCGTTCGGCCATGCGCTCGAAGAAGGCTTCAACCATCAGGATTCCGCTCGTATCCGCTTCACGGCGAATATCGGCCATCAGTTCCCGATGGTATTCCTGCAGCTCATCCATCTTCGTCTCTCGCGCGAAGGTACATGCGTACCTGATCCCAACTCGTTTTGAAGGGCGTGCAAGCCTCCAGGTTCAACGCATAGGAAACGTTCGACACTCCTTGCGGGACGGGTGTGCAGAGCCGAGGAAAGTCTTCTGTAACCATGTGAAATATGGGATCTCCGGACACCCAGCGCCATCGGGAATAATCGTGCTCCGGATCGAAGCCGACATCAGCAAGATGCAGGTTCCACTCCATGATCGTCTGGGGATCATGGGTTTCCAGTGTCCGAGTGATCTCAGCGACACGCTCGAATAGCGTCAGACCAAGTGGCGGCTGCACCTTGTCAACCGCGAGCACTACGAGCCACAGACGTCGCCCCGGGACATCGTACAACTGGAATTCGTTGGTGATGCGCACGGACGGTTGGGCAGCAACCCGTCGGGCCTTGACCTCCAGGCAGTCGCTGGCCAGTTCGAAATCCTTGGGTGCGCCGGATGGTCCGGTCCAGGCATCCAGGGCGGCTGGAGCACCAAGCGTTTCCATCAGGCGTTTCAGGACTTCCAGTTCCCCGATCAGCCCCTTCTGTGCCTCCTCGGAGAGCGCCTCTCCGCGTCCGCCGCGAAGAAGGTAGTGCCAGCGAAAGGCCCGGTTGATGGTGCGCTCCAGGGCCTCGGCCTCTGTTTCAGCTACTTCGGCTGCTGTCATCACATCGCGGCACAGCGTTTCGAACAGTTCGGTTTGTGCACTGTCTTTCAGCCGGACGTAGAAGATGGGGCCTCCCGGCAGTGTCTGAAAGCGTATTTCCAGATTTCTTAGCCGGGGCAGGAGCGGCGCGGGGTCGGGCATCCTTTCGAGTTGAAGGACCAGGGCGACGTCGACGCGCGGCATGACGGCCCAGAAGAAATTCCATCGGCCATTGGCATCGACGCGACGCGTATTAGTACGATCCGCTTCGAGCCCAGCCCATGGCGAGTCATTCGGCATTGGCTGTTTCCTCTTGCTCTTCGTCAATTTCGGCCTGGCCGAACATCTCTCGTGCGCGTGTGCTGTTGATCACGTAATCGACTCTGCCACCAGCGACATTTGACGGCGGGAAACAGATGCTCCAGACGAGTGCCTTGTCGGGTAGTTCTTGTTGGAGTGTGTCGTCCGCGATTTTTGGATGCACGAATCGAAGGATCAGCAAAGGGAGCCGCCCCTTGATTTCGCAGAAAATGCGCGGCGGCATGGTCTTGGGTTCCGATCGGCCTTGTTTTTCCAGCTCCTTTCGATACTTTTCAGTGGTGTCCCTGATCTGTTCGTCAGTGAGCCCTTCCTGCTCGTCACCAGGGGAGCCTACCCGTCGGCTCGAGCCACTGATGGCCAGTGCGCCATCCGCGAGTTCCTGCTTTCCGATGCTGCGCTCAAAGGGTTTCAGGGCAATCCCTGCAAGCATGCACGCAGTCACCCTGTCCTTTTCGGCACTGGCAAACAGTACATCCCACTCTCGCAGTTCCCTTTCCTTGCGCTCCTGAATGTAGTCGCGCAAGAGGCGAGGATCCGTCAGTGGATTGGCAGGATCAGCGCGGAAGGCCAGCAGAAAATCCAGCACTTCATCGGCAGACACGTGTCGGAACAGAGTTCCACTGCCGCGCCTGGGCTTTTCACTGGTGTTGCCGGACTCCTGGAGACGTCGCGCCAGCAACTCGCACGCGGCGCTGTTCCTCTCGAGCTGTTCTACATGGTTGCGCAGCCGAGTAGTTTCGACCAACTTCCCGGCGAGATTGACGCTCACCGGAATTTCCCGACCGGTACCAATCTTGTTGCGCGCCGTGACCATGAGCGCATCCGGATGGCTGCGGACTGCCAGACCGAATTCCTCCGGTGTTGCACCGGCGAGTTCCATGTCTCGGAGCTGAGACTGCAGGTCATCACTCGCTTCATGAATGTGTGCATACCACCCCACGCTTTCCGCCGGCATCCATATGCGACACAGGTCTTCGTATCCAGGCCGGTAGCCGAACCATCGACCCATCTGCATCAGCGTGTCGTACATCTTCGAGTTCCGGAGGAAGTAGCTGATCGTGAGCCCTTCCAATGTGAGCCCGCGAGACAGCGAATAGCCGCCGACAGCGATCACGCTCAACCCGTGTTCGCCGGCGACGTCATAGTCGAGTTTCGCTGTTCTCCGTGATGTATTGACCTCCACGACCTGGATGCCCGTCAGTACCTCATGCAGGCGTGGTTGAATGTCCTCCCACGCTGCGTCCTCCAGACCTCCATATTCCAGCTCCCATGCAGAGTGCAGCGCCGCAATTTCCCGGTTTTTGAGAGCTGCATCGACTGTCTTGCTCCCGTCGATTGCAACAGCATCGTGAATGCCTTCCAGCAGGTCGCTCAGACGCACACGAAGACGCCCTTGCACGTCTGTGAATCTGGATGCGTTGACGAGCATGGAAGCGTGTTGCGACGACTGGCCACGCAGATTCCGAATTGCACGCGCCACGAGGAACGTGCGAACTGCGTGCTCCAGGCTGGACGGCAGCGTGTCGACGGGATAGTCGATCTTGTGCCTGGTCGGAAAGACATCCTCGTTGTCATTGATGATGCGGATGAACTGATCCGGCTCATCAATGAAGACCCTCTGAGCACCGAAATAATTCGATGGCGCATCCAGACCGATGATGAAGTGACGGGGGAAAAGATCCTGCTGGAGCACTTCATCGTCGGTGTCGGGATCGATGAAGATATTGGCAAACGGTGTTGCGGTGTAGCCAACGTAGCAACTTCGTTGGAACAGCGACAGCAGTTCGCGGATCTGCCCGTTGATGCGCGTGACTTCGTCGCGATCGTATCTCGTATTGATGGACGCGTTGTCGGCCTCGTCATCAATCAGCAGCATGGGCTGGCTTACCATCTGACTGCCTTGTTGTACGGAATGCTCCTTCAACCATTCCAGAAGGTTTTTCAACGTGCTGTGATTCTTCTTGATGACCAGAACCACTGGTACGTTGTATTGGCCGATCTGACTCGTATTGGTTGTTGCAGTAGCCTTGTTGAAGTCTCGACTTGTGTTTGTGAGGGAAACAGGAAACCTGCTCTGATCGAACCTGCCAACGCCGATGATTTTCTGGCGTTGCGCTCTGTTGGCGTGAGCAAGGCGACCCGTATCGCGGCCGATGAAACCCTGATCGATACGCGCCTGGGTCTGGTTACGAAGGTTGTCGTGAATCCCTGCGATAACGACAATGAGTCGGTAGCCCGCATCTGCAGCCTTGCAAATCAACCCGATGTAATTGGCCGTCTTGCCGCTTTGCACGTGACCGACCACCATGCCACGGCGGCTCCACCGTCTGTCGTCACGCGGATTTCCAAGACGATCCAGAACCCTGTCAGTGACTTCGTCGACGGCATCGATGACCTGCTTGGGCAGGCCCTGCTGAGTGAGCAACTGGCGGTAACGCCGCCAGTAGTACGGATCTATCTCGCCGTTGATCTTCGCGTCGCGCAGCCATGGATGGAAATCATCGGCAACGATGGCACCGAGCCCCATATGGATGCCCAGTTTCTCTTCGATGGTTCGAGCGACTGCTTCTGCTTCCTCGTCTGTAAATTGCTCAGCGAATGGAGCACCTGGCACACGGAGGCTGGAGATGGCGCTCCTTATGGAATCGGCAGTGGCCGGATCGGAATTCCCGCCAAGGATGGCTAATGCGATTCCTTCGATGTGCCCCAGGCTTCCCATCAGAAATCCTCTTTCACTGCAAACTGGCGTACAAGCTGTACCGTGTCGTTCCACGCCGATCGGAATGGGTCGACGTCTCTCAGGAGTTGAAGAATTTCATCGACGTCTCTACCCAACGACAGCAGGGTGGAGACTGTGAATTTCACAACCTGCTCCAGTGCCTCCTCATTCATTCGATCTGGTGTCACCTGCTCCGCCTCCGCGGCAAGGTCTGCGTGCAACGTTTCCACCGGTAGCGACGCGCCTGCCAGCGCAAGGCAGCTCAGAAAACCCTGGCGCTTGTCCTCAGGCAAATCATTCACGTATGCAGAAAATGCGGGATGTTCGGTATTCAGTTGATAGCGTATCCGACCATCGGCCAGAATTCGGTGCCAGATGGGCAGGCGCTCTTCATCAACGAGCTTTCTTCCACGATGCTGATAGGTGCGCTTTGAACCGGTCTGAATCCGCTCAATGATGTTCTTCAGGCGATCACGAACGACTGCAGGCAACTGCGCAGAAGATTTCTTGACGTCGATCTTCCAGTCGCTGTCCATGCTGTTCGGAATGTTGATACACACTCGGGCAAGCTTTGTCAGTTCGGACTGGCGGCAGAGCCCCAACCAGGTGCCGTACAGGATCAACCGATTGCATCGGTACAGGTAGAAGCCCTGCGTCTTGAGGTGTCCTTCCGGTCCACCGATGTCGTCCCACTCGCGCTTGTCCATCTGCTTGTGATGAGGCAACGTGAAACTCTGGATCTCCACGGTGCCCCGAGGAAGGACGAGCAGTTCCCTGGGGTCCGAGATCGTTGCAGGATGGTTCTGTGCGAACGGATCCAATGGCGGGAGCAGACGACCGTTCAACTTGATGGCGATCGGGTTTGGGCCGCTCATGAATCGGTGAAACACGAGTCGGAGGTGGCGTTCGGCAGCCGCTATGGTGCGATTGGCCGCTGTCGCGCGTCTGCAACCATCTTTGGCGTAGCCCCCCATGAGGCGATCCAGTTTCTGCCAGAGGACAAGCGTGCCGTTGCCTCCCAAGTGTTCCACTGCCGGTATCCCGGTATCGTCCGCGCGAATCTCTACCTGCCACTCGTTTCTCTGTGCGACGGTATCGAGATCCCATATCGCCACCGCAGACGTCCCTGATCGGCGGGACACGACCGTGAGTCGCCTGCATTGCGAAAAACTCGCACTCTTCAGACCGAGGCCAAATCTTCCGAGATCAGGTGCATCGCGACTGTCCAGGGGGTTCGCACTCCCAGGTCTCATGGCGCTGATCAGTTCCTCTTCGGACATTCCGTGACCGTCATCGACGATCGCAAGAAATGGCGAATCCGCGCTCGTTTCGGTCAGTATGCTGATCAGGCTGGCACCAGCAGTAATCGAGTTGTCTATGATGTCCGCGATCGCTGTCTCGAATGAATATCCAATATCACGCAGACTCTCGATCAGCGCGGAAGCCTGCGGTGTTGCATCTTCCCAGCGCGGCTTCTTGTCTGAAGCGCCGACATTCATGAGATCGCGACCTCCAGCCCTCCGTTTTTGAGACTCGTGTCGGCTGTTCCTGCCAGACGTCCTTCAGCGTGTGGCCCTGCAAGTGCGGCGTGGAGGAGTTCGGCAATCCTTCTCGCGAGAAGTGGCGGAACTGCATTGCCGACCTGAATGTACTGCTGCGTCCGGTTGCCAAGGAACAGGTAATCATCAGGGAAGGTCTGCAGTCGAGCGGCTTCGCGTACCGTCAGGCTCCGACACTGCAGCGGGTCATGGTGAATGTAGTAGTGCCCATCCTTCGAGATGTGGCTGGTGATGGTCGTCGATGGCTCTTCTGCAATCTGAACTCTGAACCGGTCGCTGAAGGCGCCGCTTTTCCAGTTGCGATGATCGGGATGAAGAGCGACCGGGAAATCCGATGCTCCGGGGCTGTACCTGAAAACCCGACCGTAGACGGAAGTGAATAGGTAACGCCCGAGGTCCGTTGCCATGTGAGAGCGTGTTTCGTGTTGTGCCATGGCGAGTAGCTGAGGCCTTTCCAGCCACCGCAGAAGGCTTTCGCTGCTGCGCCCGTAGTTCGGCGGCAATACGGTCGAACTTCGCTGAAGTGGTGCCTGTGTCTGCAACTGTGTTGCCAGATGTGCAAATACATGCCGCAAGCTTTCGTGCGGCCCTGATCTGGCAAGGAATCTTGCGGCGGTCCCCACTATGTCCTGCCAGCGTTTGGTATCGTCATGCTCTCGGCTGACTCCACTCCGTACTGGAGGAAGATTGCCAATGGCATTCCTGATGGTGGTGTTCTCTCCCGGCAACTGGATATGAGCGGCAGAAGCGCCGGATGCCAGATCGGCGCGAATGCCGACGATGATGACGCGATGCCGACGCTGAGGCACGCCAAAGTCTTCCGCGCGCACGACGAAATCACGGGCTTCGTTCGGTATCTGAAGACTCGCCTTCATGCCGTCCACGCGGACGGCATGAAGGCGATAGAGCTCGTGCTTCCCTGAACCCAGGGAGCTGAGTTCGTCCATCAGCATGTCGAATACGAGGCGGCGTTCGACTCTGGACGAAAGCATACCCCGCACGTTCTCCATGACGAACGCAGCAGGACGCAGGCGGTTCAGAACCGCCAGGTATTCGCGGAACAGGTAGTGACGACGGTCGTTCTCCGGTATGTAGTCTGCCTTGCCCCGCGCACGGACACGCCCGATTACCGAGTACGCCTGACATGGCGGCCCACCGATCAGGATCGTGTCATCCAGTTCCGCAGGTATTTTTCGGAAGGCATTCTCAATGGCTTCGGACGCTGTCTGCGTTCCGAGTTCAAGACAGAGTGCCTCGTCCATCGCCTGTTTCCACGCTTCCGGATCGTCCGCGTGCCATTCCGGCTGAGTGGTAGCCCCCGCGTGGAAATCAAGGAATGATCGAGGAAGCACACCGTGCCGTGCTGCATATCCGCGCAAGAAGGATCGTAGCCGCAATGTCTGGTGGGCTGACACCTCCTTCTCGATGGAGACCTGCAGCCGGAACGATGGGAGTCCGTTTGAGCGAAACGATGTGAAGCCCTCGCCAAGGCCGCCTGGCCCTGCGAACAGGTCTATGACTCCAAAAACCGCTGACAAGGGAACCCTCTGTAACAGGCCTGCCGAGGCGAGGCGAAAGAATGATTGCCGTGCCCGATTGAAAGCGATATGGCAGACATCGTTGACCGAACTACCCGCTCACGCATGATGGCCGGTATCCGAGGGAAGGATACCAAGCCGGAAATGCGGCTGCGCCTTGCGTTGCATGCGCGGGGGTTCCGCTATCGCCTGCATGTGAAACAGTTGCCAGGGCGACCTGACCTGGTTTTTGCGAAGCACCTTGCCGTCATCTTCGTGCACGGCTGCTTCTGGCACCGACATACGGGCTGCAGGTACACCACAAGTCCGGCAACACGTGTCGAATTCTGGCAGGCAAAATTTCAGGAAAATCTGAGGCGCGACGCCTTGGTTCACGAAGAGCTTATGCGAGCCGGATTGCGCATTGGCCTGGTATGGGAATGCGCATTGCGTCGAAGTGAGCAGGTAGAAAATGCAGCTGATTGCGTTGCGGCCTGGCTTCAAGGCAACGAGCGTTTTCTGGAACTCGGTGCGTGAATCGCCCGGCTATCTCTGGACATTTTCAAGCCGCACGGCAGGTCGAAGGGAAGTCGGATACCTCGTTGCACTACGCAATCCGCCCGTGCAGTTCGAATGCCTGTCCCTGCACATCCGCGTGTACCCCCTGCCCCACCAAACTCCGCGGCGGCGGAGTCAGCCGCCACACCGACACCACGGCTAGCAGCGCGATGGCCAGCACCAACTCGAGCCGCGTCACCCGCACCAGGCGACGCTTGGCGTCCGGTTCGCCGGCCAGCGCCGGCCGGGTGTTGCGCCAGCGGTTGATCGCGGCCAGGCCCAGCAGGCAGGCGACGAGGATCAGCTTGACCAGCAGCACGCGGCCGTAGGCGGTTTGCAGCAGGTCGGGCGGGCCGCTTAGTTGCCGCGACGCCAGGCCGATGCCGCTCAGTACGAGCAGGCCGACAGCCGGCGCGATCCAGCGCGAAAACCGGGCCAGTGCAGGGCCGACGCGCGCCTGTCCGGCCAGGTCGGCGCGCAGCAACAGAACGAGCGGGATGAGGCAGCCGAACCAGGCCACGGCCAGCGCGACGTGCAGCGTCACGAGCGGGCGCGTGAGCCATTGCGGCGGCGCGGTGCCGACGTGTCCGCTGAGCATTGCCGACACCCCCACCAGCAGCAGCGCGACAATGGTCCAGGACTTCTGTCGCGAGCCGCCGGGTGCGTGCATCGCCGGCCAGGCGGCCGCCAGCGCCAGTGCCATGCAGCCCAGCGTCAGCGCATAGCTGCTGCCCAGCGCCTGCTGCCAGGGCAGCATCGTGAAAGCGGCCGATGCCGGCGCGTCGAGCAGGTCGAGGCCCTGCAGGCCGAGGTCGATCACCAGCAACACCACAGTGGCCGCGACCATCGCGCCCGCAGGCCCGACGTGCTGCTCCGGCGCCATCGTCCGGAACAGGCCGGCGCCGACGACGGCAAAGAGACCCAGCCAGGTCAGCCAGCGCGCGAGCCAGATCGCGCCGCTGCGCCATGGGTGCGCCGCAGTGGCGGTGGCACCGTGTGCGGCGGCATCCTGCGTGCTGGTGTTGCCGATCGAGTAGTCGAGCGTGCCGCCAACCGGATGGCCGTCGGCAGCGGCAACGCGCCAGTCCAGCAGCCAGGTTCCGTGCGCCTTGGAGTGCGGAATCGTCACTTCGACGGTTTCGGCCGACGCGCGCGCGGTAACGGGCCATTCCCGGCCCTGCGGGTCGCGCAGGCCGACGCTCAGCACTTCGACCGGTTCGCTGAACACCAGCACGACCGTCTTCGGACTGTCTTGCAGGACGCTGCCGGCTGCGGGCGACACCTGAACGAGCACGGTGTGTCCCCAGGCGGGAGAAGCCAGCAGCGCGAGAAGCACGAGAAGCACAAGAAGCATGGTCAGTGCGGGCCACAGCAGGGCGGACAACGGGAGGCGGTGCGAGTCAGGCATGGCGGTCTGCCTTCAGTCGGTGCGTTCGGGCAGGATACGGGACGCGCCTGCCTTCGCGGCGATCGCCAACACTCCGGGGTCGGGTCAGTGGCCCGAAAAACCCGGGCAGGTCAGTGTGAACCGTTCCGACCGGAGCAGGAGGCGGAACCGGCATGGCTGGATATTCCGGAGCAACGTGACCGCTGAATCCGGCGAACGTGACCGGCAGGTCCGGTTGAAGGTGACCGGCGCCTGCGCCCGTCAGCCGAGGAGCAGGGCGTCGTCCGCCAGGTCCTCGCCGCGCACCCTGGCAAACATGCGCAGCAGGTCGGGCACGTCCATGCCCTTGCGCTCCTCG
>JACDJB010001347.1_pt1 | contig 20112 bp, 21 predicted proteins | sample 7454121 | NCBI WGS metagenome assembly JACDJB01 (sample SAMN14253290, study PRJNA609438) | sludge metagenome | isolation source: sludge after 25d culture with pyrite | collected 2018-12-20 | reverse complement strand
GCGGGTTCCCCATCACCGCATCGAACCCCTCCGTTCTGGCGCCCGATTGGGGTGTCCCGGCGCCGCAATCCGGCGCCAGAACGAGGAAGTCGGCCACCGACACCGTCGCGGGGGTGCCGCCGGACCAGAGGGCGGTGGCCGCTTGGGCCACGTCGGCGGCCAACGGGTCCACGTCGATGCCGTGAAGGCACCCGACGGCCTCGGCCGGCGTCAGGCCCCGGCCCACGAGGGCCCGGCCCGCAGCCAGCAGGAAGGCCCCACCCCCGCACGCCGGGTCGAGCACGTGGTCGACCGTCGGCGGCAGGGTCAGGGCGACCAGCCGATCGGCGAGGGCAGGGGGCGTGTAGTGCGCCCCCCGCGCCTTGCGATCGTCCGGCGCGAGCAGGGCCTCGTGGGCGAGGCCCAGCAGATCGGCACCCGCGCTGTCAGGCATCGGCGGAAAGCCATCGACACCCTCAGCATCGAGCAACTCGACCTGGGTCCCGCTCAGCCCCTCCCGAGAGAAGAGCGAGCGGGTGAGCCCGGCCAGCAGGGGCCGGGCGGCCACGGACCCGTCCCCGGCCCACGCCCGCAGGGCGGTGAGCCAGGCCCGGGTCGGGCGATCAGGCAGGCTCCAACTCCGAGGAGGGATCCCAGGCCAGGAGGTCACCGAGGCGCTCGTCGTTGGAGAAGACCTCCACGATGGGCTGGTCGACCACGCCGATGCGGGTCTGCAGCCGCTTGACCTCGAGCTCCTGGTTCCACAGCACCAGGCTGACGACCACGCCGGACTCGCCGGCGCGGGCCGTGCGGCCGGAGCGGTGGAGGTAGGTCTTGTGGTCCGTGGGCGGGTCGTAGTGGATGACCACGTCGATGTCGTCCACGTGGATGCCGCGGGCGGCGACGTCGGTGGCCACCAGGACGTGGAGGTTGCCCTCGTCGAAGTCCTTGAGCGCCCGCTCCCGCACCCGCTGGGGGAGGTCGCCGTGGATGGCGGCGGCGTCGACGCCCTCCTTCTCCAGGTTCCGCTCGAGGCGGTCGGCGCCCCGCTTGGTGTTGCAGAAGATCAGCGTGCGCTCGGTGCCCTTGGCGATGGCCGCGGCCACCCGCACCTTGTCCATGTCGTGGACCGCCAGGAAGCGGTGGTGCATCTCGTCCACGGTGACCTGGGCGTACTCGACCTCGCAGATGGCGGGGTCGGTGCACTGGCGCTTGATGACGCCGTTGACGACACCGTCGAGGGTGGCCGAGAACAGCATCGTCTGGTGCTCGTTGTCGATGCGGCGCAGGATCCACTCGACCTGGGGCAGGAACCCCATGTCGGCCATGCGGTCCGCCTCGTCCAGGACGATGATCTCGATGTCAGCCACCGAGCACTCGTTGCGGTCGATGAGGTCGATCAGGCGACCCGGGGTGGCGGCCACGACCTCGGCCCCCTTCTCCAGCTCGGCGACCTGCTTCTCCATGGGCGCACCGCCGTAGATGGCCATGACCTTCACGCCGCGCTCGGCGGACAGGGGCTTGAGCTCGTCACAGACCTGCAGGGCCAGCTCCCGGGTGGGGACCAGCACCAGGGCCCGGGGGCGCCGGGGCTCGGCCTTGGTGACCCGGCCGAGGATGGGCAGGCCGAAGGCCAGGGTCTTGCCGGAGCCGGTCTTGGCCTTGCCGCAGACGTCACGGCCCTCGAGGGCCGGCGGGATGGCCAGCTGCTGGATCGGGAACGGCTCGGTGATGCCGCGGGCTGCGAGGGCCTCGACCAGGTCGGGGGCCACGCCGAGCGACTCGAACGTGGGATTCATCGGGTTGTCTCCGTCTGTCAGGTGTTCGGGGGTGGGCCGCCCTCGGCGAACAACGAGAAAGAGGACAACCCGAGAGGATCCATCCGGCGCCAGGAGGTTGCGAGGCGGGGGATGCAGATCCTTCGGCCACGAAGTGTACCGACGTGAACGCGAGAAGCGGGGACCCTCAGGCCGCCCAGTCGGGATCCGGGGCGTTGCGAGAGCGTCGCCAGACCACGAAGAGACCGACGCCCAGGACCAGCTCGACCAGGATCGCCCACGCCCGCCACGGGTCCGGCTCGATGAAGGTGACGCCCTCGTAGGTGCAGATCTCCCCCGGGGGCCAGGCCTGCCACGTCACCTCGCCGTAGGCCTCGACCACCCCGGGGACCGGGCAGCGCTGGTCCATCGTGAGGGCCTCGAGCGTGAGGATCGAGACCAGCGCGACGCCGAGGAGCACGAACACCACGACCAGCGCGCTGATCACGTAGGCCCCGATCCGCCGCCTGGCCCCGCCATCGCCGGGGTCGGCCTCCGCCACGGGCTCAGCCGGGAAGGTCGGCCTCGATGGCGGCCACCAGCTCCGGGGCCTCGGGCTCCACGCCGGGACGGAAGCGCCGGATGGTCCCGTCCGGGGACACCAGGAACTTCTCGAAGTTCCACTGGATGTCGCCCGCCGCGCCCTCGGCGTCGGCCACCTCGGTCAGCTCGGCGTAGAGCGGGTGGCGCCCGTCACCGTTGACCTCGATCTTCTCGAACAACGGGAAGGACACGCCGTAGGTGACCGAGCAGAACTCGGCGATCTCCTCGGCGGTGCCGGGCTCCTGGCCCAGGAACTGGTTGCACGGGAAGCCGAGCACGGTGAAGCCGCGGTCGCCGTAGGTCTCCTGCAGCCGCTCGAGGCCCTCGTACTGGGGCGTGAGCCCGCACTTGGAGGCCACGTTGACGAGGAGGGCCACCTTGTCGGCGTAGTCGGACAGGTCGGCCTCGCTGCCGTCGAGCGCGTGGATGGAGTGGTCGTAGATCGCCATCAATGGAGTATGACGCGTCCGTCGGCGACCTGTACGCCCTCGGCCCGGAGGCGACGGGTGTGCTCGTCAGTGTGCTGGGGCACGAGGCGGCCGGTGCTGGTCACCACCCGCCACCAGGGCTGACCCTCGTGGGTGGCCAGGAACCGGCCGACCGCCCGTGCCGCACCCGGATAGCCGGCCTCGGCCGCCACCTCGCCGTAGGTGACGATGTCACCGGGCCCCAGCCCGGCCAGCACCTCGGCCACGGCCTCCTCGAACGGTGTCATGTCCCATGTTGGCGCGGGGCGCGCTAGGAAACGGGCGTGGATCCAGTCGAGGAGATCGCCGAGCTGGGGTACACCGTCCTCCACGACGTGTTCGACGCCGAGCGGGCCGCAGCGCTGGTGGCCGACCTCGAACGGCTGGAAGCCGAGCTCGGGACCGTGCCCGCCGGGAACTCCTTCGAGGGGGCCCGGACGCTGCGGGTCTACAACCTGCTGGCCCACGGGACGCTCTGGCAGGAGCTGGCCATCGACCCGACCGTTTTGCCCGTGGTCGAGGGGGTGCTGGACCGGGGCTGCCTGATGAGCTCGCTCTCCTCGATCCGCATCCAGCCCGACGAGGTGGCCCAGCCCATCCACGCCGACGACCAGGTCATCCCCCTCGGCAAGCCCCACGCTCCCACCGTCTGCAACACGATGTGGGCCCTCACCGACTTCACCGAGGACAACGGCGCCACCCGGGTCATCGCCGGCTCCCACCTGCAGGACCACGACCCGGACTACGGCGCCCCCTACGACTCGGCCCCGGCCGAGATGCCCCGGGGCAGCGTGCTCATCTGGCACGGGAGCCTCTGGCACGGCGGCGGGGCGAACACGACCGGCGAGGACCGCATCGGCATCGCCGCCAACTACTGCGCCGGGTTCATCCGTCAGCAGGAGAACCAGCAGCTCGGCCTCGCCCCCGACCTCGTGGCCACCTTCCCGACGCGACTGCAGGAGCTGGTCGGCTACGGCATCTACCGGGGCCTGATCGGCCACATCGACAAGCAGACCCCGGCCGAAGCCGTGCTGGGCGCGGGCGCGGGCCCGATGCTCTGGGACGGCGCCTGACCTCGTGACCGACCTTCAGGCGGCCATCGCCGACGCGCTGGCCGGCTGGGGCGCCGACCACGTGACCGTGGCGGTGCAACGGGGCGACGACGACCCGCTCGTGGTCGGGGACCCGGACCACGTCTTCGCCCTGGCGTCGGTCACCAAGCTCTTCACCGCGGTGACCGCCCTCGTGGCCGTCGAAGAGGGCGCGCTGAGCCTCGACCAGCCTGCCGGTCCCCCGGACGCCACCGTCGAGCACCTCCTGGCCCACACCTCCGGGCTCGGCTTCGACGGCTCCGAGCCCCTCAGCCAGCCCGGCCGACGCCGCATCTACTCCAACGCCGGCTTCGAGGTCCTGGCCGACACCATCGCCGAGGCGACGGGCATCGACTTCGCCACCTACGCCACCGAGGCCGTGCTCGAGCCGCTCGCCCTCACCGCCACCGTCGTCGCCGGCTCCCCCGCCGCCGGCTGGGGTTCGACCGCCTCCGATGTCCTCACCCTGATCGGCCAGGTGGGCCGACCGAGCCTGCTCGCCCCCGAGACGGTGGCCCGCGCCACCACCGTCGCCTTCCCCGGTCTCCCCGGCGTCCTGCCCGGCATCGGGCGCTTCGACCCGCTCGACTGGGGCCTCGGCTTCGAGATCCGGGGCGACAAGGTGCCGCACTGGACCGGCACCGCCAACAGCCCCCGCACCGTGGGTCACTTCGGCGGCGCCGGCACGTTCGCCTGGTCCGATCCGGACGCCGACACGAGCTGTGTGGCCCTCACCGACCGGCCCTTCGACCAGTGGGCGCTCCAGGTCTGGCCGGAACTGTCCGATCTCGTGCTCACGAACGGCGACTCCCGTCCGACCTAAGGAGGGTGTCCGCCGCCGTCACCCCCGTCGTCCCGTGAGCGCGCTCGCCAAGGCCCGCGCCCGCCAGGCGCTGGCCGACGCCGGCCTGCCCTCCGAAGGCATCCTCGAGCCACTGCGCTCGGTGACCAACGAGGTCTGGCTCTCCGACGAGTACCTGATCCGCCTGAACCGTCGCCAGGACGGCCGCCTCCAGAAGGAGATGGCCATCGGCGGGCTGCTGCCGCCGGCCCTGAACTACCCCGAAGCCGTCGCCTACGGCGGCGAGCCCGGCGGTGACTGGCTGATCCTGCGCCGCCCCCGCGGCCGGGTCCTCAGCCAGGCCTGGCCGCACCTCGCGGCGCCGCAGCGCAACCTGGCCATCCAGCACCTGGCCTACCTGCTCCAGACCGTCCACAGCCTCCCGGCCCCCGCCGAGCTGCCCGACATCGATGACCCGCCTCTGCTGGTCAGCGTCGACCTCGAGTCCCCGACGGCCCGGCTCGTCGAGGCCCTCACCCAGTTGGCGCCGCTGCCCAACATCGACCGCGGCCTCATGAACGACGCGCTCGGTCTCGTCCGGGACCTCACCCTCTCCCTCGAGCCGTTCCGGGCCACGACGATGATCCATGGCGACGCCCACTTCGAGAACCTGATGTGGGACGGCAACCGGGTCAACGCCCTCCTGGATTGGAAGTGGGCCCGGCCCGCACCGCCGGACGTGGACCTCGACGTGCTGTTGCGCTTCTGTGCCCATCCCCATGCCTTCGTGGCCGACGCCCAGCGCCACCACGCCACTGCTGAGGAGTACGCCGACGTGCCGTGGCAGTTCGCCGAGGCCTACCCGGCGCTGTTCTCCAACCCCCGCCAGTTCGACCGGATGCGCGTCTACTCGATCGCCTACGACGTGCGGGAGCTCCTGCTCTACCCCCCGCCGGTGCCGGTCGACCGCCTGCCGGCCCATCACGCCTACCACCGCCTCGAGGCCGTCCTGACCGGACGCAGCTACCTCGACGACCTGGCCGGCGCCACGGTCTAGACCACCCTCGGTGGTCCGGGCGACCACCACTGGGTCGGGTGGCCCATGTCGCCTGACTCATTTGGCTCCCGGGTGGTCAAGAACCCCGCCCCGGCGGCCGTTTCCACAGTCATGAGCGGCACGGACCGAAACGGGATGGCCATGGCCCGGGCCCGCCATGCCCTGGCCAAGGCCGGCCTGGACCCGTCCATCGAGCTGCATCCGCTCTCGAGTGTCACCAACGAGGTCTGGGCGGCCGGTCGCCACATCGTGCGGGTCAACCGCCATCCCGTCGCCCGCCTCTGGCGCGAGGCCACCCTGTCCACGATGCTGCTCTCCGCCGGCGTCGGTTGCCCACCGATCGTGGCCTACGGCGGCATCGTCGGCGCCGACTGGATGATCACCGAGCGGCTGCCCGGACAAGTGCTCAGCCGCTGCTGGCCGGCCATGTCCCGCGAGGACCGGCGCTCCGCCATCCGTCAGCTGGCCGAGCGCCTCCAGCAGCTCCACGGCTACGTCCTCCGCGAGCCGCTCCCCGAGGTCGCCATCCCCCAGCTCCTCGCCTCCAGCGCCGGTCCGGGCTCGGTCGATCGCCTGATGAGCGGGCTCGACGCCGCCCAGGACCTCGACCACGTCGACCCCGTCCTCGTCCTGCGGGCCAAGACGCTGGTCCGGGAGTCCCTGGCCGCCCTGGACCCCGTTCCGGCCGAGACGCTCATCCACGGCGACATCCACTTCGAGAACGTCCTCTGGGACGGTGAGCGCATCACGGGCCTGCTGGACTTCGAGTGGGCCCGCACGGCGGCATCAGATCTCGAGCTCGACGTGTTCCTGCGCTTCTGTGCCTTCCCGTTCCTCCACGTGGCCGAGGACTACGAGCAGGTGACGCTGCCCGGGGACTACGCCGAGGTGCCGGGCTGGCTGGCGCAGGACCACCCCGAGCTCTTCGCCCACCCTCGGCTCCGGGACCGCCTCCGGGTGTACTCCATCGCCTATGACCTGCGGGAGCTCCTGATGGACCCGCCCGACCGACCGGTCGAGCTCCTGTCGCACCTGCACCCGTACCACCGCCTCGCCGACACCGTCGACGGTCGAGGTCACATCGATCTACTCGACCTCGACCCCGTCACCGAGGTCCCGACCGTCGACCCCATCGCCGTCGACCCCATCGCCGTCGACGACATCGTCGGGAGCGCCGTCGCCGCCATCGTCGACACCACCGACCTCGTCAGCGCCTGAGGGCCACAGCAGCCAGCCGAGGCCGCCGAGCACGAGCAGGCCGCTGACCCACAGGTTGACGCGGACCCCCAGGATGAGGCTGGCGGCGTCGGAGCGCAGCGACTCGACCCAGAAGCGGCCGAGGCCGTAGCCCAGGATGTACACGGCGAACAGGCGGCCCCGTCGGACCACGCCCTTCCTGTCCAGCCAGATCAGCACCACCACCAGGGCCAGGTTCCACAGCGCCTCGTAGAGGAAGGTCGGGTGGAAGGTCGAGCTGTCGATGTAGCGGTCCGGCCGGTACTGCGGGTCGATCTCGAGCCCCCACGGCAGGTCGGTCGGCCGGCCGAAGACCTCCTGGTTGAACCAGTTGCCCAGTCGCCCGATGGCCTGGGCCAACGGGATCGCCGGGGCCAAGGCGTCGGCGGCCAGGCCCAGGTCGATGCCCCGGCGCTTGGCCACCCAGACCCCGACGAGGGTGCCGAGCAGGATCCCGCCGGGCACGCCCAAGCCGCCCTGCCAGACCGCGAACGCCGACCACCAGTCGCCCTGGAAGCGCTTCCAGTCGGTGATGACGTGGTAGAGCCGGGCCCCGATCAGCCCGGCGGGGACAGCCCAGAGGGCGATGGCGGAGACGTCGTCGGGGTCGAGGCCCTTCGCGGCGAACCGGCGACGGCCGAGCTCGACCGCGGCGAGCACCCCGAGGGCGATCATCAACCCGTAGGCGCGCAACGACAGCGGCCCGACCTCGATGGCCTTCGACCCTGGGCTGGGGATCGAGCCCAGCAGGGCGCCGAGGGTCACGATCCCGCTCAGTTGAACAGGGACTCGGCGTAGAGCGGGGCGGCCCCGCTGGTGACGGCGTGGACCAGGCCGAGGGACGACGGCAGCAGGTTCTCCGCGAAGAAGCGGGCCGTCACGACCTTGGCGTCGAGGAAGTCCGCCGGCTCGTCGGCACCGTCCCGGCGGGCGGCGAGCGCTTCCCGGCCGAGCACCCAGCCGCCGGTGACGGTGGCGAGCAGCCGCAGGTAGGGCGTGGAACCGGCCAGGGCGTCGTTGGGATCGGCCAGGCCGTGCTCGAGGAGCCAACCGGTCGCCTCCCGGCAGGCGGCCACACCCTCGGCCAGGCGATCGCCGACGGCGACCAGGTCGTCGTCGCCGGACTCGGCCAGCACCTGGGCCGTCGCCGCCATCCGGTCGAGGTGCTCGGTGACCACGGCCCCACCCCGCATCGGCAGCTTGCGGCCGACGAGATCCATCGCCTGGATGCCGTTGGTGCCCTCGTAGATGGGCGGGATGCGGGCGTCCCGGAAGTGCTGGGCGGCCCCCGTCTCCTCGATGTAACCCATGCCCCCGTGGACCTGGATGCCCAGCGAGGTCGCCTCGAGGCCCATCTCGGTGCCCCACGCCTTGGACAGCGGGGTGTAGAGGTCGGCGGTCTCCTGGTGCTCCTGCCGCACGGCCTCGTCGGGATGGTGCAGCGAGAGGTCGATCGAGCGCCCGTTGAGGTACATGAGGCCCCGCATGGCCTCGATGAGGGCCTTCTGGGTCAGCAGCATCCGGCGGACGTCGGCATGCTCGATGATCGGGGCCTGGACGCCCGGGGCGCCGCCGACGGCCCGGCCCTGGAGCCGCTCCTTGGCGAAGGCGACGGCCTGTTGGTGGGACCGCTCGGCCAGGGCCAGCCCCTCGAGGCCCACCGAGAGACGGGCGTTGTTCATCATCGTGAACATGTAGCGCATGCCCTGGTTCTCGTCGCCGATGAGGAACCCGACGGCGTCCTCGTACACCAGGGTGCAGGTGGGGCTGGCGTGGATGCCCATCTTGTGCTCGATGGACACACACGTGACCCCGTTGCGGGTGCCCAGCGAGCCGTCCTCCTCCACCAGGAACTTGGGCACGATGAAGCAGGAGATGCCCTTGGTCCCCGGCGGGGCGTCCGGGGTGCGGGCCAGCACGAGGTGGACGATGTTCTCGGCCATGTCGTGCTCACCGAACGTGATGAAGATCTTCTGGCCGGTGATGCGGTGGGTGCCATCGCCGGCCGGCACCGCCTTGGTGATCAGCGCCCCGACATCGGAACCGGCCTGGGGCTCGGTGAGGTTCATCGAGCCGGTCCATTCGCCCGTGAGCATCTTCGGCAGGTAGATCGCCTTCTGCTCGGCCGAGCTGTGGTGCTGGAGCATGTCGATGGCGCCCTGGGTCAGCAGCGGCCCCATGGAGAAGGCCATCGACGCGGTCGAGAGCAGCTCCTGCAGCGCGACCCCGACCACCCAGGGGAAGCCGCCGCCGCCGTACTCGGGATCGAAGGGCACTGCGCCCCAGCCCGCGGCGACGTACTGGCCGTAGGCCTCCTTGAAGCCATCGGGGGTGGTGACGACGCCGTCGGCCAACGTGAGCCCCTGCTGATCTGCCGGGTGGTTGAGCGGGGCTATGGCCGAGGCCATGAAGCGACCGGCCTCTTCGACGATGCCCTGCACCGTGGCCGGGTCGGCGTGGCCGAAGGGCTCCAGCCGGCTGAGCTCCTCGATGTCGCAGAGGTGGTTCAGGACGAACGCGATGTCATCCAGGGGAGGCACGTAGTCGGACACCCCGCGAGGCTACCGAGGCCGACCCGGCCGGGTTCAGAGCGAGAGGACCTCGAAGGCCACGGCGTGCTCGACCCCGATGCGGGCCCCCGTCGCCTCCGCCGCCGGGGTGACGACCTCGGCGGCCTTCGTGCTGCCGTCTCCGAGGCCCTCGAGGTAGGCCCGGTGCTGCTCGAGGGAGGCGATCCCGCGGGAAAGGTACCCCGTGACGTCGACGGCGTGGGTGGCCTCGGGCGAGCCGTTGAAGGCGGCCAGTCGGACCCCGCCCCAGGGCGCCAGGCCCTCCTCGACCAGGTCGGTGAAGACCCAACGGTTGCCCGCGTCACGCACGGCGTCGATCAAGGCCTCGCCCAGCACCCGGTGGTCGGCCATGTTCACCGAAGGACCACCCCACGACCAGCGGTAGTTGATGGACAGCACGATGTCGGGCCGGTGGCGGCGGACCGCTGCGGCGATCTCCCGGCGCAGGTCGAGTCCGTAGGTCAGGGTGCCGTCGGCCAGGCCGAGGAACTCCACGGTGTCGACGCCGACCTCGGCGGCCGATGCGACCTCCTCGGCCTCCCGCAGCGGGCCGGCCTCGGCCGGTGGCATCGCGTCGATGCCCGCCTCGCCGCTGGTCGCCAGGACGTAGCCGACCCACTTGCCCTGGTCGGTCCAGCGGGCGATGGCCGACGCCGCTCCGTACTCGAGGTCGTCGGGGTGGGCCACCACGGCCAACGCCCGCCCCCAGTCCTCGGGGAACGGCTGGAGCTCCGGCGCCTCGCTCATGGGCGCACGGTACCCAAGGCCCCGCCCGGCACCCTGACCGGCAGGCACGAGGACCGCCCCAACGTAGGATCGACGACGAGGGACACGTGGACGACGACCGGATCGGGGCCCCGACGCTCCAGGAGCAGGTACGGGACATCGCCGAGACCCACGCCGGCGAGCGGGGCCCGCTGCTGCCCGTCCTGCACGACATCCAGCACCAGATCGGCTGGATCGACCCCGATGCCGTCCCGGTCGTGGCCGACGTGCTCAACCTCTCCCGGGCCGAGGTCCACGGCGTGGTCACCTTCTACACCGACTTCCGCAGCACGCCACCGCCCCGCGTGACGGTCCAGCTGTGCCGGGCGGAGGCCTGTCAGGCCAACGGGTGCGAGGGGATCGTGGACCATGCCCGGCGCCGGTTCGGGATCGAGGTCGGGGCCCAGACCGAGGACGGCACCGTCGGCCTCGACGAGGTCTTCTGCCTCGGGCTCTGCGGGGTGGGCCCGGCCGCCCGGGTGGGCGACCGGGTGCTGGCCCGCCTGGACCGAAGCGCGCTCGACGCCGCCGTGGACGCCGCCCTGGAAGCACGGCCGTGACCACCGTCTACGTCCCCCGTGATGCCGTCGCCCGGGCCCTGGGCAGCGACGAGGTGGCCGCGGCGCTGCAGTCCGGCGCCGACCGGCGGGGTGCGGAGATCCGCCTCGTCCGCAACGGGTCCTGGGGCATGCACTGGCTGGAGCCCCTGGTCGAGGTCGACCACGACGGCGGGCGCCACGCCTTCGGCCCGGTCCGGCCTGCGGACGTCGAGGCCCTCCTCGAGGCCGGGCTGGTCGACGGCCGCGCCGGCGACCACCCCCTGGCCCTCGGGCCGACCGACGAGCTGGCGTGGCTGGTGGGCCAGCAGCGCCTCACCTTCGCCCGCGTCGGGCGCATCGACCCGCTGTCGACCGATGACTACCTGGCCCACGGCGGCATGGTGGGCCTCACCCGGGCCCTCGAGGCCGGGCCGCAGGCGGTGGTCGACCGAGTCATCGCGTCCGGACTCCGCGGCCGGGGCGGTGCGGGTTTCCCGACCGGGATCAAGTGGCAGACCGTGCTCGACACCCCGTCGGACCTGAAGTTCGTCTGCGCCAACGCCGACGAGGGCGACAGCGGCACGTTCGCGGACCGCATGCTGCTGGAGGGCGACCCCTTCGTGCTGATCGAGGGCATGGCGATCGCCGCCCACGCCACGGGCGCCACCGAGGGCTACGTGTACCTCCGCTCCGAGTACCCCGATGCCGTCGACACCGTCCGGGCGGCCATCGAGATCGCCTACGCCCACGGATGGCTGGGCGAGGACGTGCTCGGCCGCGGCCTCCGGTTCGACCTCCACCTCCGGGTCGGGGCCGGGGCCTACATCTGTGGCGAGGAGACCGCGATGCTGGAGAGCATCGAGGGTCGCCGAGGCCAGGTCCGGGCCAAACCGCCCCTCCCCGCCATCGAAGGCCTCTTCGGCCGACCGACGGTGGTCAACAACGTCCTCAGCCTCGCCACCGTGCCCTGGATCCTGGCCCACGGGGCCGCGGCCTACGCCGAGCTCGGCGCCGGCCGGTCCCGGGGCACTCAGGTCGTCCAGCTGGGCGGCAACATCGCCCGCCCCGGCGTGGTCGAGACGGCGTTCGGGATCGCCCTGGGCGACCTCGTCGAGGACTGGGGAGGCGGCACGCGATCGGGCCGACCGGTCCGGGCGGTGCAGGTCGGGGGCCCGTTGGGCGCCTACCTGCCCCCGGACCAGTTCGACCTCCCGCTCGACTACGAGGCCTTCACCGCGGCCGGGGCGCTCCTCGGTCACGGCGGTGTGGTCGTCTTCGACGACCAGGTCGACCTCGCCCACCAGGCCCGCTTCGCGATGCGGTTCTGCGCCGCCGAGAGCTGCGGCAAGTGCACGCCGTGTCGCGTCGGGTCGGTCCGGGGCGTCGAGCTCCTCGACCGCATCATCACCCGCCGCGACGCCGGGGACGACTCGACCCAGGAGGCCGACCTGGGCCTGCTCGAGGACCTCTGTGAGGTCCTCGAGGAGGCGTCACTGTGTGCCATGGGCGGCCTCACCCCGATGCCCGTGCGCAGCGCGCTGCGGCACTTCACCGACGACTTCGAACGGAGACCCACCGATGCCCCTCCTCCGTGAGCCCGACCGCGGCACGCCCGCCCGCCCCGACGGCGCACCGGTCGACGTGGTGGTCGACGGGCTGTCGGTCACCGTCCCGGAGGGCACATCGGTGCTGCGGGCCGCGGCCGAGGCCGGCGTCGAGGTGCCGAAGCTCTGCGCCACCGAGAGCCTCGAGCCGTTCGGCTCGTGCCGGATGTGCCTGGTCGAGATCGACGGTCGACGGGGCACCCCCGCGTCCTGCACCACCCCGGTCACCGACGGCATGGTGGTGCACACCCAGACCCCCACCGTCGAGCGCCTCCGCCAGGGGGTCATGGAGCTCTACCTCTCGGACCACCCCCTCGACTGCCTCACCTGCTCGGACAACGGCGACTGCGAGCTGCAGGACGTCGCCGGTGCGGTCGGGGTGCGCGACGTCCGCTACGGCTACGCCGGCGAGAACCACACCGCCGAGGAGAAGGACACCAGCAACCCCTACTTCGACTACGACCCCTCGAAGTGCATCGTCTGCTCGCGGTGCGTGCGGGCCTGTGAGGAGGTGCAGGGCACCTTCGCGCTGACCATCACCGGCCGAGGCTTCGGGTCGCGGGTCGCGGCGAGCGGCGGGGAGTCGTTCATGGACTCCGAGTGCGTCTCCTGCGGGGCCTGTGTCCAGGCCTGCCCGACCGCCACCCTCCAGGAGCGCACCGTGGTCGAGCTGGGCGTGCCCAAGCGCACCGTCCTCACCACCTGCGCCTACTGCGGGGTGGGTTGCTCGTTCAAGGCCGAGCTGCGCGGCGATCAGGTCGTCCGCATGGTCCCCCACCGCGACGGTGGCGCCAACGAGGGCCACTCCTGCGTGAAGGGCCGGTTCGCCTGGGGCTACGCCATCCACCCCGACCGCGTCCTGAGCCCGATGGTGCGGGACACCACCGAGGACGACTGGGTCGAGACCTCCTGGGACGAGGCGATCGCCCGGGTCGTGGACGGGTTCGCCCGCCTCCAGGCCGAGCACGGCCCCGGCGCCATCGGCGGGATCACCTCCTCCCGGTGCACCAACGAGGAGGTGTACGCCGTCCAGAAGCTGGTCCGCCTCGGCTTCGGCAACAACAACGTCGACACCTGCGCCCGGGTGTGCCACTCCCCGACCGGCTACGGCCTGAAGACGACCTTCGGGACCTCGGCGGGCACCCAGGACTTCCGCTCCGTGGCCAAGGCCGACGTGATCCTCGTGATCGGGGCCAACCCCACAGCGGCGCACCCCGTCTTCGCCTCTCGCATGAAGCGGCGCCTGCGGGAGGGCGCCGAGCTCGTCGTGATCGACCCGCGGCGCATCGACCTGGTGCGCTCCCCGCACGTCGAAGCGGCCCATCACCTCCAGCTCCAGCCCGGCACCAACGTCGCCGTGGTCAACGCCCTGGCTCACGTCGTGGTCACCGAGGGCCTGGTGGACCAGGGCTTCGTGGCCGAGCGGTGTGAGGGCTTCGCCGAGTGGGCCGCGGCCATCGCCGCGCCGGAGAACAGCCCGGAGGCGACCGAGGCCATGACCGGCGTGCCCGCCGCCGAGGTGCGGGCCGCGGCCCGGCTCTACGCCGGGGCCGCGAACGCCGCGATCTACTACGGCCTCGGTGTCACCGAGCACAGCCAGGGCTCCACGATGGTCATGGGCATGGCCAACCTGGCCATGGCGACCGGCAACATCGGACGGGAGGGCGTCGGGGTCAACCCCCTGCGCGGCCAGAACAACGTCCAGGGCTCCTGTGACATGGGCTCGTTCCCCCACGAGCTGCCCGGCTACCGCCACGTCGGTGACCCCGCCAACCGCGAGGCCTTCGAGGCGCTCTGGGGCCGGCCGATCCAGGCCGAGCCCGGCCTACGGATCCCGAACATGTTCGATGCCGCCCTCGACGGGACCTTCCGCGGGCTGTTCATCCAGGGCGAGGACGTGGCCCAGTCCGACCCCAACATCCAGCACGTGCACGCCGCCCTGGCGGCCATGGACCTCGTGGTGGTCCAGGACCTGTTCCTCAACGAGACCGCCGAGTTCGCCCATGTGTTCCTGCCGGGGACCTCGTTCCTGGAGAAGGACGGGACCTTCACCAACGCCGAGCGGCGCATCAACCGGGTCCGACCCGTCATGCCGCCACGCACCGGCAAGCACGAATGGGAGGTCGCCGGTGAGATCGCCGCAGGGCTCGGCCACGCCTTCGGCTACCCCGACGCCTCGGCGATCATGGACGAGATCGCGGCCCTGACCCCGACTTTCGCCGGGGTCAGCTTCGCCCTGCTCGACCGCCTCGGCAGCGTGCAGTGGCCCTGCAACGACTCGGCTCCGGAAGGCACCCCGATCATGCACGCCGCCGGGTTCGTGCGGGGCCTCGGTCGCTTCGTGCCGACCCCCTTCGTGGCCACCGAGGAGCGCACGACCCGCGCCTACCCGCTGCTCCTCACCACCGGCCGGATCCTCAGCCAGTACAACGTCGGGGCCCAGACCCGACGGACCGAGAACGTCCGCTGGCACCCCGAGGACGTGCTGGACATCCACCGCGCCGACGCCGAGCTGCGGGGGATCGCCGACGGGGACTGGGTGCACCTCGCCAGTCGGGTCGGCCAGACCGCCATGCGGGCCCGGCTCAGTGACCGCGTGCCGCCTGGGGTCGTCTACACGACCTTCCACCATCCGGAGTCCGGCGCCAACGTCGTCACCACCGAGCACTCCGACTGGGCGACCAACTGCCCCGAGTACAAGGTCACCGCCGTCCAGGTGACCGTGGCCGAGCACGCCCGACCCGAGGGCGTGGAGCGCAGTCCTTCCCCGCCCGCGGTCCCGGTCTGAGGATGTCGAGCGCCGACCAGGTGCGGATGGCCACCGACATCGCCGCCCAGTTCCGCCACCTGCCCCCCGAGGACGGGGTCGCCGCGATCGTCACCCACCTCCGTTCGTTCTGGGCGCCGTCGATGCGCGCCCAACTCGTCGAGGTGGCCCGGTCCCGGCCCGAGACCCTCGACCCCCTGGTGCGGGCGGCCGCCGAACGCCTCGACGACGACGGTCCGGCGGGCTGAGCCGGCCCGTCTCGAAGTCCAGAACGACTACCGCCGCCCGCTGGCCGAGGCCCTCACCGAGCGCCTCGGCCACCCGGCCGTGGCCACCGTCTTCCCCGGCAACAGCCGCGCCGGGGAAGCTCGGCCTCTGCTCCACCTGACCCGGCCGGGATAGGTTCGCCCCATGACCGCGGCCAACGACCGGGTGGAGATCGAGGCGCTCGTCTACGAGTACGCGCGGCGCATCGATGACGGCGACTTCGCCGGGGTGGGCGCCCTGTTCGCCGACGGGTCGGTGTGCGGCCCCGACGGCACACCGCTGGCCACGGGGGCCGAGGCGGTCGAAGCTCTCTACACGGCCACCACCCGGCGCTACGAGGACGGAACGCCCCGTTCCCACCACGTCACCAGCAACCTGGCCGTTGCCATCGACCTGAGCACGGCCACGGCCCAGTCCTACTTCACGGTCTTCCAGGCCACCGACGGGCTCGGCCTGCAGCCCATCGTGGCCGGCCGCTACGACGACTCCTTCGCCCGCACGGGAGGTGGATGGCGCTTCGATCGCCGCGTGATGCACCTGCGCCTCGTGGGCGACGTCAGCCGCCACCTCCTCATCGACCTGCCTCCGACCTGATCCGCCTGCTGTGGCCCTGACCGAGCTGGACGACGGGGTCTTCGCCTGGCTGGCGGAGGACCCCGGGCCGGGTCGGCCCAATGCCGGCGTGGTCGTCGAGGACGACGGGGTCACGGTCATCGACAGCCTGATGGTGCCCTCCCAGGCCCAGCCCTTCGCCGCCGCCGTCGAGGCGCTCGGCCTGCCGGTGCGGCGCCTGGTCCTGACCAGCAGCCACCTCGAGTACGCCGGGGGGACGACGTTCTTCCCCCGGCCCGCCGTCTACGGCACCGCGCAGGTCAGCGCGCATCTCGACCAGCCCCCCGACGTCGGCGTCCTGCGCCGGCTCTACCCCGAACAGGCCCACGAGCTCGACGACGAACTGCGCACCCGGCCCGTGACCCACGTCGTCACCGAGCGGACCAAGCTCACCCACGACATCCATGCGGTCCTCGTCCGGGGCGACCTCGACGAGAACCTGGTCTTGGCCGTACCCCGTTGCGGCGTCGTGTTCGGCGGGGCGACCTGCTCCTTCGGCGTCACCCCTCTGGCCTTCCAGTCCGATCCCACGGCGTGGGCCGACAGCCTGGCCGACATCGCCGCCCTCGGGCCGCGCCTCGTCCCCGGCCACGGCCCGATCGGCGACGGCGACGACCTCCTGGCCCAGTCGGCCTACCTCTACGCCTGTGTGGATGCCGCCGGTGACGCCTCCGCCATCCCCCCTGGCCCCTGGGACCAGTGGTCGGCGCGGGCCAACGACGAGGTGAACGTCGAACGGGCCGCCCTCCTCACGTCCGGCGACACCCAGATCCCCCCGTCCATGCTCCGCCGCGCCGGCCTCGGCTGATGCCCGAGGGGGAGTTCGCGTTCATCGAGCGGCTGGCCGCGCGGCTGCCGGAACTGCCGCCCGGCCAGGTGGGGGTGGGAGACGACTGCGCGGTGCTGGAGGGCAACCGGCTCATCGCCACGGACCTGCTGGTGGAGGGCGTGCACTTCCGCTCGGCTTGGGCGAGCCCGGCGGACGTCGGGTGGAAGGCGTTGGCGGTCAACCTCAGTGACCTCGCGGCCATGGGCGGCACCCCGGAGTCGGCGGTGGTGGCCGTCGCCCTTCCCGCCGAACGACCCGGTGTGGCCGACGAGGTCCTGGACGGCCTGCTCGAGTGCGCCGCTCGGTTCACCTGCCCACTAGTGGGGGGCGACACCTCGACCGGGCCCGACCTGTTCATCGCCGTGACCGTGACCGGCAGCGCTGAGCGTCCGGTCCTGCGCTCTGGCGCGAGCGCCGGCGAGACCGTGTTCGTCACCGGCCCGCTGGGCGTCGCGGCCGCGGCGCTGGACCAGCTCGAGGCCGGCAACGCCGCACCCGCCGCCGATGCCCTGCACCGCCCCCTCCCCCGCCTCGTTGAAGGCCGGGCCGCCGCCGAATCGGGGGCCACGGCGATGCTCGACCTGTCCGACGGCCTGGCGGTTGACCTCCCTCGCATCGCTCGGGCGTCCGGCATCGGCATCGCCCTCGAGTTGGTTCCGGTCGCCGAAGGCGCGACGCAGGGCCATGCCGTGGGCGGCGGAGACGACTACGAGCTCTGCTTCACCGCCCCGGACCCCGACCGCGTGCGCGCCGCGTTCGAACAGGCGGGGCTACGGGCACCGATCGCCATCGGCACGACGACCGACGGCGCCGAGGTGACGCTGGAGGGTCAGCCACTCACCGGCGGCTGGGAACACCCGATCAGGTGAGCTGAGGGTTCTGGGCGTCGTCACCCGCGATGGAACACGGATGGGACAGCCCAGAACGGGGATCAGGTGAGCTGGGCGTTGACCTGGTCGAGGGCGTCGTCCTCGCTCACGTCCAGGGCGAAGCTGAGCTCGGACACCAGGACGCTGCGGGCCTTGGCCAGCATCGACTTCTCGCCGGCGGACAGACCACGGTCGGCCTCCCGCAGGGCGAGGTTCCGAACCACTTCGGCCACCTGGTAGACGTCGCCGGACTTCAGCTTCTCCTGGTGGTTCTTGAACCGCCGGCTCCAGTTGGAGGGCTCCCGCACGTCCCGCTTGGCCAGCACCTGGTAGAGGTCCTCGACGTCCTCCCGGGCGATGGGACGTCGCATGCCGACCTGCTCGGCGTTGTCCGAGGGCACCGCGAGGGTCAGCTCACCGTGCGCCATGCGCAGCACGAGGTATTCCTTCTCCTCGCTCTCGGCCCCGGGGGTCTTGCGCTTTTCCTTCTTCTCGATCACCGCCGCACCGTGATGGGGGTAGACGACTCGATCACCAACTTTGAACGACATGGGGTGCGGAGAGCTCCTCAGAGTGCGACAAACGACCGCGGGGCGGCCTCCAAGGATGCCCGTTTCTCAGCCCAGAACCACCCGGGATCAGCCGTCGGCGGGGCGGATGAGGCCGTAGTGGCCGTCGTAGCGGAGGTAGGCGACCGCCCCGCGTCGTAGGTCGGCATCGAAGAAGAACACGAAGGGCTCGCCACCGGCGTCGAGGCGCTCCAGGGCCTCGTCCCGGGTCTCCTTGGGTGGCTCGGTGGCCAGGTGCACCTCACCGTGGGCGTCACGGTGGACGACCTTGTCCCGCCCGTCGTCGGCGTCGGTGAAGAGGAAGAAGTCGTAGTCGAGGACCTCCATGTCGAACGCGGCCTCGTCGAAGGTCGCCCGGTCGATGGCGAAGGACTTGTGGGCCACGATCTCGCGCTCCTCGGGTGCGATGGCGACCCGGACGGGACGGGCCGCCGGGTCGCTCGAGGGCCGGCGCTCCCGAGACCGGGCCTTGGCCGCGGCCTGGTCCAGCTGGCGGATCATGCGGTCCACGAGCAGGTCCACGGCCTCCTCGATCCGGTGCGCCGCGACCTGGCCCCGCACCAACCGCCCGCCCACGTCCATCGCCGCCTCGGCGATGGCGTTGCGCTCGACGTCCTGGCCCTCGGCCTGGGTGAGCTTGATCCGGGTCATCAACACGGGTCCGTGGGCGTGCTGGTGCAGTCGCGGCACCTTCGCCGCGGCGTACTCCCGCGCCGCCTCGCTCACCTCCCCCTTGGTCGTCACGATCACCTGGTCGTCGTCCCGAGGGGGAATGCTCACGCGGTGCCTTCCTGTCGATGCCGTCCGGTGGGTAGACGTTAGGTGACGGGGAGGTGACAGGCAGGCGGCGGACTCAGGAGATCAGCCGCACCAGGATGGTCACGGCCGAGATCATGAGGGCGCCGAGCACGACCAGGTCGAAGGCCCGGCCGCTGAGGCGACCCCGGACGCGAGCGCCGAACGGGATCATGGCGAGGGCGATCGGCACCCCGACGAGGGCCGCGACCCAGAGGCCGTCGAAGGCCCCGCTGGCCACGAGGGGCACCGTCTGGCCGATCCCGGCCATGAAGAACAGGACGGTCACGGCCAGGACGTGGGCGTCCCGCGGCAACCGGTAGGCGTGGATCCAGGTACCGGTGATCGGCCCGGAGATGCCGGTCGCGCCCTGCATGACGCCTGCGCTCAAGCCGACCGCAGGCGCCCAGCGGGTCGCGGTCACCGGCGCCAGCCGGAACGTCGGGCGGACCAGGGCGAGCGCGACGTAGCACAGCACGATCACCGCGAGAGCGATCAGCACCGGCTCCTCCGGGAGGTGGACAAGCAGGAGCGTCCCGAACACCGCGCCCACCACCCCGGTGGTCGCCAGCACCGGCAGGTCCCGGGTCTGGTCGACGTGGGACCGTTCCCGCCAACCGATGACGCCGTTGACGGCGAGTCCCGGCAGCGCAGTGACCACCACCGCCTCCTCGAGGGGTAGGACGAGGGTGATGAGCGGCACGGCGATGACCGGCAGCCCCATGCCGGAGACGCTCTTGACCACTGCGCCGGCAAGGATCGCCACCACGATGATCACGAGGTCGCGGCCGTCCACCCCTCAGGTCTAGGGGATGCCGGTCGAGATCTCGCAGCCCACGTCGGGTGTCGGTGCCCGGCCCGCCGCTGCAGTGGTCGCCGCTCCCCGACCCGCCGTCGAGCCGGTCGGCGCTCAGACGGCGCCGTCGGCGGCCACGACGGGCTCACCGACCAGTTC
>JACDJB010001345.1_pt1 | contig 20139 bp, 14 predicted proteins | sample 7454121 | NCBI WGS metagenome assembly JACDJB01 (sample SAMN14253290, study PRJNA609438) | sludge metagenome | isolation source: sludge after 25d culture with pyrite | collected 2018-12-20 | reverse complement strand
TCAAGTTTCTGCACAACATGGAGCGTCCGATTTTGCCCGAAGTTAAAAATATTATTGCTGTTGCTTCGGGAAAAGGCGGTGTCGGGAAATCTACGGTAGCGGTTAATCTGGCGGTTGCGCTTGCCCAAAATGGAGCCAAAGTGGGGTTGATTGATGCCGATATTTTTGGTCCGTCCGTGCCCAAAATGTTTGGCAGTGAATACGATCGCCCCGAAGGTGAAAACGTCAACGGGCAGGATATGATCATTCCATTAGAAAAATATGGGGTAAAGTTTCTCTCCATCGGCTTTTTTGTGGAGACCGACAGTGCGGTTATCTGGCGCGGACCGATGGCTTCCAATGCGCTCAAGCAGCTGATTATGAATGCCAGCTGGGGTGAATTGGACTATATGATTTTTGACCTTCCTCCGGGCACAAGCGATATTCACCTCACATTGGTTCAGACACTTCCGGTGACGGGTGCCGTAATCGTTACCACGCCGCAGGATGTTGCATTGGCAGACGTTATTCGCGGCGTCAGCATGTTTCAGAGCAAAGCGGTTGATGTGCCGGTTTTGGGGCTGATTGAGAACATGTCGTGGTTTACGCCGGAAGAGCTTCCCGACAACAAATATTACATTTTTGGGAAAGAAGGCGGAAGGGCGCTGGCTGAAAAATTGGGGCTGAAACTTTTGGGACAGGTACCTATTGTTCAGAGTATCAGGGAAAGCGGCGATCACGGAGTTCCGGTAGCGCTCAATTCCGAATCGGTTTTAGGAGAAACTTTTTCGGAATTAGCAAAAGCATTGGCACATCAGGTGCACATCAGAAACCTGAAACATGCACCCACCAAAAAGGTAAAAATCACAAGAAGGTAATTTTTCCATGTAGAAATAAACAGACAGCTTTTACGGACAATCACCTGTAAAATTTGTTATTTTTGTGCCCTTGCCAGAGATATAAATAGGGCGCTGCCCTACAATATTATCAAGCAAAAAGAGTTTATTAAGTCAATTAAAAGCTGTACTTGAAGCGATATTTACTATACACGACCGGATTTTTTCTGCTGATTGCTCTCTTTCAGGGTTGTTCAACCGAGAAAAATACGTTTGCATCACGGGCTTACCACAAAGTCACGTCAAAATATAATATTTACTTCAATGCCAATGAGAGTTTTAAGGCGGGCATAGACCGGATTGAAACAAGTATTGACAACAATTTTACACGAATTCTTCCCATTTATCCTGAAAGTGATCCGTCTGCGGCAAATCTGGTACAATCCGACATGGACAACACCATTCTGAAAGCTTCAAAGCTGATTGAAATCCATTCGATTACCGAAAAACCCAAACGCCGTAAACGCAGAACACGCCGCTATCAGGAGTTTGCAAGTCAGGAAGAGTTTAACAAATGGATTGACGACAGCTACCTTTTGATGGGGAAAGCCTATTTCTACCAGCACAATTTTTTGACGGCTATCGACAACTTTTCCTATATTCAGCGGAAATATCACGATGGAGACGCACGGCACGAAGCACAAATCTGGCAACTGCGCAGTTATGCAGAGTTAGAACGCTTTGCCGAAGCTGCCGAAATGATTCAGGCAATCCAGAACAACAGGGAGTTTCCCCGAAGACTTGAGCGCGATCTGGCGGTTGCCACTGCCGATTACTACATTAAGCAGAAAGATTATGCTGAAGCCATAAAATTCTTAGATATTGCCATGGGCAAAATATTTTGGAAAAAGAAAAAGGCAAGGCTACAATATATTGAAGCACAGCTTTATCAGGAACTGGGACAACCAGTGCAGGCTGCCGAGGCATTCCAAAAGGTAACCCGCATGAACCCGGATTACCGGATGGCTTTTAATGCAAAAATCAATGCCGCAGGCGTTTTTTCGGAGCACGGCGATGCGGAAAAAATCAAACGGGAGTTACAGAAAATGCTTCGCGACAGAAAGAACAGAGAGTTTCGCGACCAGATTTATTATGCTTTGGGGAATATCTATTCCCGGGAAGGAAACCGGGATGAAGCCATTGAAAATTATAGAAACTCCGTGGCAACCAGCTACAACAATCAGTTTCAGCGGGCGCAATCTTCTATCACGGTTGCCGATATCTACTTCGATATACAGAATTACCGGGAAGCGCAGGCGTATTATGACAGCGCCATGATAATTATTGATAACAACTACCCGAATTATGACAGACTTTCTGTCCAGTACCGCAGTCTCACCAATCTGGTTGAAAATATTTTCACCGTTGAAAGGGAAGACAGCCTGCAACGCATAGCCGGAATGCCCGAAAGTGAAAGGGAAGCGCTGATTGCCCGGATGATGCGTGAAGAACAGGAGCGGCAACGGGATATGGAGAGCCTCGCACTGCAGGGCAGAAGCGATCAGGGATACTATCGCTCAAACCGCTACAGGATGGGAATGGGAGCAGACCAGCAGGGAGCAGGCTGGTATTTTTATAATCCGCAAACCATTGCCTACGGGCAGGTTACTTTTCAGCAGCGCTGGGGACAGAGAAAGTTGGAAGATAACTGGCGGCGCTCAAATAAAAGTACCGTTTCAATGGATGATATTGCCTTTTTTGACGAAAGTGCAGACTCATCTCAGATGGTAATTCGGGTGGAAGACCCGCTTCAGAAAGAATTCTACACGCAGGACCTGCCGCTCACCGATTCGCTGATGGCAATCTCCCACGACAAAATCAGAGATGCGCTTTACAACGCCGGGAAGCTCTATAAATCAGAGTTTTTGAACTATAAACGTGCGGCAGAAGCATTCGAGGAGCTGATGAGGCGCTATCCGAACAATATCTATCAGCTTTCCGCTTTTTTCGATCTGTATGATTTGTATGAACTTCTGGGAGACAAGCAAAAATCCGATCACTACCGCAATCTGATTATTTCAAAATTCCCGGCAAGCAAATATGCACAGTACCTGCAAAATCCCAACTTTTTTGTGGAGATGCAGGCAAAAGCCGACAGTCTGAACCGAATTTACGAGGAAACTTTCAGAAGCTACAGATCAGGCAATTACAGAAATGTTATTCAGCTTTCCCAATCCATGAAAAAGATGGAACCTGACAGCGCAATGGTGCCAAAAATTGAATTTATGGAGGCGGTGGCGAAAGGCACTCAGACCAACATGACCGGTTTTGAAAATCAGCTGAAAAGCTATATTAAAACCTGGCCCGGCGCCGAACCGACACCCCTTGCAAATGAAATTCTTATGCTGATTCAGGACAGTGCGCTTGTCGATTATCAAAAACTGATAGACTTAGGATATATCAATGAAGAGATTCAAAATGAAGAACTTCTGATGGCACAACGCATGGAAAATGATGAGTTTGGCGGTAAATTTTCCTACGAAGAAGACCTGCTCCACTATTTTGTGATTGCCTATCCGCTGAATGCTGCCGTGGATATGAACAGGCTCAAATTTGATATTGCCAATTACAACATTGACCACTACACAAAAATCGATTTTGACATTGAAACCGAAGCGCTGAACGAAAAAACCAACATGGTGGTGGTCAGGGCGCTCGGGAGCAAGGACGACGGCGTGATTTATCACCGGGCAATCATTCGGAGGGCACCGGTTTTCAGGGCGCTCAGCGGAATCGACTATGTAAACTTCGTCATCTCTTCAACCAATTACAGGGAGATACTTTCAGAACAATCCAATGCTGAATATTTACGGTTTTTTGTGAAAAACTACAGCAGATACATCGGTCCGGATTTCAGTGACGACGATTTGGATATTTCTCCCGAAGAGCTTATGGCAAAAGCGCGCGAAGAAGAGCAGATACTTCGTGAACGCGGTGAATACAGGGTTGTGGAAACCGGTGCATCAGACCTGTTTACGGCAGATGTCAGCGGTCCGCAGAATTTTGTGCTGGCTGTGAAAGACAACCGGCTCTCCCTGAAAACAACTTTAACGGGTTTCACTCAGTTCAACCGCAATCAGTTCAGAGGGCTAAACCTTGGAACACGCATCAGGCAGGCTGGAGAGTATCAACTGATGGTTGTTCATCAGATTCCGTCCATTAATGAAGCCATGTCCTATTTCCGCACGGTGGTTACCACCCGCAGCCTGTTTGAACCGTTAGGGCAGGTTACTTACCGGAATTTCCTGATTACAGATGAAAATTTAGAAAAAATGACAGACGGAAACAAAGTCGATGATTACATTGACTTCTTCCGTACCTACTATATTCAGCGCACTCCGGCGCAATCTGCCCCCGGGCAGATCAGGGAGCAGCAGGAACAAACTTCGGCAGAGCAGCAGGAAACTGTTTCCGAAGAAACTTCTCAGGAAACCTATTCCGGACCATACAGTACAGAGATTGAAGCGCCGCACTACTTTGTTTTTGTGATTCCGGCACAAGGAGTGGATAAGGCGAAATTTACCGAGGGCATTGAGCAATTTAACGCTGCCGGCGAAGAGGAGCAGCTGCAAATCAGGGAAGTTCCAGTGGATGAATTCCGCGTGGCAATTGTAATTTCAGGACTTCAGGACAAAGAAGCGGCAACGCGCTATTCGCGCACTGTGGTTCAAAACCGCGATCTCTATACCCCGCTCGGAACGGCAAGTTACCGAAATTTTCTCATCTCTACCAACAACTTTGAAGTGTTCCTGAAAGAGAGAAATATCAACGATTATATGGATTTCTATAAGCTCATCTATCTGGGTGAGTAATGTGCTTAAAAAATGTTAACTGCCAGCGCGGTACCCTTTTTGTTCGTATATTTATCATTCCATGAACAATTAAGATAGAAAAATATGAGAAAACCAAGAATACTCTGGGTTGATGACGAAATTGATATCCTCCGCGCACATATTCTTTTTCTTGAAAATAAAGACTATGAAGTGGAAATTGCCTATAACGGTTTAGATGCCGTTGAAATGGTTAAAAGCAATTTTTATGACATTATTTTTTTGGATGAAAATATGCCGGGACTGACCGGTTTAGAAACGCTGACCGAAATAAAGGCAGTATCGCCCAACGTGCCGGTTGTTATGATTACCAAAAGCGAAGAGGAGAATATTATGGATGAGGCGATTGGTGCAAAAATTTCCGATTACCTCATCAAACCGGTGAATCCCAGGCAAATACTGCTTACGCTGAAAAAGAATATTGATCAGAAAAGATTAGTCACACGACAGACAACATCCGCATATCAAACCCAGTTTTCGCAAATCGGTATGCGCATAAATGACCGGTTAGACTACCGGGAGTGGATGGATATTTATAAAAAACTTGTTTTTTGGGAAATTGAACTGGGCGCTTCCGATGACAATACGATGGATGAGGTGTTAGCCATGCAAAAAGATGATGCCAACAACTCTTTTTTCAAATTTATCAGAGAAAATTATATAGAATGGCTCAGCAGGGATTTTGGCGAGCGCCCCACTCTTTCCCATGATATTTTCAAACATAAGGTTTTTCCGCTGTTAGATGCCGGAAACAAAGTTTTTGTGCTTGTCATCGACAATCTGCGCTTCGACCAGTGGCGCACGCTCAGCCCGGTTTTTGAACAATATTTCCGGATCGATTCCGATGAACTTTATCTCAGCATTTTGCCGTCAGTCACCATGTATGCCCGCAATGCCATTTTTTCGGGAATGTTGCCTGCCGAAATTGAAAAAGTTTATCCCGAATTATGGGAAGATGATGATAATGAGGGAAATAAAAACCAGCACGAAGAGGAGCTTTTAATCCGGCAGATGAAACGGCACCGGCGGCAGGAAAAACTGTACTTTGAAAAAGTAACCGGCATCCGCCGTGAACGGCAGTTGTCTGAAAGTTTGAAAAATATTTTGGAGAGCGACCTTTCGGTCATGGTTTTCAACTTTGTGGATATGATTTCACATGCCCGCACCGAAATGAACATGATCCGTGAGCTGGCAAACGATGAAAAGGCATACCGCTCGCTGACCCTGAGCTGGTTCAACCATTCGCCTGTGCTGGAGCTTATCCGTAATCTTGCCGGCAGCAACATCAAGCTGGTGGTAACAACAGACCATGGCTCCATAAAAGTGAACAACCCGGTGAAGGTAATCGGCGACCGCGAAACCAATACAAATCTGAGGTATAAATTAGGGAAAAACCTGAACTACAAATCCAAACATGTTTTTGAAGTGCGTGACCCGCGCCGGGCGCATCTTCCTTCGCGAAATGTGAGCACCAGCTACATTTTTGCACGAAACAACGACTTTTTTGCCTATCCGAATAATTACAACTACTACGCAAACTACTACAAAGATACCTTTCAGCATGGCGGAATCTCTTTGGAAGAGATGATTGTGCCGCTCATCACCCTGTCGCAGAAATGATGGGAACTTTATCATTATTCGCTGAATAACAATGTTTTGTATTTAGTTTGGTTTGCATGGAAACGGATTTTCGGCAAGCCAAAAACATCATTTGAAAATTTTTCATTTTCTGAAGGTCATAGCCCGTTTTCGTCTGTTTTGATAAGCTCTCCACTGACGCCGCTCCTTTGGGTTGAAATATTGCACGTAAATATCATCTTCGGCAGTGGGCTTAATGTTTTCCAACATCCATGAAATGGTTTTTTCCTTATAATCTATCAGACCGCCAACCGGTGATATTTTTTCGATATTGCTCATAACAATATCGTGAAACTGCAATTTTATTTCTGCTTCTTCAATGGCTTTGTGCCAGCCGGCTCCAGTTTCCAAAATATATTTGAAATAGCGGTATTGCCCGCCGTATCCCATCCCGGAAGGTAAAGAATAGACCACTTTGATGGTTTTAGTTTCATTTTTCTCAAAATGGACATTCCACACATACCAGGGAAAATCTCCTTCCACTTTCAGCGAATCATATTTTTTCCAGAGCTCAAATTCTGAACCGATAAAGGGGTGTGAACTGCGCCAGGCATATAAATTCTCCAAAGCGTGATTTGCACTCCGTGAGGCTGCTTCAGAAGGATACCTGTAATTGCCGTTGTTTTTAATTATCACGCGGTTTGCAACTATAATACTGTCAAATTTTCTTCTGAACTCCTTTTCCACCGAATAAATCTGCATAAATTCTCCGTAAACATCTTCTAATTTTTCAGGCACTTTTATGTCATTTCCGGTAAGCACTCTGCCATCAACGGTAATCTGAAAAACTGCCCGGTCATTTTCATTGTATGGTCCCATTGACCAGTACTGAAAATTCATTTCCGGGAAACCAACCTGAATGGTCTGGCTCTTTCCATGGTTCAGCATTTCAAAAGTGCATTCCACTCTCGCCGAATCGTTATAGATGTCAGCAAAAACAAATTCACTAACCATCTGAACTTCGCAGCTGTCCGGAGTGTAAATTCCTTTTATGACAATAGGGTTAGGTGCAATGTCAGCCAATAGATACCCATAAAAAAGAAAAGCAGCTAAAAAGGATAGTATATGCCTCATTTGGTGATAATTAAATTTCCAACAAATCTTCCCATCGGGTTGTGTAGCATTTTGACAAGTGCTCCTGCTTGAGTCTCCATGTCCGGTCTGAACACGCGCTCGAAACTGGCATGAGGGGTTTTTCACCAATTCTTTGTTCAAATCCATCTTCAGCTCGGTGTAATCTTCTGCCGGCTTTAAGCCCGGTTTCAAAATAGGGGATATAGAAGTCGATTGTGGGCGAAAGCCTGAAATTTTCAAGATTTTTTATCATCTTTTTAAAAATGCTTCATTAAAGTGTTAAAAACTATTTGACAATATCCAAAATTAAAAAAATTCATTAAACAAACCTTGAAAATAACCAGCTGTCTTCTAAAAAAGTAAAACTTTCATCTGCCAGAAAACTAAAAAGTACCGAAAAACTATAATAGATTGTGCAATCTGTTAATCCTCATTCTTTTTAAAATTTAGTGTGTTTTCCTGAAGGTGCTGAACAAATGTTGGTTTCAGGATCACTTTGCACCTATTAACTTTATTGCCTAATACCAATATATTTTGTGTATTTGCGTATGGAAAAGATAGATTTAAAAACACTTAGCGAAAGCGAAATATTGGGGATTAGAAAATCTGCCATCCGCATGGTCAGCTCAGGTCTGAGTCAAAGGGAAGTAAGCCAAAAGTTAGGATTACGGACAAACACTTTAAATGATTGGTAGGAGAAATACAAGGATAAAGGCACAAAAGGGTTTGATTCCAAAAAACATGAGAACTTTCCCGAACAAAAAAGATGAAAGTCTCCATCCCCTTGCTTGAGGATATGATTGACTCCGGTGCAGCATTATATTGAACGTCACGGTAGGGAACAGGTCTTTTATAGAATTTTCACAAACTTACACACTCGCAATCATTGATATTTTCACCTCTTATTTTTCTGATTGCTTACCAGAAAGACATTTCAACTAAGATAAAATTCTCTGATAGAAATAGAAAAACAGAAGAACTGACCAGAACAAACCGCAAATTTTTGATGTTTTAATCCTGAAAACACCAAAAAAACTGCATTTTTATTAGTTTTGTGCAAAATCAAATCCATTCGGTGAATTAATTCTCAGACCGGAATTTTTTAAATTTCTTTAAAAGTGGCAGAATTTTTTTATAACGACATCGGCTTAAAAGATTACAAGGAAGTCTGGGATCTTCAGGAAGAGATACTTTCAGAAATTGTTGCTGAAAAGAGCGCAACAAAAAAACCTTCTTCAAAAAATCATTTTTTATTGGTTGAACATCCCCATGTTTACACGTTGGGCAAAAGCGGTGATGAAAAAAATCTGTTAGCTCAGGAAGACTTTCTGAAAAAAATCGAGGCTACATTTTACAAAATCAACCGGGGCGGCGATATCACCTACCACGGACCCGGACAGCTTGTCGGTTATCCTATCATTGATTTAGAATATTACCGGATCGGAGTTCGCGAATTCATCGAAAAGATGGAAAAAGCGATTATCGGCACCATTGCGGAATATGGATTGACCGGAGCTTTAAAACCGGGCGCTACCGGTGTCTGGATTGATGCAACCCATCCTTCCCGCGCACGAAAAATCTGTGCAATCGGAGTGCGCGTCAGCCGTTATGTAACCATGCACGGATTTGCGCTCAACGTGAACACCGATATGCGCTATTTCAGCTATATCAATCCCTGCGGACTCACCTTTGGCGTAACATCCATCAGCGAAGAGCTGAACAGAGAGATACCCATGGAAGAGGTTAAAACGATTTTAAAAGATAAATTCAACAAACAATTTTAAACTGTATAAATAATGAGTAAAAACAATCCGACTTCAAGAAGAAGATTTTTAAAAAGCGCATTGGTTGCGGGAGCCGGGATAACCATCGTCCCACGTCACGTGCTGGGCGGCAACGGCTATCTGCCGCCATCGGATCAGCTCACCAAGGGAATTATTGGTGTTGGCGGAATGGGACGCGGGCATATTCCCTATGAGGGAACCCGTGTGGTTGCCATTTGCGATGTGGAAAAACTGCATCTGAACAGAGCCGAAAGCATGATTGACTATTCGGTGAAAACTTTCCATGATTTCAGGGAATTGATTGCACTGCCCGAAGTGGATATTGTGCACATTGCCACTCCCCCCCACTGGCACGGCATCATGGCTGTGGAAGCTGCACGGGCAGGGAAAGACATTTGGTGTGAAAAGCCGATGACCCGAACCATCGGTGAAGGGAAAAGGGTGGTGGAAGCCGTGAATGCCCATGGACGAATGTTCCGGCTGAACACCTGGTTCCGTTTCAAAGACACTTTCTATGGATTGGGAACCGATGTGAAACCTTTGAAAAAGGTTATTGACAGCGGTATTTTAGGCTGGCCCCTGAAATTTACCGTGAGCGGAATAACCGGCTATGACTGGAAATTTTACTGGAGCGGCGAACATAATCTGAAACCCATGCCGGTTCCGGAAACTTTGGATTACGATTTCTGGCTTGGACCTGCTCCCTATAAGCCTTACAATCCCGAAAGAGTGCATTCCAAATTTCGCGGCTACTGGGATTACGATGGCGGCGGCTTAGGCGATATGGGGCAGCATTATCTTGATCCTGTGCAGTATATGCTTGGAAAAGATGATACCAGTCCGGTGAAAATTGAAGTGGATGCACCGCAGCAACATTATGATGCAGTCGGCTCATGGAGGCGGATTACCTATACTTATGCAGACGGATGCCAGATTATTCTCGACGGCGAAAATAAGGATAAAGATGCAGCTTATATTGAAGGACCTTACGGGAAAATATACCGTGGATTCCGTTCCGATATTCCCAATTTGCAGTCATTCCTGAAAACTTTGCCCGATCCGGAACCGCAAATCGGTATTTTCTCTGAATCAGTGAAAACGCGGAAAAAATTTGCACTGAACGAAACCAACGGGTTCCGTTCCGCAACATTGGTAAATCTGGGAATTATTGCCGTCCGTTTGGGGCGCACACTCAATTTTGACCCCGATAAGTTAGAGTTTATCGACGATGAAGGTGCAAACCGGCTACTTAACCCACCCATGCGCGCACCCTGGATAATCTGAATTCCATGAATAAAAATTTTAATCTTGAAAAAATGAAACATAAAATATTTCAATTTACAATCATCTTTACCCTGGCATTTGTTTTTGCCTCTGTTTCTGCGCAGGACAGGCGTACACTCGATACGAAAGTTGCCGATGCCCTTGCCCAGATGCCCACAAATGATCTGGTTCATTTGGACAGAGTTTTAGGTGAAATGTTAGACCTGGGGCCCGAAGGATTTCAGAAAATAGCGGAGCAGCTGACGCCACCCGGAGAGGGAGACGACACTGCCGTTCGTTTTGCCATTAACGGGATGACTCGCTATTCCAGTGTTTTCGGAAGAGAGGAATCCCGTGCAATGTTGGAGAAAAACCTGTTGACTGCATTGGAAAAGCAGAGTGATACGGAAGTTAGGACATTCTTGCTGAATCAATTGCAATTAACAGGAAGTAACAATATTGTTGATCCGCTGAAAAAATACCTGACCAATGATCAGCTTGCCGAACCTGCTGTGCAGGCGTTACTGTCAGTTGGAGGAAGCCAGGCAGCCGCAGCTGTTTTGGAAGCTTTACCAAATGCCGGTGAGTCGGTAAAACCAACGCTGATAAAGGCTTTGGGTGAGTTTGGATATGAACCGGCAGTGAGCCGGATTGCAGATGCAGCATCAACTTCCAATTTGAATACGCTTAAAACAGCGCTCATGGCGCTTGCAGAAATCGGCAGCCCCGATTCCTACAAACTCTTGCTTGGCGCTGCCAAAAGAGCAAATTTTGAATATTGCCCGGCAAATGCTGCCGAAGCTTTTCTTGTTTATGCCGACCGGCTGGCTCAGCGTGGTGAACACGCATTGAGCAAAAAAGCGCTGAAAGCGATTATGAAAGCCAACCGTTCAGATGAAAAATTGCACAATTATGCCGGTGCGCTTTCAGTTTATGCCGCAAATTATGGTTATGAAGCGATGCCGGAATTGCTCAAATCCGTTGACAGCAACAATAAAGCGTATCGTTATGCCATATTGAATATTGCTCAAAATGTTGGCGGTGTTGCAGGAACACGGCAGTGGATTTCAAAGGCAAGCAGCACACTGGCTGCCGATAAAAAAGCTGAAATTATTGATATGCTCGGTCGTCGCGGCGATCCGCTGGCAATTGATTTTGTTGCCCGGAATCTGAACGATTCTTCTCCGGTAGTGCGCGAAGATGTTATTGAAGCTTTGGTCAGGTTGCAGGGGAAAGATGCTGTTCCGGCAATTTTGAATCATCTGGCAGGAGGCAATGACATTGATGCATCCAAAGCAGCATTAGCACAACTTCTTGATAAAGAGCATCTGGCGCCAGTTGCCTTGCAGATGAAGCAAACTTCCGGAGCAACAAAAGCCGGATTGATAAACCTGATTGCAGCCAAATCCGGAAATGCCTATTTCAATGATATTCTGGCGCTAACCAATTCTGCAAATCAGGACGAAAAGAGCGCTGCATTTGATGCGCTGAAACATATTTCAACTGAAGAAAATCTGGATGCACTGATAAAGTTGCTTGCAGATGCTAAGGGAGACGAGGAGATTAAGCAGGCTCAGTTAGCTGTTGTGGCTGCTGCAAAAGGTGCGGAAGCCGAAAAAACGGAAAAGGGTAAATTGTTGCAGGCGTTAAATTCAACCGATAAAAAAGAGCGTATCATTGCGATTCTTCCCGAAATTGGCGGCGATGTGGTTCTGCAAACTATCACCGGGTATTTCAACAATTCGACAGGCAGTCTGAAAGATGCCGCTTTTAGCGCACTGACAAGCTGGAAAGACTACTCTGCCGCCGGTTCGCTGTATCAGGTGGCTGAAAGTTCAACCGGCGATTACCGGAAAAAAGCAGTTTCAAACTTTGTCCGTCAGGTTCGCACGGCAAACCTTCCCGATGATCAGAAATTGCTGCAATACCGGAAAATCATGCCATTTGCAACCGAAGTTGAAGACCAGCGGCAGATTATAAACGGCATTGGAAACCTGAAAACGTTTTTGTCGCTAATTTATCTGGAGCAGTATCTGGATGTTGGTGCACTTCAGCAGGCAGCAGCACGTGCAATCATGCGCATTGCCCTGCCCGATTCCAACGGGAAAAACAGTTTTTCCGGGAAAAAAGTGAGGGAGTTGCTGAATCGGACAGTAGCTGTTATTTCCGGCGAGGAGAGTGATTATGACAAGATTAACATCAATAATTATCTGGATAAAATGTCGGATGAGGAGGGATTTGTCTCCATGTTTAACGGTAAAAATCTGGATGGATGGCAGGGAATGCTTTTAGACGGCAATCCCATAAAAATTGCAAAATTGAGCGATGCGGAACGCGCAAAAGCTCAGGAGGAAGCCAATTTGAAAATGGTTGAAAACTGGAGTGTGAGAGACGGACAAATCATTTTCAACGGACACGGCGCCAACCTTGTTTCCATAAAGCAGTATCGTGATTTTGATATGGTTGTGGACTGGAAAATCACCAAAAAGGGAGACAGCGGAATTTAGCTTCGCGGAACGCCACAGGTGCAGATTTGGGACACTTCGCGGGTTGAAGTCGGTGCACAGGTTGGCTCCGGCGGATTGTACAACAACAACCGCGACAATATCCGTGATCCGCTGAAAGTTGCCGACAATCCCGTTGATGACTGGAACACATTCAGAATTACCATGATTGGCGAAAATGTTACGGTTTATCTGAACGGTGAGTTGGTCGTGGACAACGTACGCATGGACAACTACTGGGATCGCAGCATTCCGATTTTCAGGGAGGGAACCATTGAGTTGCAGGCACACGGTAATGAACTGGCTTTCCGCGATATTTGGGTAAAAGAGATAAAAACCGATGAAATCGGTTTGACGGAAGAGGAAAAAGCCGAAGGCTTTGTTTCGCTGTTCAATGGCGTAAATTTAGATGGATGGCAGGGAAATACCGTCGATTATTTTGCCCAGGATGGCGAAATGGTTGTTCAGCCTTCACGGGGCGGACACGGAAATATATTTACGGCAAAAGAGTATTCCGATTTTATTTTTCGCTTTGAGTTTCAGCTTACACCGGGGGCAAACAACGGATTGGGCATTCGCGCACCGCTTACCGGAGATGCCGCCTATCAGGGCATGGAAATCCAGATTTTGGATGATACAGCACCCATTTATGCCAATCTTCATCAATATCAGTATCACGGCTCGGTTTACGGAGTTATCCCCGCAAAGCGCGGCTATCTGAAACCGGTCGGTGAGTGGAATTATGAAGAAGTGGAAATCCGCGGAACGCGGATTAAAGTTATGCTGAACGGCACCGTTATCGTGGATGGCGACATTGCCGAAGCAAGCAAAAACGGGACGCTTGACGGGAGAGACCATCCCGGTCTGAAGCGCTCAGCCGGATATATCGGCTTTTTGGGGCATGGCTCTGAGCTGAAATTCAGAAATATCAGAATCAGGGATTTGGGCAATTAAGCCTTTTCAATTATTGTGCTCTGATGTGTCTGCTGTGGTTTTACTGTTTTAAGCCATAGGGCACATCAGGGCTTTTTAAAAGAAAGCCCTGACAACGAGTTCAGCCACTGCTGATAAGCAGTTTCATGCAGGGTTACTTCCGCAAAAATCTCTTCAATAATCCGGGGCGAAACCGAAAGAAAATCTCTCTCTCTCGGAACGATGACTACCCCCGAAAGCTCCACAGTTGCAGGACTTATTAAAATTTGCCCGTCACCTTTTCTGAAAAAATGGGAAGAGCGCTGCTGCGAGCGTGGAAAAATTAAAATATGCCAGATGCCGGCGGTAAACCAGCATAAAATATTCACCATCGGTTCATCATCACCGAAAAATGGAAGTCGGTTGAAAAGAGACTGAAAAGTTTTGACAGCCAGCTCACGGTTCTTCGATTTGATTACTGCAAGCCGGCGCAGGTAGTCATTCACCACAAAAACTTTCAGCTCTTCATCCTGAAAGAGCGTTTTTGAGTGGTCAGATTCCAGTAAGTCAAGCTCACTTTCAACGGGTAGAAATCCTTTGTTTCCTGCCTGAAAATGAAAATGATCGGGCGCAGATGCGCCACATTCGGGACCGTTATAGAACAGGATGAAATCTTTCAGCTCTTTTGAAAGGTCAACCATATCCGGGAAAAACCCGGAAATTCGCTGCGGAATATGCGCTAACGAAGGGATGGTGAGATGCACCGGAAATATGGGATAAGGATTGGCAAAAATCAGAAATTTATCCCGGAGAAGTATCCCTTTTTGCTCGGGCTGGGTGCTGTTTATACAGAGAAAGCAGGGGCGTTCGCTCAGACTTTTTGCGTCAGTCCGGGCTGTTGATGAGCGAATGCGTCCCGGATTGTGCTGAAGCTTAACATGAAAATGACCAAAATCCAGATTTCTTGTCTGAACACCGGAAAGCGCTCTGAAATTTTTTTGTGCAATTTTCCAGGTTGCCTGCTGTTGTTTCACTAATGAAATTGCCTTTTCGCTGAGATTGGAAACGGAACCGTAACGCAAAAGTTCCTCATCCTGAATCAGTTTGTTTTCTAAAACATTCATTTTATTGTGCTCTTTGTCAGGTAGTTTCTTTTTTGTTTCTGCTAATTCTTTTCAGCAACTCAATGGTGCGAATCCGGTCTTTGTATAAATTGTGGCTGTTCTGTTTTTCCGTGCTCAGCGCGGCATCGGTGTTCTCTTCCCAGCGCCGGCATAGATAAACCGGCTCATAAATCCGCCCGATTTTGTAACTTCCCGAAATGGCTAATCCCACGGCGTAATCTTCGCCATAGCTGACATTTGGAACTTTGATTTCGCGCAAAATTTTTGTGTAAAAAGCCCGCGGTGCTCCCAGTCCGTTGATGCGCAGGGCGTTGTTAGGTCCGTTGTCGGGTGTCCATTCCCGGTGATCAATCAGTCCGGGAGGTATCTCTTCCAGTTGAAAATTGGTCATCTGATAGCTGCCAATAACCATTGCACATTTCTCTTCGTAAAATTTATTTACGATGGTTTGCAGGGTGTGCTCGCTTGCGTAAAGATCGTCGCTATCCAATTGCACGGCAAAGCGACCGCAGTTTTCGTGAAAAATTCCTTCGTTCCAGCAACCGCCGATTCCCAGGTCTTTACGCTCCGGAATCAGGTGAATGAGCATGCCCTGGCGGGAATATTTTTCAAGAATTTCCGTTGTGCCATCGGTGGAATGGTTATCCACCACAATCAGGTTAAACCAGAAATTTGTTTTTTGAATGATTACCGATTCAACGGCATCTTTTATAGTTTTTGCGCGGTTGCGCACCGGAATGATTACCGACACTTCCACGGGCCATTCAGATTCTTTAAAATTGACTTCCTTAAATGGCGGCGCGAGAAAAGCGCTGATTTTTTTCAGGTGGTTTGTGCACGCCTTTTCCATCTCCATTTGCCTGCCCCGTGCGGCAGAGCGCACATAATCAAACTGCTTTTCCCCCGATTTGCGCAGATCGGTTTCCACCATGGTAAACAGAAATTCCGGGATTCGCAGAATCTTGCCTTCCCGCGAAGCGTGAAGCCGCAAAGCGTAGTAGCCGGCATGTTCAAAATCTTCTTCCTGAAAACTTTTCAGCGCTTCGGAACGGTAGAGTTGCACAGGTCCAAAATTAAAATCATCGCGCAAACTGCCCTGTTGGTAATCAATCACCGGATGAAGTGATTCCGTACCATTTCTGACCTCGCGATAATCGGCGTAAACCATGGATGCACCGGTGTCTTCCGCTGTTTGAATAATCCGCTCAACAGCAAACTGTCCGGGAAGAACGAGCGTGTCGTTCAGAAGAAAAAGCGCATAAGGCGCTGCGGTTTTTTCGGTAATTTTCCGAATGCCCTCAGTGGAATGGGGATGTTCGCTTATTAAAAGTTGGGCACCGGCAATTTCTCTGTTTTCGGAAGAAATAATAAAAATCCGGTTTATCAGAGCGCATGTGCTCAGTGCTTTCACCATTTTTTGGGTGGCTTCTGCTCCGGCATAAGCGATGAAACAATCTGCTTTCATATCGTTCTGAATTTATTTATTCAAATAGTGTGAAATATTTCAATTTCTATTTTTGTTGAGCACAAACTTATGATTTTTAAACGGATAATTTTAATTCTGCGCAATATGCAGCAGTGAGTTTTCAGAAATATCACCATCTGATAAAAAAGGATTTTGTTTCGGATTGAATTATTAAACAGTATATCGCTATTAGATAGTTTCTATATATCAGTTGTTTAAGTGAGATATATTAATGCTTATCCGTATGTTTGCCCCTAGTGGAGATTCCCGCCCAAAGGGCGTGAATGACGATGTTGGTGGAGTATTAAGTGAGCCGTCATTCTCAACCATAGGTTGGGAATCTACTTGTGTGAAACTTACATAGGGATAAAGTCGCGGATATACATTATAAATTGATTGAACTTGCATGTGATTTTGCAATTTTCTGTTCAAATTTAAAATTTATCAGAACATTGACAGCTAAATTCTGTTCTTGTGAAAAGCTTAAAAGATACACTTGTCTCTTTATGAAATATTTGTTATTCAAAAAAATAGAAAACCGATTTTGCAGCAACAATTTCATTAAAAAAACAAAAAGACATGAGTTATGCTCAGTAAAACAACTAAATATTCTATCCGTTCGCTGGTTTATATCTACATACGAAACATGAAGGGAGAAAGGCCCGGATTCAGGGAGATTGCAGAAAATATTGATTCTCCCAAAGAGTTTACGGGTAAGGTGCTTCAGAACATAACCCGCTCAGGACTAATCTCGTCTATGAGAGGGAGGGGTGGCGGCTTTTTCTTCGACGATCCGTCAAAGCCCATGACTTTGTTAGAAGTTATGAATGTTACCGAAGGGCACGACTTTTTCCATAAGTGCGGGTTTGGGCTGGAGTCGTGCAATGTGCAAAATCCATGTCCGATGCATGAAGATTATGCAGAGGTGAGAGACGCATTTTACGATTTGATGAACAGACTCACCATTCAGTCATTGGCACAAAAAATCAACCAAAACAAAGCGGTGCTGAGTAGGCTTGAAATTCCATAAATGCCTGTTTGCTTGAGCTTCACCCAGATTCAATAAAAACCTAACTCTTCTCTTCCCCGGTCGGTCAGCATTTCCGTTGACCAGGGCGGTTCCCACACAAGATTAATGTTGACTTCGCATTCAGGATATTCCATTTTTATGGAATTTTCGGCATCTTCCATAATGATTCCGCCCATCGGACAACCCGGTGAAGTCAGCGTCAGCATCACATCAACCTTTTTTCCCGGCTCGTCATACTTTACGCCATAGACCAAACCGAGATCAACAATATTCACCATCAGCTCCGGGTCAATCACTTCCCGCAGCAGTTCAATCATATCTTTTTCTTCCGGACTCATAACAGGGTTATTTGCGTTTTGCTTTGTGAAAAACAATTATAAAAATATTAAAGTTGTACAGCGCCACCGATAAAAGCAGAATAATTCCGCCTGCTACCACTAATTTTTCCAATGCAGCGGAAATTCCTGACAGCAAAACGGCAAAACCGGCTGCAAAAATCCACGTTTGGGCAACTGCAACTTTTTCAAAATAAAGGTCTTTGGGCAGGGGGAGAATTACCTTCCCGACTTTGCCCCGATAAACTTTCAGCCAGACAATGAAAGGCAGCGTTTTATAGGTTTGCCCCATGACCAGAGATGTGATGAAACCCAAAATTATTGCGCTCCCGTAGGCAATGGACAGGGGCATGGTGAGCGTAACGGAAAACCGGGAGTCAAACAGCAGGATAAAAATCAAAAATAGCGGAATGACGAGAATGGCATAAGACAACGCGGTTTGCTTCATGCCAATGTCAAGCTGCTTTTTTACCCGTTTTTTGTAGGCGTCAATCAGAAACAGCAGGTAAACAATGATTCCTGAAACGATGAGCAGCGCACTGGCAATTATTCCCGGTTTAAACTGTAGATACAATGAAAAAAGCCCGGCAATCAACCCTGCATTTACCGCAAAAAATGTGAAATAGAGCTTCCTGACCTTGATGTTGTGGGTAACCATGAACATGGGCAGCAGTCTGGTACTCACTCCGATAATCAGCTGCAGGAACCAGCCGGCAATGCCGGCGTGGGCATGGAGTTTCAAAAGTTCAATGTGCGATACTTTCAAAAATGAGTGGGCTAAATTTAGCGCCAGAGTCAATCCGGCTGAAACGGTAAACAAAAGCCAGTATGCCGAGCTGATGATGTAAATGCGCTCCACTATTCTTTTTTCGGTTGTGTATGCAGTTTTCAGAATGTTTATTACAAACAGAACAACGGAACCCACAATAAGACTTCCTGCAATAATCATCAAATAATCAAATGAAAATCTCCAGAATGAAAGCGCCAGAAGAATGGTTCCCGCACTCAGCAAAACAAAGGAAAACTTTGCCAGGACTTCGCTGTTCAGTTTCACTTCCAAAATAACCGGAAGCAGCTGATAGAGTGCACCGAAAATAATCATGCTGATCCAGCCTAAAGCCAGCAGGTGAGAAATTGCAAGCAGTTTGGGGTTGAAAAAGTGCTGGGTGAATGCCTCCGGATGAAACACAATCAGCAGCGATACAATCAAAAGTGTCAATCCCCCGAAAATATAATGCGGCACAACAACCATAGGTGACGGAGCATTTTCGCTGGCAATCTGTGTCATCTATTTAAGTATCAGTAGTTTCACATTGTGGTCATCCACTTCGGCAATCCATACCTTAAAATTTCTTTCAGCTAATTCCGGCAGCAAATACTGGGGAATCTTCTTGTGATGAACATAAAGCGCTTCATCATCACCCATGGTTTCTAACTTGTTCAGAATGGTAACCATGGGCAGCGGCATTTCCAGATCGCGCACATCCGTTTCCACAATTTTTTTGTTGCAGTTAGCCACACGCTTTTCGTGCTCTTCCACCGAAATTTTAAACACCATATTGTCAGACTGAACCTGTTCTTTGGCTTCGCCGGCTCTGATAAAATAGGTGTAAGCAAGATCATCCCTCATTTCAACCATGCTCTCATAGCCTTTGTCGTTGGCAATTTTGATGAGTGGAGTGGGTTCAAAAGAGTTGATAACTTCCAGCGTATATCCATCTTCGAGCAGCATCAGCTCGCGCATGATTTCGTTAAATGGATCGCCCCCCCTGTCCAAAGTTGGCCTGACATCCAATGAAACAATTTTTGAATGTTCGATTGCTTCCAAAATCAGCTGATTTGTGCTGCCGGCATCTGCTCCATCGTGCGAAGCAGGTTCTGTTTCCACTTCAAAACCAATGTCTTCCAGTGATTGAAACAGCAGCATAATATCGCTTTTCCCGATTCGCGCAGCATCTGCGAGGCTGGTTCTGGATGCCAGAATTCCGCGCAGAAGCGGATTTTTCAACTTTCTGAAACGCGGGTTAACCTTGATAATCGCTTCAATAGTGCGCGGATTTTCCCTGATCAGCTCTGATATTTTTGTTTCACCGTTAATCTTCATTTTGTTGTGCCAAATCGCCGGGAGCTTTTAAAAAATTCAAATTAAGCTTTTTCCGAAAAAGAAAGATGGGGATTTCCCCATCTGTTTCTTTTTGTTTCAATCTACTTCGTCCTCTTTCAGTTTGGAGATTTTCACTTCCCACACTTCGGGTCCTTTTTCAAGATATTCCCAGCCAAAAACGTCACCTTTTTCAGCTGAAAG
>JACDJB010001343.1_pt1 | contig 20144 bp, 11 predicted proteins | sample 7454121 | NCBI WGS metagenome assembly JACDJB01 (sample SAMN14253290, study PRJNA609438) | sludge metagenome | isolation source: sludge after 25d culture with pyrite | collected 2018-12-20 | reverse complement strand
CTAAGTGATAGTGTACTACTACACTAAGCACCTCATATCAGGTAGTGTTGGTGTGCCACTACCGGTATGTTGCCGGTGTCATAGCCTCAATTATTGTTTCTCGCATACCTGCTTGTGTTCGGCGTAGTCTCCAGATGTATATTGTGAATCAAAATCACACACAAAAAAAGCTGTCTTTTTGAGACAGCCTCTTTTTGTGCCTTTGCATGATGGATAGCCCGTTTTGCAAAGAAATTGTTTTTATTATAGCCCGATCATTTATATAATTCGCTAAGTTTGGTTACTGTGGCTGTGGTAGGTTTATAAACTACTTCGTCGGTACTTTCTATACTGATTGTAGGGAAAAACATGCCATAATAACCTTCGGCAACGTACATAAATCCTTTTTCGCCAATACCAATTATCTGTCCGTAATCTGAAATGCTTTTTACCACCTTGCCGTTACTTTCACAAAGATTAAGTTTAATAGCATATTTTGTTCCGATATTATATACATCATCGGTAATGGAATAGGCGCTTTGGGTGCTGTCGACCGCCGCTACAAATTGCAGATAACGTCCGGTTCCCCAATCAATACTTCCTCCATCCGGGTCGAGCGCCCCTTTGAAATTGTACAGAGTCCAGTCTGCGTTTGCAGTTGGATAGGCCGGGTAACGAAAAGCATCCCAAACCTGATTACTTTTATACTTCGTGGTGAATATGGTGGTTTCATCAATTTGGGTCGGTTCTTTCACTTCCATTTCACAGCTGCTGAGTCCACAAGCTAAAGCCACCACTAATAATACGCTCAGGAGAATCTGTTTCATGATTTTATAATTTTATTGAAACACCCAATTCAAGGGCTGATATACCGTAGCCAATTTCAGCATAAGCGCCGAATTTCTTATTGAAATTGTAACGAGCTCCGGCAAAAGCTGAATACCCGATACCGCTCGCGCTGCTTGCACTGCCAATGTAAGGGGCAATGGCATCACTTCCGTAATACTTGCTTGAAACGATATTATAGCCCAGCATCAATCCTGCATAAGTGTCGAGTTTCTTAATCAACTGATAGTGGAATAAACCGCGGGCGCCCAAAATAAAGTAGGAGTATTTATAACCCCATGTTTCATTGTTAAAATAAGATTCCCATTTGTTGGCACTGTAGCCCAGATAACCACCAACACCGATTGAAGCTTTTCCTCCAAGCAGTCCTTCGAGAATGCCTTTTTCGTAAGACGCCGAGATGGGTGGAACACTGCTTGAATATCCATCACCGCCGTAATAGCTTCCGATGCCGATACCCAGCTTAACAACCTGTTCTCCTTTTGAGATGATGTCTTTTGCGCTGACATTCATGAGTGCTCCGCATGTAAACAGAACAACAAACGTAAAAAAGATTTTTTTAATCATGATATAATTTCAATTAACAGACTTCTGATAATTATTTCTTTTTGACGGGCCGAAGTCTTGTTTAAACCCATCGAAAAATACGGCTATTTGTCAACTGTTTATTTAAATAACCTTTTTCAATACATTTGACTGTGCTTGAAAAGGACCGGCATGTTTGCAGGAAATATAGTATTTCGTTTGCGTGGCAAAAGTAGGTAATTTCATTTGCCGGCTGTGATGGGCGCGTTTGCATAGCGTAAAAAATGCATTTGCCACCGGTAAAAATGTTTGTTTTTTTGATTACCTTCGCAAACCAAAATAAATAATACCAGATGGCGCTTGAACATTTTCATCCAAACAACCTGTTAAAGCTATTTTTTAAATACAAACGGATTGTTTTTTACAGTTCCATATTAATGCTTGTAGTTGTCGGGCATTATTTTTTTATGCAAATGCCCGTAGAACTGTTTAGAACTGTTCGCTGGTCGGTTATTTCGATGTTGTGTTGTCTGTGTTTAGGCGGATCGTTTATGCTTCTGGCCCGGAAAAACGGAGGGCGTGCCCGCGCTCTGTTTGCTTTTGTAATGTTTATGGTCGGTCTGACCAATCTGTTATCTCTTATCAAAGGACTGACTACCGGTTATGCCGGGGTGGTAGAGTATAAATTCTTGTCACTCCCCATGCTGGTTTACGGAAGTGTGTATGCCTATATTTTTCTTTTATACCCCATTGAAGCTTTTCGTCCCGGATGGCTTACACTGAAGCGGGCAATATTACTATCTCTATCTACTGTCGTTATTCCTGGTATATACCTGCTTCTTGTAAAATTACAGCAAGAACCCATGCCGGCAATTGATAATCGGGCAGCTTTGAGCCGGGAATTCTGGAACATTAATGTGTGGGTTCCGTTACTCATACTTGCTTATCCTGTTTTCGGTCTGACGATTATGCTTCGTTACCGGAAAAATTATATGAAATGGTGCGAAAACAATTATGCTTCGTTGGAAAACATCGATATAAAATGGCTGGAAGATTACATTTTCAGCAATTTTGTGATTACGCTTTCCTGCTATGTAGTGGTGTTGAGCGATAATGTTCGCAGTGTGCTGATGCACAATATTATTTTCCTTGTTTTTTTTCTTTATGGTTTTTATCGTGTGTTGTTTCAGAAAAGCCCTTATCCGGAAGGCTATTTTAAAGAAAGTATGAATGAAATGGATGCGGAAATCAGAGAGGCTATGCATATCGGTGAAACATGTCCGGGTGAAGATGGGAGGATGGAAATGATTCCTGTAGAAGAAACAGATACGAATTCAAGATATTTGTTTGCTGATAAATTGCCTGAATATAAAAATAAACTGGAGCAATGGATGCAAACTGAGAAACCCTATTTGCGTAAAGACTTTAAGTTAACGGATGCGATGGAAATACTGCCGCTTAACCGCAGTTATCTCTCGCGTCTGTTTAACGAAGGATACGGTGAGACCTTTTATCAGTTTGTGATGCGTTATCGTATCGCGGAAAGTAAGCATTTATTGTTATCCCGCCCCGATTTAAATATCGCGTGTATTGCCGATTTATCCGGTTTTAGTTCTCCACCGGTGTTCAGTAGAGCATTTTTGCAGGAAACAAATTACACTCCCATGCAATGGAGAGAACAAAATATCCGGAATTAAAACTTATTTTTGCAACTTGTGTTATAAAGGTTGTTTAATATGAAACGACATGAACTAATTTAATCAATTATTTCGCCGAAGCGGAATGATTAAATTAGTTCATCGAGAGTTCCATACGACAACTAAAAAATAAAATTTTCGTATGAAAATAATAAAACTATTCATTCTTATTTGTATCGCCGTGGGATTACAGGAAATTGACGCTCAGGAGAACCTGACATACCAGTTGCCGCCGGAGAGTATTCTCCGGTTGGCTGATTTTGAACGCGCACCGCAGGTCGTGATCGACAGTAACAACGAGAACATGCTGTTCAGTTACCGCAGCACCTATAAATCGCTGGCCGATCTGAATCAGCAGGAAATCAGTCTGGCCGGTTTGCGGGTGAACCCGGTTACCAATATCAGTTCTTCTATTACCTATGTCAATAACCTGAAGGTTAGAAAAGTGAATGGCGATGAACCGGTACAGGTAAAAGGACTGCCGGGTAATCCCAGGCTGACTTACCTTACCTGGTCGCCCGATGAAAGCAAAGTCGCATTTGTGCACAACACAGGAGAAGGTGTTGAGTTGTGGGTGCTGGATTTTGAAACTGCTACCGCGATCAAACTTACAGAAGCTCGTGTGAATGCTAATCTGGGAAATCCGTTTAACTGGTACAGAGATAGTCAGTCGTTGCTCGTAAGGTTATTGCCCGAAAATCGTCCCAATCTGATTGACAGTAAAAATGCTTTACCGGAGGGGCCCATTATATCCGTCAGCGATGGTTCCAAAGCACAAAACCGCACTTATCAGGATTTGTTGAAGAATCCGACGGATGAGGCCAACTTTGTAACCCTGACCACTTCGGAACTATACCGGGTGCAACTCGATGGAACCCGTAGTCTGTATAAAGCTGCTGATATGTATGCTAATGAAAGCTTTTCACCTGATGGCTCTTATGTGTTGATAACCACCATTCAGCGGCCGTTTTCGTATATCGTACCCATTAACCGTTTCCCACAATTGAATGTAGTGTACACTTCGCAGGGTGATGCCGTGAAGACTATTTCTGAAGTTCCGCTGACAGAGGTATTGCCGAAAGGATTTATGGCCGTGCGTACCGGCATGCGTGCCGTCAGTTGGCGTCCCGATGAACCGGCAACATTATGTTATGCTGAAGCGCAGGATGAGGGTGACCCGCAAAAAGAAGTCGAATTCCGCGATGCATTGTACTTGTGGAAAGCCCCGTTTAATGAAAAACCGGTGTTGCTGACCAAAACAAAACTGCGTTTTGCGGAGATTATCTGGGGCAATGCGAATACTGCCGTGTTGCAGGAAGAATGGTATGACACCCGCATGCGCAGGCTTTCAATCATCGATCCGGCTAAACCGGAAAAAGCGCCCCGTTTGTTCAATGAACGTAATTTTCAGGATATCTACGCGGATCCCGGTTATTTCGAAACCAAAAAGAATGAATATGGTAAATATGTCCTCGCAATGGATGGAAATAAACTTTTCCTGATTGGAGAAGGACATACTTCCGATGGACAGTATCCGTTCATTGATGCTTTAGATATCAAAACATTGAAGACAAACCGGTTGTATCAATCGGCCTACACGGATAAAATAGAAGAGATTTTTGATTTTACGAATGTGAAAACCGGCGAAGTACTGGTGCGTTTGCAATCGAAAAATGAGTATCCGAATTATTTCATCCGCAATCTGAAACGAAGAATAGCTCCAGTTCAGATTACCCATTTCCCGAATCCGTTCGCAAGCATCGAACATGTTTATAAAGAAGTGATTAAATACAAACGTGAAGATGGAGTGGAACTAACCGGTACTTTGTATTTGCCTGAAGGTTACGACCGGGAAGCGAAAAAAGAAAAACTACCCTTGCTGATTTGGGCTTATCCGGCTGAGTATAAAGACAAGAACAGCGCCGGACAAAGCACGGCTAATCCGAATGAATTTACTTTTCCCTATTACGGTTCTTTCGTGTATTGGGTGACACGCGGTTATGCGGTGCTGGATGATGCGGCTTTTCCTATAGTCGGAGAAGATAAAGAAGAGCCTAACGATACCTTTGTTGAACAATTGGTTGCCAATGCCAAAGCTGCTATTGATGCGGTAGACGCACTTGGTTATATAAACCGGAAAAAAGTAGCGGTAGGCGGGCATTCTTACGGAGCCTTCATGACAGCCAACCTGCTTACCCATAGTGATTTGTTTGCCTGTGGAATTGCCCGTAGCGGAGCCTACAACCGTACGCTCACTCCATTCGGATTTCAGCGGGAGCAACGCAATTACTGGGAAGCGCAGGAAGTGTACAACGCCATGTCGCCCTTTATGCACGCCGATAAAATGAAAACACCTATGCTGCTTGTACACGGGGAAGCCGATAATAATCCAGGTACATTCACCCTGCAAACCGAAAGATATTTCCAGGCATTGAAAGGGCTGGGCGCCCCGGCACGGCTCGTAATTCTACCCAAAGAGATGCATGGCTATGTGGCCCGCGAGAATATCCTGCATCTGTTGTGGGAGCAGGACAGGTTCCTGGAGCAGTATCTGAAATAGTTGTGGTTTGCCGTCACTGAAGTTGTTCGTTGCAATCAAGTTGATTCTTAATTTGATTTCCAACTTGATTTGCACCTGCTTAGTGAACCTCACGTTCATAAAAAAACACGGCTGAAAAGCCGTGTTTTTTTATGAATAGTACCTCGTTCCTTACTTGGTGAAAGTAACTTTGGTTTCAGTAGCAGCAGTACCACTCCAGGTTACTTCGAATTTAACGTTGGTATAAGTAGCAGCAGCTCCAACGATAAAATTACCATCACTCTTTTTTGTAAACGTTTCTCCAACAATGGTAGCATCATCAAAGCCAATCCAGGCACCGTTCACACGAACTTTAAATTCTTTTGCAGCATCCATTTTCAGGTTTGTAATGTTGTAAACATATTTACCTGCTTTGGTCTGCTGATTTGTAACAGAGCTGTTAGCTGCATCATAAACAGCAAGGGTAGGACCTGAAGGGTCACTCCATTCTGCCGGAGCATTTGTGTTGGAGCCAAATGCACTTCCACTGAATCCAACCACGAAAGTTGCAGGATCTTCGATAATGATGTTACCTGTCATCTCCATTTTGTAGCTTTTTGATAATTCACCTCCAGCCAGTTTCCATGTTAATTTAAGATGAATATCAGTACCTTTTGGCATTGGGATATCACCAGCTCCCTGAACCAAATCAAGTCCCAGGTTGGTGTTTACCTTAACAGAACCAGCGTCATCCAACTGAATTTTCCAACCGCCACCGTAAGAAAATTTAAAAATACCAGACGAAGGTATTTCAGCAAATGTAGTGTCAAACGTCATAGTAGTACGGTTAAATGCACTGGCTTTCAGTTTTTTCCAGCTCCAGTCACCGTTTACGCCTCTTACACCCCATTCAACCGGAGCAACCAGGATAACCGGGTTAGCAAGGTCTCCGTTGGTGTTGAGGTCTAATACAATATGGTACAAACCGCTGGTAGTTACTTTCATCGGAGTTGCAGCGGTTCCTGAAAGCAAAGTACCTTTCAAAATCGTAATGTTTGGTTGTTCGCTTTCACCTTTTAAGTCAACTTCAGCCAGAACAGCGCTATACTTTGTTTCAACAGCACCTTCTTTGAGTAATAAGGTGAATTCTTTATTGGCTTCCAGTGCAACATATTTTTCATACAAGCCGGCACGCGCATTATTCTTGTCGGCTTCGTTGTTACCTGTTGCCATTCTGTAGTCAACCGATAAAGCAGTTGACCCTGTGGCTTCCCCTATAACGTAAAATCCGTCTTCCACAATTATGTCCGGATCTTTGGGATCACAAGAAGAAAAAGTGCCTAAAATCAGAGCAAATACTCCAGCTAATAGTCCAAAATTTTTAAGTGTTTTCATTTGAATAAAATTTTAATTGGTGTTAGTAATGTTTTTTGTTTTATATCGAAATTAATTATATCCTGGGTTTTGTGTCCATATAGGGTTACCGTCTTTATCACGAACCGATTTTTCTATAACGGAATAAGGAATCGGGAACCATTTGCGGAAGCTTTCTTTTCCTTCCACATATTGTACATAATTGCTGTCAGAGAATTTATTATATCGGATTAAATCTCTGCGGCGAATATTTTCCCAGGCAAATTCGCGTCCACGTTCATCCAGAATTTCATCTAATGTGAGTGTTGCAACCGTGTAGACTTTAGAATTTCCCTGATCATTGTCGTAGGCAAATGCACGTTTACGTATTCGCTGAAAATCAGGAGTGTTAATGCCGCTGATGCCGGTCCCACCCCTCAGAATTGCTTCTTCTTTCATGTAAAGGACATCTGCATAACGGAACAGAACAAAGTCGTTTTCACAATAAGCGTATTTCTTTGATTTATCGACTTCATATTTGAACATCCTGGCTCCATCGCCCCATTTTGCTTCATCCAGCGATTCAATCTGGTACCTGATAATTGCATCGTCCTGATTTTCATCTTTTAAGATGCTTGATCCGGTCGCGTTATAAATGGGGCCAACAAACCAACCCCATTGTTTGGTGTTTTTGGTTCCTAAGCCTTCATTACCCGGTCCGCGAACATCAGTCGGTTCGTAACGTTCAATGAAGCCAGGACGGGCGCAGAAGCCATTCCAGGGTTTGGTAATCATTTCCCAGGTAGATTGGTGACTATAGTGCAGGGTAAGCATAGTCAGTCTGAGTTTGTTCGACATGCTGCCGATGTTGCGGGAATCAATTTCAGCATTACCGTTTTCGACGATTACAAAAATATTTTCTTTGCTATTCTCATTCTCAATTTTAAAGTTGTTAAAAAAGTTATCTTCAATAATATAAGATCCGGAAGTAATGATCCGGTCACAACTCTGAATAGCTTTGGTATAGAAATCACCCTCATTATTGAATGTGACTCCTTCTACTGTAACATTTTGTGGGGTACATCCATACGAAGTTGCATTGAGATAAAGGCGGGCAAGAAGGGCGTAAGCCATTCCCTGGCTCACACGTCCGTAATAAAGTGCCCTGTTGGCATCGCTGACCTGAGGCAAATTAGGGGCATTTCTTTCCAGTGTGGTAACCAGTCGCGACCATACTTCGTGGGGTTCCATCAACGGTTTTGTTTCTTCTTTGAATTCTTCCGTGTAAGGGATTCTGCCGAAACAATCAAAAAGCATATAGTAATAATAACTTCTGAGGACTTCCAGTTCTGCAATATATTTGTTATATACCTCCGGAGTCATAACATCCTGATTTTCTTTCAGCGTTGCGAGTACGCTATTACACAATACGGCTCCTGAAATAGTTGTATTCCAGATGTTCTTAAATGCATCGGCAAACGAGTTCCATTTATGGGTGTTGAGGTTTCTCCAGTAGCCTCCGTCAGACCAGTGTTCACCCGGCATTCTGACCGGAGCTACACATTCATCGGAAGTTAATGAATTTACACCCCAATATCCCCAGTGGTCGTGCACCCATTTGATATCGGCATAAGCTTGTCCGACCAACAGGGCAATATTAGCTTCATTCTGAACCATATCCTGAACAGTAGGATTTCCGTAGTTTTGTTCTTCCAACCAACTGTCACACGAAGAGAGAGTCCCTAAAACAATAATGATGAATAAGATATAAATTATATTTTTCATGCTGTTTACCTTTTATGAATTTAATTTAATGTGATGTTGAATCCAATCAGAAAGCTTGCAACTGTAGGATAAAAATCAGGATAATCGATACCAGAGTCCCATACACTGGTTGTGTTTACTTCCGGATCCTGTCCGCTGTAACCAGTAATGGTGAGCAGGTTTTGCCCCGTTGCATATACCCTTAACGACTGAATCATTTTCCTGTCTTTTAATGGTACGTTGTATCCCACTGTGAAATTATCAACTTTAAGATAAGAGCCATTTTCAAGATAATAATCTGTGAAATGTTTTTTATTGGTGTAGATACCGGATTTGGCATCTTTTAAATACACGTTCATCGACTGTGAAGATGAAGGGCCATAAGCCCAGCGTGTTACGTTCAATACTTTATTGCCAACCACACCACGCATAAAGAGTGTAAAGTCGAAATTCTTGTATTTCACGAGATTATTCCATCCGTAGGTTATTAATGGTTGCGCATTACCAACCACCATGCGCTGACTTTCATTCGGATCAGAAGTGAATCCACCGGCAGGGGTTTCAAACATCCAGGTTCCGTTACTTTTGCTGTAATCATTGGTTAATGTACCAGCATCTGTGTAGAATCCTGCAAATTTATATCCGTAAAAAGCTCCTACCGGACTGCCTTCAATCAGTAATTGTGTGTTGGTATTCATAATACCGTTTTCACCTACACCTCCTGATGTGGTTTGATCATAGTTAAAACCTTTAGACGGATCAGAGAGTTTTGTGATGATATTCCTATTGAATGAGATAGTAGGTGTTGTCGTAAAATTCCAGTCATTATTTTTTACAGCCACATAACTTAAGGCTAGTTCAGCTCCGTAGCTATCCATCTGACCGGCATTGGCTAATAAGGTAGCAAACTGATAAGGAGGAGTAGGAACTTCATAATCCCATAACAAATCACGGGTCTGACGATAATAAATATCCAAACTACCATAAAGTCTGTCATTCAGTAAAGAGTAATCAGCGCCTAAGTTATATTCATACTTCTTCTCCCATGCCAGGTCGGGGTTAACATTTTGACTAACACCATAAGTATAAACGTATTTCCCATCCAGCCAGAACATCCCGCTGTTGGATAACATGGCAACAGATCTCAGATCAGAAGCCAGATTATTTCCGGTAACCCCAAATCCAAGTCTTAATTTCAGATCGTTGCACCAGGCAGCATTTTCCATGAAAGATTCATTACTCACTCTCCACCCGAGGCTTACTGCCGGAAACCAGCCCCATTTATGATTGGCACCAAAGCGGGAAGAACCTTCACGACGAATAGAAACAGAAGCCAGATATTTTTCATCATAACTATAATTGGCACGGGCAAAAAGTGCTGCCAATGTGTTTGAGTTTCTGTATGAAGTTGCATTCAGATAAGCTTTGCTGGCATCTCCGTTTCCAATTTGATAATATTTGGAACTGCTGGTGGGAAAGCCCTTGTTAGATACGTCCATCCCGTCATACAGGAAATTCTGATAAGATAAACCGGCAACAGCAGTCAAACTGTTACTGTTCCATTGCGTTACATAATCAGCAGTTAGTTCAAATAATCTGCTATTGTTTAAATCGGCTTTTCTGCCTGCTTTACCTGAACCGCTGATGTCTGAATTAATCATGTCGTTATACCAGAAGGAATAATTGTCACCATCTTCCATGGCTATAAAGGTGTTAACTTTCAGACCTTCAACCGACTTGATGTTTACACTCGCTTTAATGGAGCCTCTGAAATAATTCCCTTCCTGATAAGATTCCTTTTGTTGTAGTCCCTCTACCGGATTTGACTGACCAGTACCTTGCGGGTAATAATATCCAGACGCAGTTGATGCGTCATAAATGGGGTAAGTCGGATTGACAATAGCGGCCTGTTTAAAATCTCCGGTAAAAAAATCGTTTCGATAGTGCATATAAGAAAAATCATACTGTAATTCTAACCAGCCATCCAATGCTTTTTGTGTAGCGGCTATTTTACCGATAAGTTCTTCTCTGTTCGATTTCTTTGCTATACCTTCTGCATTTTTATAGTTTACAGAAGCGCGGTAATTAAAGCTTTTTGAAGCGCCCGAAACAGCAATGTTGTGATTATGTGCAATTGCAATCGGACGGGTTAATTCAGACATCCAGTCTGTATTGTATTCATTACCAGTGTTGTCAGAATAGATTGTAGGTGTTACTTTTCCCTTTGATATCGTGGCCAGATTTCTGAATTCCTCAGGAGTTGCCATGCCCATGTCGCCATTTCTTACTGAACCTGACACATAGCTTGAATACTCCACATTGGTTTTTACATCGTTGCTGAAATTATTACCTCTTTTAGTTGTGATGATGATTACACCATTGGTACCCCTTGTTCCGTATATTGCCGCGGCTGAACCGTCTTTCAAAACGTCCATGGATGCAATTTCATCCGGTGATATGTTGTCTATATTATTAACGGGAATCCCATCTACGATGTACAATGGGGATGTGCCGGCTCCTTTATCTAAAGTGGAAAATCCACGGATCTGGATGTTATATCCTGTCGATGTCGGGTCACTTGATGTTTTAATGATGTTAACCCCGGCAACTTTTCCCTGAACCAGACCAATTGGATTCGATTTTATTCCGGCATTAAATTCTTCCGCTTTAATAGATGCTACAGATCCGGTAACTTCTTTCTTTTTCTGCGAACCATACCCGATAGCTACCACTTCACCTAGCATCACAGCATCTTCGGTCATGTTTATAATGTGTGTTTTTTGTCCTCCTACGGCAACTTCCACGTCTTTGTAACCTACATACTTAACGAGCAAGGTTCCGTTAGATTGAACATTCAGGGAAAATTCTCCATCGAAATTGGAAATGGTTCCGTTTGTCGTCCCTTTTTCAACAATATTCGCACCGATGACGGGCTCACCGGTTGAGGCATCTTTTACTACTCCTGAAACGGAGATTTGCTGTGCCTGTAATAAAGAGCTAAAGGCCAGCATCAAAAGCAGTGTCGCGTATGTGCGAATCTTCAGCTTAAAGTTAACGTGCTTCATGCAATAGTTTTTTAAAGTTGATAAATTTAACTTTGTGAAATATCGATAATCAAAAAAGAATTTTTAACTCAATGAACTATGCTAATTTGTTTGTTTAACAATTCGTCAAAGTAAAAAGTTTATATTTTTCTTATGATTATGCGGACAAAAATAGAGGATTGGAATAAATAAGCAATCTCACTTTTGGGTTATTGAGTTAAAAACGGTCGCAAACGTTTGCATTTTAAAATAAATTTTTATCTTTGGCTTTCACTTTGCTGATATTCATCAATCTATATCTTTGTGTTATGAAAAAACCACCAATCACCATCAAAGATATCGCCCGGGAGTTAAATATTTCTCCTTCAACGGTTTCCCGTGCGTTGCAGAATCATCCCGACATCAGTCTGGCTACCCGTGAACGGGTGCAGGAATATGCGAAAGCGCATCATTACAAGCCGAACGGACTGGCATTAAGCCTGCGGACAAATAAGAACAAAACTATCGGGGTTATTATTCCGGAAATTATCCATCATTTTTTTTCTTCTGTTTTATCAGGTATCGAAGAGGTTTCCGATGAGGAGGGTTATAATGTAATTGTTTGTCAGTCGGGAGAAAAATATGAAAAGGAAGTCCGAAATACCGAAGCGCTGATTGCAAGCCGTGTTTCGGGAGTGCTGGCCAGTCTCTCGAAAAATACGACCAACTACAATCATTTTCAGGAAATAGTGGACAGCGATATCCCACTTGTATTTTTTGACCGGATATGTATTGGTATTTTGACTGATAAAGTGGTGGTTGATGATTATAATGGTGCTTTTTCTGTTACTGAATACCTTATTCAAACGGGTTGTCGCCGTATTGCCTTTTTCAGTTCACCTCCACATCTCGAAATATCTAAAAATAGAAAGAACGGCTATCTGGATGCCCTCAGAAAATATAAAATCCCTGTTGATGAACGTTTGATCAGAATCTGTGATACCCGGGAAGATGCTATAATCGTAACTCCGGAGTTTTTGCAAATGGAAGATCGGCCCGATGCATTTTTTGCAATTAATGATGAAAGCGCTGTCGGTATTTTATATGCGGTGAAACAAGCCGGATTGAAAGTGCCGGATGATGTTTCAATTTTTGGTTTTTCCAATGGCAGATTTGCACTGGCATCCGACCCGATGTTGAGTACTGTGGAACAACACGGTTTCGATATGGGAAAGCATGCTGCCAAGTTGCTTATTTCTAAGATAAAAGGAGAAACACAGGGGCAATTTACCAATAAAATCATCAAAACGAATCTGGTGTTAAGAGGAACAACGAAACAACTAACAACTAACAACTAACAACTAACAACTAACAACTAATAACTAATAACTAATAGCGAATAGCGGAAAGCGGAAATAACAGACTGTAGACTGTAGACTGAAGACAATAAAAAAAATATATGAAACCCAAATTATCATTTTTCCAGATTTTTTCCATGTCGATGGGATTCCTAGGCATTCAGTTCGGTTTTGCATTGCAGAATTCCAATGCCAGTCGCATTCTTCAGACCTTTGGCGCTGACATGGAGCATCTTTCCTGGTTTTGGTTGGCAGCTCCTCTTACAGGATTAATTATTCAACCTATTATCGGTCATTATTCGGATAAAACATGGACGAAGTTGGGGCGTAGAAGACCGTTTTTTCTTGCAGGTGCTATTCTGGCTGCTATTGCCCTGATATTGATGCCTAATGCCGGTGTTTTCGCGCATTATCTGCCACCTATGTTCATTGGTGCGGGTTTCCTCATGATTATGGATGCATCTATCAATGTGGCCATGGAGCCTTTCAGGGCTTTAGTGGGCGACATGTTGCCGGCGGATCAGACAACGCTAGGTTTTTCGGTACAGACTTTTTTGATCGGGGTGGGTGCTGTTGCAGGTTCGTGGTTGCCTTATATCCTGGCTGAATGGTTCGGTATTTCTAAGATTTCTGCTGATGGTGGTATTCCTGATAATGTGATTTTTTCTTTTTACGCGGGGGCGGCTGTTTTACTGATATCAATTGTCTGGACAGTGGTTACAACCAAAGAGTATTCTCCGGAAGAACTGGCTGAATATAACAGAGAGAAAATTGCTGCAGAAGAATCAAAGGCGAAGTTTTCAGATATTTTCAGAGATATCATCAGGATGCCCAAAACCATGCGTCAGCTCAGCATTGTGCAGTTCTTTTCCTGGATAGCCCTTTTTGGTATGTGGGTGTTTTCGACACCAGCTATTGCGCAACATATTTATGGTGTGGCAGTCGATGATACAAAATCGCTCGCATATCAAAATGCTGGTAATTGGGTTGGAGTTATATTCGGCATATATAATGGAGTAGCCATGATTTATGCGTTGTTTTTACCAGCCATTGCTCATAAGATCGGCCGGAAATGGACACACAGTTTTTCGCTGGCTGCTGGTAGCGCAGGCCTGATTTCAATATATTTTATTACAAATCCCGGTATGTTAATATTCTCCATGGTTGGTGTGGGCATTGCTTGGGGGAGCATTCTCGCCATGCCTTATGCTATTCTTGCTCCGGCTTTGCCTGCGCATAAAATGGGTGTGTATATGGGTATTTTCAATATTTTCATAACTGTTCCGCAAATTATCAATGGTATTTTCGGAGGACCTATCGTTAAAAGGATATTTGATTCGAATGCCATTTATGCATTGGTCATGTCGGGTGTTTTTTTGTTGATTGCTGCTTTCAGTGTGCTTTTCGTGCAGGATAAAGCGGAGATCGGAAAGCGGAAAACGAAAAGCGAAGAATGAATTAGCCCCGAAAGGGTAGGTTAATTCGGCCCAATGGCAACGCCTTGGGTAATATGGTAATGCACACCCCCTGAGCGCTCTGTAAGGGCAGGTTAATAGTTAATAGTGATTGGCTTTTTGTAGTCAATAAATTAATCAATAATAAACTTATGATAAAAAAATATTTTTCATTGTTTTTCATTGTTTTCCTGTCTGTTTATATCTACGGGAATGATATGCTGCAGCGAGTGGAGCCGCTTTTCTGGTGGACCGGCATGCAGCAGCAGGAATTGCAACTGATGCTTTATGGTGAGGGGATATCGACTGCAAAGGTATCTGTTAAATATCCCGGAGTGAAGATATTGCGCACAGAACTGACAGACAATCCGAATTACTTGTTTATATATCTTCAGATTGGTAAACGGACTAAACCCGGGGAAATGCAGTTGAAAATTAAACGAGGTGATGATATACAATATTATAAGTATGAACTGAAGCAACGCGAACCTAATTCTGCTTATAGGGAAACGTTTACTGCTGCTGATGCGGTATACCTGATTATGCCCGACCGGTTTGTGAATGGGAATCCGGATAATGATTCCGTTCCGGGTTATCATCAGGGTGTAAACAGAAGTGATCCGGGTAAACGACATGGCGGCGATTTGGTGGGTATCATTTCAAAAATTCCTTATCTGGCTGATTTGGGTATTACGGCCATCTGGACAACACCTTTTTTTGAGAATAATGATCTGCAATATTCCTATCATCATTATGGGTGCTCTGATTATTATAAGGTTGATCCGCGACTTGGTACGAATGAGGATTACCGGCGGCTTTCGACAGAGGCGAAAAAGTATGGAATTAAAATGATCCTTGACCTTGTGCCGAATCATTGCAGTACAGCTCACTGGTGGCTGAAAGACTTGCCTGCGAAAGACTGGTTCAACCGATGGGATACATTTACATCTTCGAACTATCGCATGATGGCGTGGACAGATCCGCACGCAGCAGGGTCGGATTTGAAACGGCTTACACATGGTTGGTTTGCACCGAATATGCCGGATTTCAATCTGCAAAATAAATTGTTGTTCGACTATCTTCGCCAGGTTTATGTTTTCTGGATCGAATATGGAAATGTGGCTGGTTTGCGCATCGATACTTATCCTTATAATGACATTAGGACAGCTGCCCGTTTTATACGGGAAATCAGAAAGGAGTATCCGAAAATGAAAGTAGTGGGAGAGTGCTGGATGAATACAGCTCAGGAGATTGCATATTATCAATCGGGGAATAACAACAAAGATGGTTTCGACTCGCAAATGCAGAGCGTGATGGATTTTCCGTTGGGGGTGGTGTTCAGACAAGCATTCAACGAAGATGAAGGATGGAATAGCGGTATGGCGCGATTGTATATGCATTACGCGTTGGATTTCGCTTATCCGAACCCTGATCTACTGATGAATTTTTTGGATAATCATGATGTTGACCGCTATTCTTTAGCCGTCAACAGAGATATGCAGAAGTATAAAATGGCGCTGGCTATATTGTTGACTACAAGAGGTTATCCGCAAATTTATTACGGAACTGAAATCATGCTCGATGGAATACCAGGTAATTATGAAGGTCATCGCTTCAATTTCCCTGGTGGATGGAAAGAGGATAAACGGGATGCTTTCTCTGCTGAGGGGCGTACTGCAGAAGAAAATGAGATTTTCAATTACCTGAAAACTTTGTTACATTACCGGAAAAATAATTCGGTGTTGCATCGGGGTAAAATGAAGCATTTTGTTCCTGAAAACGGAATTTATGTTTATTTCAGGTATCATGATGAAAAAACCGTTATGGTCGTTGCCAATAATAACGAAGATGCAAGTGAAGTGAAGCTGGACAGATACAATGAAATGTTGGCCGGGAAAGTTTCTGCAAGAGATATCCTGACAAATAAAAATCTAAGTCTGAAAGAATCACTAAGCGTTCCTGCTAAAACGGTTCTTGTGCTGGAATTGTAAACCGCGTAAATTGTAAATAGTCAAATCGTAAATTTTATAATGATGAATAAAAAATATTTCTTACTTGCATTACCGTTTTTATTCATTGCTTGCCAACCAGCCTTGAATACGCCACCGGCTGCTGTCGACAATCAAAGATTAAATTCGTTGATGACCCTGGAAGTCGGTGATAATGTGATTTATTTGCAGGATTTTATCCAGAATACACGTGCTGTCGACTCGGTTACCTCCACTTCGGAGTTTCTGAAAATCCGGTTAAGTGATGACAAGCAAATCGTACAATTAGACGTTTTGCCTGTTATGGAGCATTTTGTCGATTTGAAAATATGGGTGAGAGGAGTCGTATTCTCGGTTCCCTGCCGCAAATCGGATAAAATAGATTATGTATTTACTTTTCATCCGCAGGGTAAAAAGTATAACAGGGTACAGATTGTCGGACAAATGAATGATTGGACACCCGGAAATACGCCTGATTTACAGTTGAATGAATCGGGCTTGTATGAAATAACATTGAGCTTGAGCCCGGGTTCCTATTTATACCAGATGAATCTGGATGGTGAACAAAATCACGACAACAATAATCCGGTCAAAGTAGACAATGGATACGGGAAGTATAATTCCGTATTGCAAATTGAAGGAGTTCAGGACTTTTTGCCGGTATTGTTAGCAAAAAGTCCCGATAACAGAAAAATCAGTGTGCAGATATTTAACAATGCCGAAAAGGTTTTTGTGTATTGGCAAAACTACCTCCTGCCGGACCATTTTATCAGAAAAGGAGAAAATGAAATCACCTTTGATGTGCCGGCTGAGGCTTATGAAATGCAAAGATCGTTTATCCGTGTTTGGGCTGCAAACAGTTATGGTGTAAGCAATGATTTACTGATTCCTTTACAAAACGGTAAAGTGTTACAGGATGCAAGATACCTGAATCGCACGGATAAACATGCGCAAATTATGTATTTCATGTTAGTTGACAGGTTTAAAAACGGAAATCCGGATAATGACAAACCAATGAACCGGCCGGATGTTCATCCGAAAGTTGATTATCAGGGTGGCGATCTTGAAGGATTACTCCAGAAAATAGAAGATGGCTATTTCAGTAAACTGGGAGTCAATACACTTTGGATTTCGCCACTGAATCAAAATCCGGAAGAACCTTATGGCTTTTATGCACCAATGAATACTAAGTTTTCAGGTTATCATGGCTATTGGCCGGTATCTTCTTCAAAGGTTGATTATCGCTTTGGAAGTAACGACTTACTCAAGAAACTGGTTCGTGACGCCCATAAGAAAAACATTAATATTTTACTGGATTATGTGGCCAATCATGTACATGAACTTCATCCGCTTTATCAGCAGCATCCTGAATTTGCAACCAACCTGTATTTGCCTGATGGCACTATGAATGTGGAAAAATGGGATGAACAAAGATTAACTACCTGGTTTGACACTTTCATGCCGTCACTCGATTTCTCAAATCCAAAGGTGGTGGATATGATGACTGATTCCGCAATTTTCTGGCTGCGTGAATTTGACCTCGATGGATTTCGCCATGATGCCTGTAAACACGTCGAAGAAACTTTTTGGAGAACACTGACTTTAAAGATAAAGCAAAATTTCCCGGACAAATATCCCTATCAAATTGGCGAGACTTATGGTAGTCCCAGGTTGATTGCCAGTTACCTGACTTCCGGCATGCTCGACGGGCAGTTTGATTTCAATGTATTTGACATTGCGAATACAACTTTTGCAGGAGTTGGTGGTGATTTAACCCGTGTGTGGGAAGTGTTGCAATCGAGTTTACAAACTTACGGTCACCACAACCTGATGGGCTATATTTCCGGTAATCACGATAAAGCAAGGTTTATGGGCTATGCTTCCGGTGATATAAAGTATGGAGAGGATGCAAAAGCAGCAGGGTGGAGTAGAGAAATCGGGATTACTGATTCTGTTGCATACGATAAATTTGCTTTGTTCCATACCTTTAACCTCACGATTCCGGGTGTGCCGGTTTTATATTACGGAGATGAGATTGGAATGACAGGTGGCAACGATCCCGATAGCAGACGGATGATGCGCTTTGAAGGGTGGAATAACCGGGAGAAAAATTTGTGGAATAAAGTATCGGCTTTGTCACACCTGAGAGCCAATAACCCGGTATTGATATATGGTAGTTTTATTAACCTGAAAAACACACCGGATACTTGGGTGTATGCCAGAAAATACTTTGCCGATGAAGCCATTGTACTGATTAATAATAGTGCGGAAAGTGAAAAAATTGAAGTAACTTTACCTGCTTATTTTAACAAAAAGGAGTTCAAACCAGTTTTCAATCATAAATTTATATTGACAGGGAACAAACTAACGGTTGAATTACCGGCTTATGCCGCAGAGGTGTTGATGTAACTGTCTAGGTCTAAAGTCTGAGGTCTAATGTCAAACGTCTAAAGTCCTCTGAATGCGATATTTTGTCTTTAGACCGTAAACTTTAAAAAAATGAAAATATTCACTACATCTCAGATCCGACAGCTCGATCAATATACAATCGAGCGTGAACCGATTGCTTCCGTCGATTTAATGGAACGTGCCGCAGATGCATTGCTGGATGCATTTACAACGTTTTATTCCAAGTCTGATAAGGGATTTTGTGTTTTTGCCGGTCCGGGGAATAATGGTGGTGATGCCCTGGCATTGGCCAGAAAGCTGAAAGATTTACACTATGAGGTTCAGGTACATTTGTATTCAGCAGGAAAACTTTCCGAAGATTGTGAAATCAACAAAAACAGATTGCTGGAAAAATATCCGGAAGTGTTGAACGAGCATTTTAATGAGTTTGTTGAGCCGGTAATTGGTGATGATGATGTTATAATAGATGGTCTGTTCGGATCAGGTTTGAGCCGCCCTCTGTCGGGATTCTATGCTGAAATAATTGATTTTATCAATGATGCCGGCAATGTGGTTGTCGCGATTGATATACCCTCTGGTTTAAATGCGGATACTTGTCACAACATGCACGAACCAACGGTAAGGGCAACATACACCTTTACCTTCCAGTGTCCCAAAATTGCTTTTTTCTTTTGCGAAAACGAAAGATTTTTAGGAGAGTGGTTTATCCTCGATATTGGGATACATAAACCAAGTATAGACGAAATGCCGGCTAATTACCATTATCTTACACAGCAAGATGTAACCGGACTCATAAAAAAACGGAAAAAATTTACACATAAAGGTTCTTATGGACATTTAGCCCTGTTGGCAGGAAGCAAAGGGATGGCAGGTGCATGTATTCTGGCTGCAAAGGCAGCGCTCAGATCGGGGGCGGGTTTGCTTACAGTACATGGCCCGGAAGGAAACCGTTGTGTTTTGCAGACAAAAGTGCCGGAGGTGATCTATGACGCCGATCGTGATTCCGATTGCATTTCACAGTTTTACCATGCTGATAAGTATGATGCTTTAGCAATCGGCCCCGGAATCGGGATTCAAAGTCTGACTGTGAAAATGCTTCAGGATTTGTTGCCTGTTTTGCGGATTCCCTGTGTGCTCGATGCCGATGCTCTCAATATTATTGCATCTCAGAAGAATCTGCTGGAAGCTATACCGGCCGGAAGTATACTAACTCCTCATCCGAAGGAATTT
>JACDJB010001342.1_pt1 | contig 20156 bp, 16 predicted proteins | sample 7454121 | NCBI WGS metagenome assembly JACDJB01 (sample SAMN14253290, study PRJNA609438) | sludge metagenome | isolation source: sludge after 25d culture with pyrite | collected 2018-12-20 | reverse complement strand
CTGGCGAAAAACACCGCACAGCTCGTCACGCTGTTTGCGTTGTCGAATCTGTGGATGGCGAGGAAGCGGTTGATGACGATGACGCCCGAAGTTCGTCCGCAATACGCGTGATGCGCGGCCGACGCGACGCGCGACGCGCGAAATGGGCCGGATTCGCTCTCTCCGAGACCGAGCAGAAGAAAAAACGGTGTCGAACGGTGTAATCGGCAGCGCGTTCATCGGGGATTTGCTGGAATCGCTGTTCTGGGGTGTTGATCAGACGTTCCCTAGGTTTCACGTTTCTTGCGCTGCCTCTTGTACCGAACGAATGAAGAATGAAATTATAATCGTTCCAATCGCTTGATCTGATGCTGCACCATCCTGCTTACGATCTCGTCGAAACGGACTGTTGGTTGCCATCCCAGCAGCCGATGCGCCTTGGATGCCTCGGCCAGGATCCGTCCGGGCTCCAATGGACGCACCAACTCTGGATCACTGATAACGCACTCACGCCAGTCTCGATCGACACTTCGATACGCGAACTCGCAAAGGTCCCTCAGAGTGTGCATCTGGCCCGTTCCGATCACGAAATCATCCGGTTCCTGCTGTTGCAGGATGCGCCACATGGCATCGACGAAATCCGGCGCGTATCCCCAATCTCGTGCCACGTCGAGATTGCCGAGAGCGAGCTTGCCCCCTTCGACAATCGGCCGACCACGTTCGTTCCGATCAGGTGAATTGTCGATGCCGAGAGCGGCACAGGCAGCACCATAAGCGACCTTTTGCGTCAGGAAATGGAGCGGCCGGCGCTCGCTCTCATGATTGAAGAGGATGCCAATTCCTATGAACATACGGTAGCTGCGCCGGTAAATCCTGGCCATCTCATGCGCATACACCTTCGCCGCCGCATAGGGATTGACGGGATTGAAGGGTGTTTGCTCGTCCTGCGGCGCCCCTGCTGCTTGCCCGAACATCTCGGATGAAGATGCATGGTAGACCCGACTCTTGTGACCACTGTGACGAACAGCTTCGAACAACCGAACCGCAGCCAACCCGTTGACCAAGAGCGTCTCGGGTGCCCGCGACCAGGACTCGCCCGGACGCGATTGGGACGCCAAGTTGTAAATCTCATCCGGACTGGCATCCCTAACCGCATTGGCAACATCGACCCCCTCGGTGACGTCACCGAACAAGATCTCCACGTCGCCTGCCAGATGACTGGCGCAGTTCGGTCGGTACCAGCTCTCCTGGCGTGCAAAACCGAAAACCTTGTAGCCCTTCTCGAGAAGGAGTTCCGCTAGGTAGGAGCCGTCCTGCCCAGTGATACCAGTGATTAGGGCACGCTTCATGGAATTGCACCTGTTCGCTTGGGAGACGCAGCCGCCTCGCCGTATAGATCGAGGAGCTGCCGAGCACTGGCGCTCCAGTCGAACTGAGCGGCACGTGCCACCGCTGCCTCTCGTAGCCTGTCACGCTCCGGTCGATGCGACGCCACTCTGCACATTGCCGAAGCCCATCCGTCGACGTCGTCCGGTGGAAGCAGTACGGCGGCCTCTCCCGCCACTTCCGGCAACGAGGTGGAATTGGAGCACAAGGTCGCCGCCCCGAATTGCATCCCTTCCAGAACCGGCAGGCCGAACCCCTCGAACAGGGATGGATAGAGATTCGCATAGCAGTTCCGGTACAACCAGATCAGCTCGTCATCCGAAACATATCCGGTCAAAACCACGAGATCCGCAACCTTGAGTCTTTTGAGCAGGCTGCGAAAATCGTCCATCAGCCACCCCTTGCCGCCCGCCAGCACCAAGGGCATCGGTCGATCTTTCGTCGCCACATAGCGCGCATACGACTCGATCAACCGGCGCTGATTTTTGCGAGGTTCGATGGTTCCAACGCTCAACCAGAATTCCTGCCCGGGTAGCCCTGCGAGACCCTTTGGTCGGCGTCCTGGACGCCTGACATCTGTGAATCTCGAACACGGATGAATGACGCGGACTCGCTCGCGCGGGAAGGTCGGAAACATCTCGAGATAGTGCTCGCGTGATGCTTTCGATATCGTCATGACCCAGTCGGCGGCGATGGCCGAACGAAATACACCGTCGAAGCAACCCAGTCGATTCGCCTCGGTCGTCCAATCCGGATCAAGCGCGAACCCCATGTCATAGAAGGTATAGATCACGCGGGTCGCCCGGAACTGGGTTGGGCACCAGAAGTTGTTTGAATGCACAACGTCCGGGTAACCCAATCGTTCCTCCAGTTTCTCGGCATTCCAGAAGCCGGAGGCCAAGGCACGCGCGAAATGTCGGGGCCCGAAGTGCACATCAAGGCCGACGTAGCGGTTTCGCAGCGAAGTCGAGGCATCGAAGTAGAAGTCACCGAAACTCGGATACAAGGCATAGCGGTTCCCGGGCGCCATGCTTAGCAGCGCCTCGATCATTGCGTGCGCGAAGTATCCACACCCCGCCTTGCCTCGACCGGTCTGGGAGACATCAAATCCGATATGCAAGAAGTTACCCCGCGAGCGGATGAGTCTGACGCTGCCTAGTCACGGTTCAGAAGCGCCATGGTTCGTCGGCGCAGTTGGCGTGTGAATGCTGGCGGAAGCCTCTTATTCCAATGGAACGCCGCCCGGGCGGAGATCCACATCAGCTTTAGATCAAATAACCGAGGCGAGTTGGCGCTTTCGATCCTCCTGTCCATTACAGCATGCGCGTAGTTCAATAACCACCGCTCAGGCACCTCTCCAAACATTCTCTTGAGCATGTCGTTGATCTCTCGATGAACCGCAACCCTGGCGCCGAGAGTTTTGTTATCGGCATACATGCGAGAGCCTGCGAGCTTCCGCTCCACATAGGCAAAGACCACTCCGGCCCTTCCCAGCCGGAGCCAGTATTCATAGTCCATACAGTACTGCAGTGATTCGTCTAGCAGCCCATGCTGCTCGATTACTCGACGTCTCAGGAAGAGCGCCGGTTGGCAAATGTAGCAAGTCTGCTTGAGGCGTCCAAAATCCCATTGCTCAGTCGGGTAGGCCTCGTATGCGTGATCGTTTTCATCGATGTGATCGGCCATCCCATAGACCACGTCGAAGCCAGGATTTTCAGCCATGAATTGAACTACGTAGTCCACGACACCGGGGTAGTAGACGTCATCCGAATTCAGCCAACCGATGATCTCTCCATCGGTATCCCGAATGCCCTTGTTGACCGCATCGGCCTGGCCTCGATCCGGTTCCGATATCCAGCGAATCGCGTGACCGTATCTCTGGAGCAGCTCTGCCGTTCCGTCCGTGCTGCCCCCATCAACCACGAAGTGCTCGAGGTCGAAGCGACCCGTCGCCTGAGCCATGACGCTGAGGAGCGTACGCTCGATGAATATTGCCTGGTTGAACGACGGTGTGACGATACTGACCTTCATCGGCTTTAGGTCCGGGCAGATCCGCGCGAATGATGGCCTGCCGCGCTGCGCTCGATAACCTGCGCGATCAGGCGCCGATAGTCATCAATCATCCGCTCCCGGGCCGAGAAAGCACGCGCGCGAACGCGGCCGCGTGCGATCAGGTCTTGGCGTAGCTCGCAGTCCAGCACCAGGCGCAGGATCGCATGAGAGATCGCCACAGGCTTCCGGGGATCGAACAGCAATGCAGCGTCGGAGGCGATCTCCGCAAGTGCCGTCGAATTGCTGCAGGCCACCGGCACTTCTGCGGCCATTGCCTCAAGAATCGGGAGGCCGAAACCTTCGTATAGGGACGGAAAGACGAGCCCACGGGCGTGCTCGAGGAGAATGGCAAGGTCCTCGTCATCGACATAGCCGGGGAACACAACCCTGTCGCCGAAACCCATGGCCCGGGCAGCGCCTCTCAGGAACTCCTGTCGCCTGCCGGGCGCGCCTGTCAACACGAGGCGAATGCCACGCGGCAATCCGTTGCTGCATGCCATTCCAAATGCGGTCAGCAGCATCTCATGCTGCTTATGACGCCAGAAATTAGCGGGATATATGAGATAGTTCCCCGGCGCGAGGCCAAGGCGTGCCAGCAGATTGGCGCCGCCGGCGCTCGTGCAACCGAATCTCCGAGCCATGCGCAGGTACACGCTCTCAATCCTATTCGGGTCGATGCCCGCATAAGCTATAGCCGCGTCCCTTGAGAAGTCGGATATGGCGACGAGCATCGCCGCCTTGCGAGCAGCATCTAGCGTCACGCTGCGCCGGTAGGCGAAATCAGCGTCGTCGAAGAACTGCGGGTACGCCGCGAACTGGAGATCGTACAAGGTACAGACAGTCGGGATACCGCGCTCATGAAACGTTGGCGCCGTGAACGGGCAAAAAAGCACATCCGCGCCAAGTCGCGACGGAAGCCCGCTCCCCCGCCCGCGCTTGATCCAGCCGTTTGCCTGGTACGCCAGCCGAGCTAAGCCGCGTCGCGCAACGGCCGGCAGCAAGGGATAACAACGACCATACAGCAACCTCAGGCTCTGAATGGTACCGGGCGGCCCAGCGTGACCATCAATCTGGGACCGCGGCGCGTCCGCTACCAGAACACGCCGCACATTGGGCCCATCGAGTACCGACAACTCCTCATACGAGGTCGGATGTGTCAGGAGCACAAACTTTGCGTGGGGCTCCGACTCGGCCAGGCCACTTAGAAGTTCCAGCACGAAATGCTTGGCCCCACCGTTAGCGCCGCCCGGCAGGACAGGGGTCACATCAATAGCAACAGTCCTGCCGGCGAGTGCGGCCGGTTCAGCCACTGCCCTGCGGTTCACTGCTTGGTCAGGTAGACGGACAGGCCCTTTGTCATCAGTTCCTCTTGAGTAAGGCCTGTTCGAGCCACAGCAGTTCCTAGTTGCGAAGGATCTCTCGGTGCATCGATCATCGGCGAGATCCATTCGATACGCAGCGGCGACGCCTCGAGAATTGCCTTCGTTTGCCGGATCCCCTTACGGTTCAGCCCGTCACCGTCGTAGACCCAGGCGCAAGCTTCCAAAGCGCTCCATGGCGCATCGGCCGGCCAACATCCATCGAGGTGCCTGGCCATCTCTTCCCGGGTCCAGAGTAGATGCGACCAATCGGGAATCAGCCGTGCGACGTCGCCCAGGTGATGCAGATGATGTCCGTATGAGCAGGTCCAAATCGGCTCGAAGCTTATCAAAACCGCCCCACCGGACCTCAGAACACGATGGAACTCCGACAGGCACTGATCTAGATCTGCGATGTGCTCGAAGGTCGACATCGAGACGATGGCGTCAAACGCACCGTCACTGAAGGACAGCGCCTCGGCATTCATGTAATGGAGCCGCCCAGAACCCTTCGGCGTACGCAATTCGAACGACTCAGAGATATCGAGCCCGATACCGACGTACTCCGCTGTGTCATAGGCCAAGGCCCTTTCCAGGGCATAGCCATGAGGAGAAGCGCCGACATCGAGCAAGCGGATCCCCGCAAGCGGCCTGATTCTGTGAAGCGCGTCGATGATCGAATGGTTATAGACACGGATCGCATCCAGCATCTCGCGATTGCTTTGCGCAACATTGAATCGGTCAATGCTACGACTAAAGTTTGCGAGTTCAATCGCCCTTGCGGCCTGGCGCCCTTGGGCCAGCTTCGAGATCCTTTCACGCAGCATTCCAAACATCAGGTCGCCCTTCCGACATTTCACTCATCAAACAAAATCGAGTCGAGCTTCAGTGACAGTTTTCTCTGATCGTCACTGCAGGTTCTCTCCCCGGGAGAGAAATAGGAGCTAGTAACGATCTCAACAGCGACATCCGCCCCGCGCCAGTCAGCCATGTTGGCGGACACCGTAAAGCTCCCCGGCCCGGCCACCGTCTTCCTGTCCACCAGGTTCCCATTGATATGTAACCGAACCTGCAACCTCCGGTGACCTGGTTGCGGGAAGTGGGATAGCCCGACCTGCAGTCGCCGGGCTGACTGTGACACAGTTAACACTTCGCGATAGTGCGGCCCGATCCAGCCGTCGTCATACCGCCCCATGAACTCATCTGGAACGATCATCCATCTTTCAAAAGCCCGGACGCCGCGGGCCGCGAGCCATCCATACAACAGCCTGTCTCTCGCCATCCTCGGCGAACAAATGCCGGTCATGAAGAACTCACGGAACGCCGCAGGCAACTGCCGCGTCGCAAACTCGGCTTCCGCCCGACGCGCGTGGTGGCGCGCGCGCTCGTGAAGCTGGAGCCGATAGAGTCGATGTGACAGCTCACAGCGCCACCGTAGCGGCGACAGCCAACCTCCCCAGTGCTTCCTGCTGACAACGATCGATAATTCAAGCACTTCTGCTTCCGACTTCTGTGCCGACTTCGAACTGTCGTGCATCCGATAAGTGCTGAAAAGCTGGTCGATGCGATGAAACTGGAAGTGTTTGCTGAAGTGGCAGAACAGATCGTAGTCGAGCGCGTGATGCTCCTTCACATCGAACCCGCCGCACCGCTCCCATACCTTGCGGTGCCAGAAAACCGACGGCTGGGGAATTGTGTTGTATCCGCGCTTCCAGATAGCGAGGTGCTCGAAGTGACTAATGTACTCCGCCGGGTGTTCTATTCCGACATATCGCGAACCATCCCCCGTAAACATACATCGCCCGACAATGACGCACCGATCCTTCGAAGGGTCGATCTCTGCCGCCACACGATGGAGCACTCCCGGGTAGTACGTATCGTCCGAATTCAGGAACGCGAGAATTTCGCCACGTGCGCGCGCGAAGCCACGATTCAGAGCGTCGGCTTGGCCGTCATCCTGCTCCACATGAAGCTGAAAGATGTCCGGGTATCGCTGGACGTAATCCTCCCCGATCGCCACCGAGCCATCGGTAGAACCACCATCCTGGATGATCACTTCCAACGGTGTGTAATCCTGCTCGACAAGGCTCTGCAGGGTTTCAGGCAGATATGCCGCCTGGTTGAACGACGGCACGACGATCGAGATGAGCGGACTGTTCATACAGAGTCAGTGGAGTTCGTCGTACACTCGCCGGTAGATGGCCATGGTCTGAAGTGCACTCCGACGCGCGCTGAAGAGCGCCCGTCGTCTGCCCGCCGCCACCGCGAGATCCCGCCTGAGATCCGCATCAGTGCCGATAGCCAACAACCCCTCGGCAATTTGGTTTACATCGAGGGGGTCGAAGCTGAGCGCCGCATCGCCGGCCAACTCCGGTAGCGACGTCACGTTGGAACACAACACGGGCTTGCCGGCGATGATCGCTTCGGCCACCGGCATACCAAATCCCTCGAATAGCGACGGGAATACCAACGCCATGCAACCCTGGAACAAGGCCCTCATTTCTAACGGGGAGCGGAACCCTAAATGCACGGCCCGAGAAGAAATCACACTCTCCCGCAGAGCAATCGCTGCGGGATGGTTTTCCGGGAACGGTCTGCCGGTCATGACGAGACGCACGTCATTGGGCAGTTCATCGACGACGCTTTGAAAAGCTTCGAGCAATCGATGGTGGTTCTTGTGGGGCCAGCAGTGTGCCGGAAAGAAGAAGTAGTCGCCCGTGACCCCCATGCCCGCGAGCAGCCTGGCACGCACCGACGCCGACAGGGGCTCCCAGACATTGCGGCTCGGAATGATCCAGACCGTGCTCATCGTTTCCAGTGGCACACCGTACAACCGGTGCACGTCCTGCCGGGTGAACTCGGATATGCAGATGATGTGCTGCGCGCGTTCCGCGGATTTCCTGTATAAGCGCTCACGCTCCTCGACTTCCTGCGGGGAGAAGAACTCGGGGTAGTGCAGGTGCTGCAGATCGTTGATCGTCAGCACGCCAGGAAAGCCGAGCATGTCCGGATGGGTGTACCCGGCGACGGAGTGCACCAAGTCGAAATCCAGCTGCCGATACTTGGAGAGCGACCGCATCTCGGGCGTCAACACTGGATACATGCTGAAGCCCTCCGCGAGCTTGTTGGCGACGAATGACCTTGCCGCCTCGAGCTGCCCTGCCACGGGGTCCGACACGTGTCGCTCGACCTGGAACTCCGCCGGGAAACGCCATTCGCTGAGGGTGCTGCGGGGCGCGAACACGCGGTAGGCATTGGACCGGTCAAGATGGCCGATTGCGGCGAGCAGCTCGTAGGTGGCCTGCTCGATGCCGCCCGCCTTGCCGATCTCCATCCAGCGCAGGTCGAAGAGGACCCGAAAGGGATGTTGGCCACGTGCCCGGATCGAGCGCCGGACCAGATTCTCGAACTCGGGAGCGGCCGCGGCAATCGAATTGCTGGCTTCGACATGTTGCTTGCCCGCCTCCACTAGCATGCAGCTGCCTGGGTCGGCCAGGACCGAGACCACACGATCGGCGAACCCGCTGGCCGAGTCCTCCAGCCAGCAGTGCTCGCCGCTCGTTGCCCCGGTTCCCTCGGCAGCCATAGTGGTGCATACCACCGGTACCTTCATCGACCAAGCTTCTAGGATCTTTTGGCGCACACCGCCGCCGTAGCGCATCGGAACCACGTAGGCCGACGCGTTCCAGAAGTATGGCCGGATATCGGGCACGTTCGCGTGCAGTTCGCAAGATGGCGCTCGTGCAATCGCATCGATGACGGATTGGGCGGGCGACATTCCGACTGCCTGGAATACCGCGCCGGGCCGCCGTTCGAGGACGAGCGGCCATATCTCGGCCAGGAAGTGCAGGACGGCATCGACATTGGGCGGGTGACCCATGTGCCCGGTGAATAGGACCAGCGGGCGGGGATCGCGCACCCAGTCGGGCGGTCGTGGCGTGTAGTACTTCGTATCGACTGAAATCGGCGCAACGCCGGTTTCGCACCGGGGAGCAAACATGGCCAATGCGCGACTGCGGTCGAGCTCCGAAACGAAGCCCGCCATCTCGACCGTTTCCGTGACCCGGCGCTCCTGCTCGAAGATTGCGCGAATCTCCTCCAGAGAGCGGGCCGCTTCCCCCGGCATGAGCACGACCCGCTTGAAGTAGTCCGACCGGACGTCGTGGAAGTAGGCCATCTTCGCGGGCGAGCGCGGCAGATAGTCCAGCCAGGGCTCGATTCCGGTCTGGATCAGGACCATGGCGTGCCAGGGACCGTCATGAAGTGCACGCAGCAGCTGGGGTGCGCAGTTGGCCAGGATCGCCAGCTTGTCGAAGGCGTCCGGTGGACGGCGGTCAATCCGTAGCAGTCGCTTGAGCATCCACCAGCGAAAGCGCCCGGGCAACAGCATCACTTTGGAGTCGAGTTGGCCGGAATACTCGAAGGCCGTCAGCAACGGCAGCTCGCCCACCGGCCGCGGCCAGAAGTAGGAATCGCAGAGGAAGAACTCGAGGTTGGCGATCCCGGCTTGCGGAAAGCTGTCGTAGCAAGGCGCTACAACGGCCACGTCATGGGACTCCGCGAGGCATCGAAGATTGAAGAAATCGACACCCATCTTGCCGGGAAAGTACGGGAGGTCGGTGGTCAGTACGAGGATCCTGGCCATTCTTCGGTCAGCGGCCCTCGTCGTCCGACCCGCTGTCCCGAAACCGGGCGAGCCGATTCCTGATCTGCGTGCCAAGCTTGGCCTCGGCTCGCGCGGCCCGGCCATCGAGATCGGAGCGCAGGCGCTGCTCGCGAAGCGCTCCTTCGGCCAGCTCGGCCCTCAGCCTTGACAGCTCCGCCTCGCAAGCGACCAACCGCGCGCCCTGGTCCTCTATGACCCGCAGGCGACCGGCGCGATCCTCTTCACACGTCTCCAGCTGCGCGCGAAAGCCATCGAGCAAGGCCCCGTCGGACAATCGCCCGATTTCCGCGCCTTGTCGCTCGATCAACTCCAGCCGGGCAGCGCGATCCGCCTCGCTTGCGGTCAGGCGATTCTCGAGATCCACGATCTCGGTGCGCAGCCGCGCCTGGCCTTCGGCTTCCCTCCGGTAGACATCCAGCAGGGCCAGGACAAGCCGTGAACGCGATGTCGCCATGAGCGACTTGTCGGCGTCCTCCATCGACAAGATTTTGAGCGGGCTCCGACTGACCGCCAGGAACATGTCGTAGTGACTGAATATCGCGGGCTCGAAGCAAACATAGTCTGCGCCCAGTTCATGGAAGAAGCGCGTCACCGATTCCCGGCTGAAGAGATAGAGATGCTCGACCGGTTTTAGGTTCTCCAGGAATCTCGATTGCGTCTCGACCAAGGACGGGAAGGTCATCTCCTGCTTGAATTCCGGAGTCTGGATCAGCAGCAGGCCATCGGGCTTGAGCAGCCGCAGGCAGTGACCCATGGTTAACTTGGGATCGGGGAGGTGCTCGAGGACGTCCATCAGCGCGATCGCATCCAGCGATGCCTCGGGGAGATGAAGGGATTCCAGAGGCCCCTGGATGACCGGCACACCGAAAGTCTCGCACCCGAACTCGACCACCCACGGGCTCATCTCCACGCCGCTTGCCTCGAAACCGGCATGATCGAGCAGCGCAACGAAACTGCCATGAGAACACCCGAGTTCCATGACCCGGCCGGGTGGCTGGCAATAGCGAAGCAGGCCCAGGAGCCAGTGCAGGTTCCTTTCGGTCAGGTCACTGCGCACGCGCTGATGGATACCCGGATATCCGAAAGAATCGCGCTGGTGCTTGAGCCAGTACTGCTTACCGTAAAAATCGCTGTCGTCGTCGTTGACGAGCAGGGTCTCCGCAGCAACCTCCTCCTTGAATACCAGGGTTCCACAAGTATCGCAGCGTCCGTATTCGGTGTTGAACTGGTTCAACCCGGCATTTCCGCACCAGCACTTTCGCATGACCTATTCCGGTTTCCGGGCGAGAAAGACTGCCCCGCTGCAGTCGTGCCAGTCAGTTTCCATGTCGAGCATTCCCTCGAAGATCTTCCGAAAGGCTCCCGGGAACTTCTGGTTCGACGCAAGTGACGGGTTAATGAGGTCGCCGAATTCTCCGCCCCCATGCTTTTTCAGATGCCACAGGCCATCCATGGCGAGGAACAGCAGGCTGTTGTACCAGGGCAGGATGGGCACGTGAATCTCGGCGCGCAGCCCCGCGCGACGCATGCTGTCCATCCAGTCCGCCGGCTGCAATGGATTGACGAGGTGATGGTATTCCACGAAATCCGCATGCAAGGCAGCGGCTGCCTCGGGATAGCCGGCCAAGGATACGGCGCGCGGCAACGGCGCCCATTCCTCGAGCCGGTTCGTCACGACGCTGCATATGAGCGTGCCACCCGGCCTGAGGCATCGGTTGACCTCGGCGAGGACCTTGTCCAGGTGGTCCATGTGCTCCATCGAGCAGTTAGCGAACACATGGTCGAACGATTCCGCGGGCTCGGGTACCTCGTGAGCGGGCCCGACATGCACGGTGCCGTAGACACCACTTGCGCGCGCCATCTCCGCAACATACGGATTCAGGTCCACGCCCACTACATCCGCGGTGTCCGGCCAGATCAGGCGGAAATAGCGCCCGTCACCGCAGCCCAAGTCGAGCGTGCGGCCGTCGGCACGAAACCCGCGATAGGCTGCGTATTCCCACGCGCGCCAATGACTCAACGGCGGCACATGTGGATAAAGTGTGCATACGGCATCATAGCCTTCAAGAATCTCAACAGGCCGAAGCAAACTCCGAGTAGGGGGCCGAAATGGGTCAGGAGGCATATGTCTTACGCAATTCCAGATTGAACGACGACCTCCATCGATCCCGGTAAATTCGCCACGCCATGATGCGTCAGCACTGCGACGCCATCACGATCGGCATACCCAACGCTAAAGGACGATACGGCGCTTATGTGACAGAGCCGCTGAAACAGACCCTCTGATTCTTCGTGTGATATAGCTTTTCTCCTTTCCCAATCATCTGGCGATACTAGCGCCAGCCCAATCTCGAACGTGTATTCCCCAACCCCTAGATCGAGAACAACCTCCTGCCTGCAAGCGACTATGCAGTTCGAAGTGACCGATCCGATCGGAGCCACGTCATACTGCCAATTGTGTCTTCCGAATACTATAGTCCCACGGTCATTCGAGATAACGATTCCACCTATCGGCACGCCGATTACGCCTTCCAACCGGAATTCGTAGTAAAAAACCGCCCGCTCGCCCTGCCGGAAATTGTTGCGTGCATAGCCCTGAGCATCACAAAGGGCTGCCCTAATGCAGCGCGCCAGACCATTTCCAATCTGAGTCTTGCCAGAAATATCAATACAGGCCTGCGGAAGCGACCGGACAATGGAAGGAGAATAGCTCTCCTCCAGCGTCGCTCGAGCAGCCTTTTCTGGTCGCATCGGATTTACATTCGAACGAGTAGCTTGATCCAGCAGGTAGTAGTGTTTCGCCGCCTCACTAGACGACCCCATGAACCGCATACGGCCACGATCGAGGACTAGGGCACGCTCGCAATATTGCTCGATATCCGGCATCGAGTGCGACACCAGCAAAATCGCTGCCCCACCACGCCGTAACTGCTCTAGTCGGGCATAACACTTCTGCCGGAAAAACACATCACCAACGGTGAGGGCTTCGTCAATGATGACCACCGAAGCGTCAATATGGGCCTGGACGGCGAAGGCCAGCCGCAGGAACATCCCACTCGAGTAAACCTTCACAGGTTGATCAATAAAATCCCCAATGTCCGCGAACGCCGCGATCTCGGGGTAGCGCGCTTCGATTTCTCGCTGTGAAAGTCCGAGGATCTGGCCATTAAGATATACGTTCTCACGCCCGGTAAAGTCCGGATTGAAGCCACTCCCCAATTCTAGCAACGCAGCGACGCGGCCATTCACGCGGGCAACACCCCCGGTCGGCGAGAGGGTTCCCGCGATGATCTGCAGCAGCGTGCTCTTGCCGCTGCCATTGCGACCGATCACGCCAAGCGTCTCTCCCTTGCGCACCTTGAAGGTGATTTCGCGAAGCGCCCAGAACTCTTTAAAGTATCGATTGACCTCGGGCGTCGAATTCGCCTGAGCTGCAGTCACCCGGATTATCCGGCGCAGCTTCGGCAACATAAACTGCTTCAGCCTATCGCGCGGCGTTGCATATATCTCGTAGCGCTTGCTGAGGTTTTGCACGGAAATCGCGATGTCATCAGACGACATCGGCAAAGCCTTTCTTTGATTTCTGAAACCAAACGAATCCGAAATAACAGACCAGAAAGCTCGCAATGAGGCTCACGCCCCACGCGCTCCAGTCGATCTGATTGCCGAGGATCATGACGTCGCGCAGCTGAATCACAGGCAGGGTTATGGGATTCGAGTGCATAATTACCTGGTACACGGGCGGCAAGGCGTCAATAGAATAGAATATCGGCGCCAGGAAAAGCGCTACAGTCATCAGCATTCCGATCACTTGCGAGAGATCGCGCAGATAAACGCCCAGCGATGCGAACAGCCACGACAGACCAAGAATAATCAACAACAGCGGCAGCAATACCAGTGGAATTAGAAATATACTCGGCTGGACCGGCGCGCCAAGTACCAGGCAAAATGCGAGCAGTACACCGAGACCCACTAGGAAATGCAGAATTCCGGAACCGAGGGCGACCCACGGCAATATTTCAAGCGGAAAAACTACCTTCTTCACGAAATTTGGCTGACTTGTGATTAGAGTTGCACTTCGATTCAGGCACTCGGAGAACAGCCCGTGAACGATCATCCCGGAAAAAATGAAAATTCCATAACTTGGTTCGTCGTCACCACCAGCCCCCCAACGCGCCTCGAACACCACGCTGAAGACGAAGGTGTATATGGCAAGCATCAGCAAGGGGTTGAGCAACGACCAGACCAAGCCAATGAACGAGCCCCTGTATCGGCCGACGAAATCACGCTTGACCAGGCTCCATATCAGGTCGCGATGCCGGACAGGTGTCGTCATCAGGTTGCGTAACCAGGAGAGCGAAGTCAGCTTCATCGGATGGGGTTCGGCGCAGAGCCTTTACTATTGACACCTTGACGCCGACGCGCGCGGCGCCGAGTGATCAGATACGTCAGCAGGAGCAAGGGCTGGGACGGTGGGAGCGGCATCATTCTAATCCGGCAGGAAGCCAGTACACGCCCTGGCGGATCGGCAGCTTTGATGGCGCCCCCAACGCCTGTCGCCAACTATCATCGCTGTTTCCGAAGTTCCAGAGGATCTGAATGAAACGTGCCCTTATCACCGGCGTCACCGGCCAGGACGGCGCCTATCTCGCCGAATTCTTGCTTCAGAAGGGCTACGAGGTCCATGGCCTGAAGCGCCGCGCCTCGCTCTTCAACACCGACCGGATCGACCATCTCTACCAGGATCCGCATGACGAATACCGTCACTTCATCCTGCATTACGGCGACCTGACGGACTCGACCAACTTGATCCGGGTGGTCCAGGAGGTCCGACCCGACGAAATCTACAACCTGGCGGCCCAAAGCCACGTTCAGGTGAGTTTCGAGACCCCCGAGTACACCGCGAATGCCGATGCGCTCGGCACTCTGCGCCTGCTCGAAGCCATCCGCATCCTCGGGCTCGAGAAGAAGACCCGCTTTTACCAGGCCAGCACCAGCGAGCTCTACGGCAAAGTCCAGGAAATCCCTCAGACCGAGAAAACGCCCTTCTATCCTCGCAGCCCCTACGCAGTTGCCAAGCTCTATGCCTACTGGATCACTGTGAACTACCGCGAGGCCTACGGCATGTACGCCTGCAACGGCACGCTCTTCAACCACGAGAGTCCGCTGCGCGGCGAAACCTTCGTCACTCGCAAGATCACCCGGGCGATGGCACGCATCAAGCTCGGACTGCAGAAGAACCTGTTCCTCGGCAACCTCGATGCTAAACGCGACTGGGGACACGCCCGCGACTACGTCGAGATGCAATGGCTGATGCTGCAGCAGGACCAGCCTGACGACTTCGTCATCGCCACCGGCGCGCAGTTCTCGGTGCGGCAGTTCGTCGAGCTCTCTGCGAAGGAGCTCGGGATCGCGATCGAGTGGCGCGGGAGCGGCGTCGACGAGAAGGGATACGATGCGTCCGGCAACTGTATCGTCGCCGTGGATCCGCGGTACTTCCGACCAACCGAGGTCGAGACCCTGCTGGGGGATCCGACCAAGGCGCGTGAGAAGCTCGGCTGGACGCCGCGGGTTTCCTTCGAAGAACTGGTCGCCGAGATGGTCCGCGAGGATCTTAAGGCCGCCGAGCGCGACGAACTCGTCAAGCGCCATGGGTTCACCGCCTACGACTACAACGAGTGAGCACCGGATCGTGAGCACCGCTGCCGGGCCGATTCCCAAGGACGCCCCGATCTACGTGGCCGGCCATCGAGGCATGGTCGGATCGGCCATCGTGCGTCGCCTGCAAGGGGGCGGCTACACCAACGTCCTCGGCCGCAGTCGCCAGGAGCTCGACCTGCTCGATGCCGCCGCGGTAGCTGCATTCCTTGCCGCCGAACGGCCCGCCTACCTCTTCGATGCTGCAGCGAAGGTCGGCGGCATCCATGCGAACAACGCTTATCGCGGTGAGTTCCTGTACCAGAATCTCACGATCCAGACCAATCTGATTCATGGAGCGATGCTGGCCGGGGTGCAGCGCATGCTGTTCCTCGGCTCCTCCTGCATCTATCCGCGCGACTGCCCTCAGCCGATCCGCGAGGACTACCTGCTTACGGGCCCGCTCGAGTACACCAACGAGCCCTATGCCATCGCCAAGATCGCCGGGATCAAGCTCTGCGATGCCTACAACCGGCAGTACGGCACCCGCTACGTCTCGGCGATGCCAACCAATCTCTACGGCCCCTTCGACAATTACAATCTGCAAAACAGCCACGTGCTGCCGGCGCTGATCCGCAAGGCTCATGAGGCGAAACAGGCGGACGAGCCGACACTCACCGTCTGGGGCACGGGGTTGCCCCGGCGCGAGTTCCTGCATGTCGACGACATGGCCGACGCCTGCGTGTTCCTGATGGAGTCGGGCGTCGAATCCGGACTGTTCAACATCGGTGTCGGCGAAGACCTTTCCATTCGCGAACTCGCCGAACTGATCATGAAGATCGTAGGCTTCAAGGGCGAGATCCGCTTCGACACTGGCAAGCCCGACGGTACACCGCGCAAGCTGCTCTCGGTCGAGCGGGTCAATGCGCTCGGCTGGAAGGCCCGGATCGGCCTTTCCGAAGGAATCGCCCAGACGTACCGCAGCTTTCTGGCGGGAGAGGCACGCGGAGTATGAGCCAGGGCGTCGGCGGTCCGCTGGTCACGATCGCCGTCCCGTCGCTGAACCAAGGGCGGTTCCTGGAGCAGGCGCTCGAATCGATCGCTCGTCAGGATGTCCCGGTCGAAATATACGTCGCCGATGCCGGTTCCACTGACGAAACGCTCCGAACCCTCGAGCGATGGTCCGACCGTCTGGCCGGCTGGCGCAGCCATCCCGATGCCGGCCAGGCCAGCGCGATCAACGAATCCATCGCGAAGGGTTCCGCCCCCTATGTCGGGTGGCTGAACAGTGACGACCTGATGCTGCCCGGGATGCTGCGGCGTCTGGTTGATGCGTTGGAAGCGCATCCAGAGTGGCCTGCCGCTTACGGCCAAGTCAGCAATATCGACGAGGCCAGCGGGCGCCGCTGGCCTGTATGGGTCGAGCCTTTCGTCGAACGACGCATGGCGTTGCGCTGCGTGGTGTCCCAGCCAGGTTCGCTTATCCGGCGCGAGGCCTGGGAATTGGCTGACGGCCTCGACGAGTCGCTGCACATGGCGATGGACTACGACCTCTGGTGGCGACTGGCCAGGCGCTTCGGGCCGCCGGGAATGATTGAAGAGGAAGTTGCCGTCAACCGGGTGCATCGAGAGACGAAGACCCGTCGCTTCCGACGCCGCCACTACGCCGAGGCGATCGCAGTGGTTCGCCGTCACTATGGCCAGGTGCCGCTCAAGTGGTGGCTCGCCCAGCCCTACGCAGTCTGGTACAAGTCGATCGCCGGCTGAGATGCGGGTTCTTCACTACTACCGCCTGTCTCGCCCGGATTCCTTTGGCGGCGTCGAGCAGTTCATCCACCAACTCAGCGTTGCCACCCGGAAGTTCGGGGTCAGCAGCCATGTGCTCGCTACGGCTGACGTGCCGCAGGCACCCCTCCAGCGTCTCGACGGACATGTGGTGCATCAGGCGCCAGTAGGTTTCCGGATTGCCGGTGTCGAGTTCTCGGTCAGTGCGGCAATGCGATTCCGGGAGCTGGCGTCCAAGGTCGACCTGATCCACTACCACTTCCCCTGGCCGTTTGCCGACCTCACACATCTCGCCTTTGGACGCAAGGTGCCTTCGATCGTGACGTATCACTCGGACATCGTACGCCAGCCGACGATGCTGAAATTCTACGGTCCGCTCATGCACCTCTTTCTCGGCGGGGTTGACCGCATAGTGGCGACTTCACCGAACTACGCGCGTACCAGCACGGTCCTGCAACGGCACCGTGAGCGCGTGGAGGTGATACCGATCGGCCTCGATCCAAAAAGTTATCCGCCGCCCGCACCGGCGCGCCTCGCTGAGCTCGAACGCGAGCACGGGCGCCGATTCTTCCTGTTCATCGGCATGCTGCGCTACTACAAGGGTATCCATGTGCTGCTCGATGCGGTGCGACACACCGACATCCCGGTCGTGATCGCCGGCGGCGGCCCGTTGGAGGAGTCGTTGCGGTCCCAGTCGCGCTCCGCGGACCTGGCCAACGTGCGTTTCCTTGGCGAGATCAGTGAAGAAGACAAGTGCGCACTGCTTACTCTCTGCCGCGCGGTGGTCCAGCCTTCGCACCTGCGGGCGGAGGCCTTGGGCATCTCGCTGCTCGAAGGTGCAATGTTCGGCAAGCCGATGATCTGCTGCGAGATCGGAACCGGCACGACGTTCATCAACATCAATGGTGAAACCGGCTGTGCGGTCGAGCCTGCGGACCCGCTTTCCTTGCGTGAAGCGATGCAGCGCGTGCTCGTCGACGACGATCTCGTCGCGCGTTGCGGCGCCCAGGCGGCAGCTCGCTTCAAGGCGCATTTCACCGCCGAACGGATGGCAGCTTCTTACAGTGCGCTATACAAGCGCGTCATCGGGCGGCAATTCGACTCGCGCTGACCAGAGCAAGTGTGCAAGTGCGTTGTGTGTAGTGGGATCGGCTCGCGCGACTCATCCAATGAGCGCTCGTTCATGAGCGAATTGGATTGTTTCAATTCGCCATACGGCCATAGGTATCTTCGAAGCGCACGATATCGTCCTCGCCCAAATAGCTGCCCGACTGCACCTCGATGATCTCGAGCGGCACCTTCCCGGGGTTCGCGAGGCGATGCATATGGCCGACCGGAATGTAGGTGGACTCGTTCTCCGACAGCAGCATCACGTCGTCGCCATTGGTAACTTCCGCGGTCCCCTTGACGACGACCCAGTGCTCGGCACGATGATGGTGCATCTGCAGGCTGAGTTTGGCGCCGGGGTTCACTACGATGCGCTTGACTTGGGAACGCTCGCCGGAGTCGATGGAGTCGTACCAGCCCCACGGGCGATACATCTTGCGATGATTGTCGACCAGGCTGCGACCTTCCGTCTTGAGCCGAGTGACGATCTTCTTGACGTCCTGCGTTCGGGCCTTGTCGGCGACGAGAACCGCATCGGGCGTCTCCACCACAATCATGCCCTTCAAGCCAACGCCTGCGACCAGACGCTCGCCGCCATAGATCAGACTGTTCTGGCAACCATCGAGGATGGCGTCACCGCGGCTGGCGTTGCCGTTTTTATCCTTGGGCAGGACGCTCCACAAAGCGTCCCAGGCGCCGACGTCGGACCAGCCCGCGGCCATCGGCACGACCACGCCAGGAATGCCAAGTTGCGGTTGCTCTGCGAGCTTTTCCATGACTGCGTAGTCAATGGAATCAGATGGGCAAGCGGCGAAAGCTGTCGCATCAATGCGCACGAAGTCAGTTTCGCGCGTGCTGCTGTCGACCGCTCTGCGGCAGACCGCGGCCATGGCCGGATGAAATGATTCAAGTGCTTCCAGCCAAACGCTGGCCCGCATCATGAAGAGGCCGCTGTTCCACAGGTAGCGGCCGGAAGCGAAGTATTCCTGTGCGCGCTCGAGGGTAGGCTTTTCGACGAACGCAAGGAGATCGAACGACCCGTCTTGTCGTCCACTTCCGGTGCGAATGTAGCCGTAGCCGGTTTCCGGGCCGACTGGAACGATGCCGAAGGTGGCGAGTGCTCCAGCACGTGCGGCCTCGAACCCCAGGGTCACAGCCGCGTGAAAGGCTTCCCGATCCGCAACGACGTGATCGGCCGGCATCACGAGAAGTACGGGATCCAGATTGTTCTGCACCGCGAACAGAGCGGCAAGCGCCAATGCAGGCGCGGTGTTTCGGCCGATGGGTTCCAGCAGGACTTGTGCGCCTTCGATCCCCGCAGCGCGCAATTGTTCCGCCACCATGAACCGGTGCTCGTTATTGCATACCACGATCGGGGGAGCACATCCGCCGTCGAAATCGAACCCGTCCAGCCGGCGAACCGTCTCCTGCAACATTGTTAGCGGCCCTGTGAGCGGCAGGAGTTGCTTAGGTTGGTTTTCCCGGGATAGCGGCCAAAGACGCGTTCCTGATCCGCCAGAGAGAATGACGGGAGTGAGCATCGTGAGAATGGGTCCTTGGGACGGTTTCGTTTTGAGGAGAGGCGGGCATTCTACCGAGTCGCTACGGGTGCCCCGCAGGTGCACAACGCCGCTTACGACTGCAGCGACTTCCGGTCACCGGCCCAGATCCAACAGTAGCCGGCGATCAGCGGTAGCCAGGCAGTCGCCAGGCCGGCCTGACCCGACAGCGAACCGGCGCGAACGGTAGCAGCGACCGGCAGCAACCACCCTAATGTGATCAACGCCGTCACCAGCGTGACCCCCGAATGGCCGAACCGCCGTGCTGCATGCTGATACGCATGCGAGCGATGCGCCTCGTGAAGCTTCTCACCCCTCAGCAGTCGCCGAACAAGGGTAACGGTGGCGTCGACGACGAACACACCGAGCAGAATCAGCCAACCCCAAAACAGGTTGGAGGACATCCCCGCGGCCTGGATCGACAACACGCCCAGGATGATGCCGAGGAAGCCGCTGCCGGCGTCGCCCATGAAGATGCGCGCATAGGGGAAGTTCCAGGGGAGGAACCCCGCTACCCCGGCCGCAAGCACCAGCGGCACCGCCGCCATCGTCGGCTGGCCGTCGAGTTGATAGAGCAGTGCGCCGCCACCACAGACGCAGATCGCCTCGACGCTGGCGATCCCGTTG
>JACDJB010001338.1_pt1 | contig 20170 bp, 24 predicted proteins | sample 7454121 | NCBI WGS metagenome assembly JACDJB01 (sample SAMN14253290, study PRJNA609438) | sludge metagenome | isolation source: sludge after 25d culture with pyrite | collected 2018-12-20 | reverse complement strand
CAGGTCAAGCGTTTGCCTCCAGCTTCCTTCAGATTCCACCTCACGGTGGACACCCTTGCTCTTGGCTAACGGTAGGCGTTCGCCAGCCCCCGTTCGGGACTTTCACCCTATAGATAACGCGCATGCTGGGCGCACAAAAATTGATGATCGTCTAATTCAATACGATCATCAATCATTATTTGTCCTCCTTCTAGTATTAACATCTCATGATCAGCTCTATTTAGAGAAACTTCTAATGCACTTGGATACAGATCTTGTGTAGAACTTTCTGTACGTTCACCATCATCTAATATGGCTGCCAGTTTATCAGCATCGGTAGTTTTTAACACAAGGCCTTCCGTATCGAATGCAAGTATTGTTGGAAACTCGGTAATATTATATTTTCTTTTTATTTGATCAGAATGATACATGCTTGTTATATTTCCAACTTTATTCGCATTATTAAATACTACTTCCATAACATCAGCGTTCATTTGAGAATTATTCATCATTTGTGTGTTATCAGAATAAATTATGTAAATTTCTATCTTTCCCTGCTCTTTCGATATCGTCGATGTGAACTCAGTTATAGGAGTACACCCACTAAACAAAAGTACACATATTAACAATCCAATAACGACAACAGGCTTTTTCATGCAGTTCTCCTTTTTGATGCCATTTCTATACTTTTTCTTTTGATAGTTCGATAAAAAATTGCGTTCCTCTTCCTTCTTCACTCTTTACCCAAATGCTACCGTGGTGTGACTCGACGAGGTGCTTCACGATGGCAAGTCCAAGACCCGTTCCTCCTGAATTTCGAGATCTTGCCTTATCTACACGATAAAAGCGTTCAAAAATACGATGCATCTCCTGCTTTGGAATCCCTAAACCGGTATCACTTACTTCTATAGTGATACGATTCTGCTCCTCACTCGTAGCGACCCATATCCTTCCCTTCTCCGGAGTAAATGCTATGGCGTTGATGATCAGATTGATAAAAATTTGCTTTAGTCGATCTGGGTCTGCATCTAGCTCTAAATCTTGTGGAATCTCATTAGAGAACTCTAATGACTTGCGTTCGAGTTGCACTTGTAAGCTCTGTGAGATTTCCTCAACAATGTGAAATAGCTTACAGCGTTTATATTCCAATGATAATCTCTTTTGCTCAATGCGCGAAAGATCAAGTATGTCCCTAATTAATCGCTCGAGTCTCTCACTTTCAGTGTGAATGATCTCAAGAAAAGCCTTTAAGGTCTCCTTTTCATCAAGTGCTCCATCAAGCAAGGTTTCAGAAAAACCCTTGATCGAAGTCACTGGAGTTTTTAGTTCATGTGAGGCATTGGCAACAAAATCACTCCGTACCTTCTCCAGACGGCGTATTTCAGTGAGATCATGCAACACGATCACTACCCCAACAAATTCTCCATCCCCATCAAAAAGTGGGGCTAAGCTGGCATCAATAATCTTTTCATCTGGATAATAGAGATGGAGTTCTTCACGAATTTCCTTTTTGTCCATAAATATTTGGTCAATACATTGCTTTAGTGTTACATCTGTAATCAAATTACTATATGAGAGAAACTGATTACTCTGTGTAGATATACCAATCATTTGACCAGCCATGCGATTAGCTAACACAACGGTACCCACAGGATTGATCAAAAGCACCCCACTGACAAGATTGGTCAATACATCCGAGAGTTTTTTTTCTTCCTCATGAATATGCTTTAGCTGCTGTTCTAGGCTATGTGACATGTAATTTATCGCTTGGGCTAGATCAGCTAATTCACCCTTACCCTTTACCTTTACCTTCGTACCAAAGTTTTGTTTCGTAATATTGCGCGCAATCTCCGTAATTTTCTCAATAGGACGAGTAAATCCTTTTGCGATCTGTGAGCCAATTACCGAGAAGAGAATGAAGGCTAAAATAAGTGTAGCAATCTGGCCCAACCATAGTTTATGCACCTTGGTTTCTGCTAATTGAATTGGATATGAAAGGCGTACAACACCTAATAGCTGTTCCTCATTGTACAGTGGGACAGCGACATATAACTGATCGACTCCAGTGGATTTACTATGACGTACAGCTACCCCTATATCCCCCGTCAGCGCCCGCTCTATTTCTTCCCGAGTACGATGATTTTCCATTATGTCCGAGGAGAGATCCGAATCGGCTAATACTTCTCCATCAATATTGATTACTGTAACGCGTGCTTCACCTGCATTCGACCATTTCCCAACTAAAGCTTGGAAGCGGTCTTTCTTGTTTTCGTTTACTATAGACCAATCAAAGCTATGCGAAATGATCATTGCTTCTTTTTGCAAGCGCTCAGAAAGCGTATCGATGTACGTATCTTCTAAAAGCTTGGCATTATATATTCCTAGTGATGTAAGTAGCAGGATCAAAATCAGCATAAAGGCAATCGTTACTTTTATTCGTAATCGGTTCATTCAAATGGCTCCTCAAGCTTATAACCTATACCGCGGATGGTCTTAATATATCTTGGTTGTTTTGAATCGGATTCAATTTTTTCACGTAAGTGGCTAATATGAACATCGACGATACGAGAATCACCGAGATAATCATAATTCCACACCTGATCCAATAATTGCTCACGGGAAATGACTCTACCTTTATTTCGAATAAAATGGAGTAATAGCTCAAATTCCTTTGTCGTTAATTCAAGTGGCTCATTACGTAAATAAGCTTGATAGCTCTCAGGATCCATACGTAATTGTCCTACCTTAAGTAAATTCAGCTCATGCTCCGAGTCACTATTGGTATGAACTCTACGCAATAATGCCTTTACACGTGCAATTACCTCACGTGGTGAAAATGGTTTGGTTATATAATCGTCAGCACCCAATTCTAATCCCAGTACTTTATCTAGCTCATCACCACGTGCAGTGAGCATAATCACTGGGGTATTGTTGCGGTCTTGACGAATCTGTTTTAATACTTCGATTCCATCAAGCTGTGGTAGCATGAGATCGAGCAAGATCAAGTCAGGCCGCTCCTCATTTACTTTTAACAAAGCTTCCTTACCATCACCTGCAGTAACCACCTGATAGCCTGACTTCTCCAAGTTATAGCTCAACAGTGTTACGATCGATGCTTCATCATCAACTACCAAGATTTTTTTCATCATTTTCTCCCCTTTACTATTCTAATTATAGCCTACCTTTTATTAAGTTAATTGAAAAGGGCTGGATCTGTATTGACCCAACTTATTCACTTCGATATAGTAAATTGTAACAATAGTGCGATTTTTCTAACATAAATACATAATCGAAAGGGTGCGAGAGGATGAAAACAGCTTCAGTTACGAACGTTCAGCCTGAGCTAAAGGATGTTTTACGGGCTAAGCAGGTAATCAGTCGGTGGGTGGGTACAACACCATTAGAATATCAACGCTCATTAAGTACCCAGACAGGTGTAGAAATTTATATGAAAATGGAAATGATGCGTGAAACTCGCGCCTTTAAAATACGAGGAGCTTGCAATTTTATCGCCTCATTATCCCAGGATCAACGGCAGAAAGGAGTCATTGCCGCTTCAGGAGGCAGTCACGCTCTAGGAGTTGCCTATGCGGGCATGATTATGGATGTACCAACCACGATCGTCGTGACCGAGAGAGCACCACAAAGCATAGCTGAGGCCTGTACCCTATATGGAGCAAAGGTGATCGTTGCCGGTGAAGTATATGACGATGCAAAAAACATCGCAATGGGAATGGCGGGCGATCGCGGGCTGACCTTCGTACATTCCTATGATGATCCACATATTATTGCTGGACAAGGAACAATCGGACTTGAAATATTCGATGAATTATCTGATCCCGATGTGATCATTTGCCCGGTCGGCGGAGGTGGCTTGATCAATGGTGTAGGGTTGGTAACCGATGCACTCAATCCAAAGACAGAGGTATGGGGCGTAGAGCCTACAGGTGCAGCAGCTATGACGCTCTCGTTACAAAAAGGGGAATGCATAAAACTTGAAGATCCTCGTAGTATCGCTGACAAGCTCGTCGTTCGCCAAATCGGTGCACTCAATCTCAAGATCGCCCAAAAAACCGTCTCAAATATGGTCACGGTAAGTGAGGACGAAATTCGTCATGCGATGTATCAATTGATGTCCAAGGCCAACCTCTGGGTCGAAGGTGCCGCTGCCGCCTCATTAGCTGCATTAATTCGATACAAGGATCGTTTGCAAGGGAAAAAAGTGGTGTTAATTCTTACAGGTGGGAATGTGGATGCGGAAATCATAAAGCATGTGTTAAGTGAAAATGGTTAATATCGTTCAACATTAATGCCTTTTGCAGGAATCGTGATCGTGGATTGAATCGAAATAGTCAATCATGGTAAACTTTATCTATTCATAATGATAGGGGCTGAAAAACAGATGAAGGATGAATTGATCAAACGATTTACCACCTATGTAAAAATAGATACACAATCCGATGAGGAGAGTAACACGTGTCCTACCACTCCTGGACAGCTTACATTAGCTTATCTACTTGTAGACGAATTAAAAGAGCTCGGCATGGAAGACGTTACGATCGATGACAACGGTTATGTAATGGCTACACTTCCCGCAAATACAAATAAAAACGTCCCAACGATTGGCTTTTTAGCACATTTGGATACGGCAACCGATTTTACTGGTACAAATGTTAAACCACAAATTGTTGAGAGCTACAATGGCAAGGATATTCAGTTGAATGATGAAGTTACTTTATCACCACAGGAGTATCCGAATCTATTGAATTATACAGGGCATACATTGATTACGACTGATGGTACGACTCTTCTAGGAGCCGATGATAAGGCAGGAATTGCGGAAATTATGACAGCGATGTCCTATCTCATCCAACATCCTGAGATCAAGCATGGCAAGATCCGCGTTGCCTTTACACCTGATGAAGAAATCGGTCGAGGACCGCATAAATTCGATGTCAATGCATTTGATGCTACATATGCTTTTACGGTAGATGGTGGACCACTTGGTGAATTAACGTATGAAAACTTTAATGCAGCGGCTGCCAAAATTACGATCAAAGGCAATAATATTCACCCTGGGACAGCCAAAGGAAAGATGACCAACTCTCTTAAGATCGCTATGGAGTTGAATAGTAAACTACCTGTAGATGAAGCTCCCGAGCGTACAGAAAAATACGAAGGCTTCTATCATTTATCATCGATGAATGGTGATGTAGAAAGTACAAAGCTCAGCTACATTATTCGTGACTTTGATCGTGAGAGCTTCAATACTCGCAAAGAGAAATTAACGCAAGTTGTAAATGAGCTAAGTGCTACCTATGGCAAAGATAGCATCCATTTAGAGCTAAACGATCAATATTACAACATGCGGGAGAAAATTGAGCCTGTAATGGAGATCGTTGATATTGCAAAACAGGCGATGGGGAATTTAGGGATTACCCCAATCATCCAGCCGATTCGTGGTGGTACTGACGGATCTCAGCTATCCTATATGGGTTTACCTACACCGAATATTTTTACAGGCGGCGAAAATGCCCATAGTAAATATGAATACATCTCCGTCGACCATATGCAAAAGGCAACAGAGGTTATTGTAGAAATAATTAAGCTGTTTGAACAAAGAGCAGAAGCATAATCTAAGTAAAATCTTTAAAGCGCCTACTCCGTAAAATAGTGGAGTAAGGCGCTTTTTTAATGAGCTTAATTTGTTCTTCGCATGGTAAACAATACTCTTCCCCCTACCATGGAGGCGACTGTAACTACAGAAATAATGATAAAGCTATTTCGCCAAGCATCAGGAGAGTTCATTATTAATAAAATTGCAAGTACCAATACGAGTAAACCTAATAAAAAATATGGGATTCTTAAACTCGGTTTGTAACGATCCACAAGTAGCATATCACTCGATAATAAAATATTACTGGCTGTAAGATATGTAATGGCTTCAACTAAGTGTAAAATTGCAAATAATAATAAGAAATAATTTATTGGATTCGGCTCAATGCCATCTACAAAATAGAAATATAAGAACAAAGGAATTCCAAACATGAGATTTGTAATGATTCCCGCTATGCCAATATGATAGTTTTGCTTGTTACTCAACTGTTGTAATTTCTCAACATCCACAGTTGCGGGAGTTGAGAAAAATAAGTAAAACGGAACTGTAACATGAAAAGCATTCTGTTTACAGCCGTATTTTTTGTACATCACTGCATGTCCAACCTCATGTAACCAAATAACCAAGTATAGTGCTAAATACGATAGAATTATGTAAACAACGACCATAATCTTTTTCACTCCTCTGTATTTATGTATATCGTCTAGTTCTCTATTTATATGATGAATCCTCTTCTTTTCCAATAAAAAAAGCACTCACCCATATTTCTATGAGTAAGTGCTCGTTCCGTGCTTTATTTATCCTAGTACCTTCATAACACTTTGGACAGATTCAGCGGATTTGTCGAGTGCAGCTTTTTCCTCAGCGGTAAGTTCGAGCTCGATAATCTTCTCAATACCATTACCACCAAGAACGACTGGTACCCCTAGAAACAAATCGCTGTAACCATATTCCCCTTCGAGGTAAGCAACTGTAGGAATGATGCGTTTTTTGTCCTTGAGAATCGCTTCAGCCATTTGTACAAGTGCAGCTGCTGGTGCATAATAGGCACTACCTGTTCCGAGTAGGTTAACAATCTCTGCACCACCCTTACGTGTACGCTCAACGATCGCATCGATAGTAGCAGCATCCATTAATTTTTCCAATGGAATACCACCTGCATAGGAGTAGCGCACTAATGGAACCATATCATCCCCATGACCGCCTAGAACAAATCCTGTAATATCCTCTACGGAAATATTTAGCGCCTCTGCTACAAAGGAACGAAAACGTGCCGTATCGAGTACACCAGATTGCCCAAATACGCGATGTTTCGGAAATCCAGATGCTTTGTATGCTACATAAGTCATTGTGTCTACTGGATTTGACAACAACAAAATAAATGTATTTGGTGAATGCTTTGCAACTTCTTTTGCAACTGATTCAACAATTTTAGCGTTAGTGGAGACCAAATCGTCACGGCTCATACCAGGCTTGCGTGCGATCCCTGCTGTAATGATTACAAGATCAGAATCTTTCGTATCCTCATAGTTGGCGGTACCACTAATTTTACTATCAAAACCTTGTACTGGGCTTGCCTCAAACATATCAAGCGCTTTCCCCTTGGTTGGATTTTCCAAATTCGGAATATCAACAAGTACTACGTCTCCCAACTCTTTTTGAGCAAGCATAAGAGCAGTTGTCGCTCCTGTAAATCCTGCACCGATAACCGAAATCTTTCTGCGAGTAATCATTTGATCTTCTCCTCCCCTTAACTACATATTTTGAATTAAGACATCACCGAACTCAGAGCATTTCACTTCTGTTGCACCTTCCATTAGGCGTGCAAAGTCATAGGTTACTTTTTTCTGTGTGATGGACTTTTTCATAGAAGAAACGATCAAATCAGCAGCCTCAGTCCAACCCATATAGCGAAGCATCATCTCTCCTGAGAGAATTACAGAAGAAGGATTTACTTTATCTAGGTTTGCATATTTGGGTGCAGTACCATGTGTTGCTTCAAAAATAGCATGGCCAGTTACATAGTTGATGTTCGCACCTGGAGCGATTCCGATTCCACCTACTTGTGCTGCTAATGCATCAGAGATGTAGTCACCATTGAGGTTCATTGTCGCTACTACATCAAACTCCTCAGGACGAGTTAAGATCTGCTGTAGGAAAATATCTGCAATTGCATCTTTAACGATGATTTTGCCTGCTACTTCAGCTCCCTTTTGAGCTGCGTTCGCCGCGTCTGCTCCTTGTTCATCCTTGATACGATCGTACTGTGCCCAAGTAAATACTTTATCGCCAAACTCTTTTTCTGCAAGCTCATAGCCCCAGTTCTTGAAGGCACCTTCAGTAAACTTCATAATGTTCCCTTTGTGAACTAGTGTTAGGCTCTTACGGTTGTTGGCAATTGCATATTCAATTGCAGAGCGAACAAGACGAGTGGTTCCTTCTTTCGATACAGGCTTGATACCGATACCTGAAGTTTCTGGGAAGCGGATCTTACTAACACCCATTTCTTCTTGTAGGAAACGAATCATCTTTTGTACTTGCTCGCTACCTTCTGCCCACTCGATTCCTGCATAAATATCCTCTGTATTCTCACGGAAGATCACCATGTCTGTAAGCTCAGGGCGCTTAACTGGGGATGGTACACCATCAAAATATTGCACTGGGCGTAAGCATACATACAAGTCAAGCTCTTGACGAAGGGCTACGTTTAGCGAACGAATTCCACCACCGATTGGAGTGGTTAATGGTCCTTTGATCGCTACTAGATACTCACGAATCGCTGTTAAAGTATCCTCAGGAAGCCACTCACCAAACTTGTTAAATGCCTTTTCCCCAGCATATACTTCAAACCATTGAATTTTTTTCTCACCTTTATAGGCTTTTTCAACAGCAGCATCTAACACGCGCACAGCTGCTCTCCAAATATCAGGGCCTGTACCATCTCCTTCGATAAAAGGAATTACTGGATTGTTAGGAACTTGTAGTTTACCGTTTTCAATTGATACTTTTTCACCATTTGTAGGCATTTCTAAATTTTTGAACATGGACACTTTTGTCCTCCTTAAGTCTAGTATTTGAAATAAAATTAAATAACAAATTATCTTTGTTCAATTGGTATGTAGGCTACATGAGTTGGCCCAGTATAATCTGCACGTGGACGAATCAAACGGTTGTTGGCATATTGTTCAAGTATATGTGCAGTCCAGCCCGACATACGGCTAATTGCAAAGATCGGTGTAAATAAATCTCTAGGAATTCCTAAAGTATAATAAACGGATGCGGAGTAAAAATCGACATTTGGTTTAAGTCCTTTTGCTGAAACGACCATTTCATCGATCTTGATCGACATCTGATACCATTTCTCTTCACCAGAAATCTTGGTTAACTGCTCGGACATTTTGCGAAGATGTTTGGCACGTGGGTCTCCGTCCTTATACACACGGTGTCCAAAGCCCATGATCTTCTCTTTATTTTCAAACTTTTTATTTACATATGCTTCAACTTTATCCACCGAACCGATTTCTTCGAGCATCGCCATAACAGCTTCATTAGCTCCACCATGTAGAGGTCCTTTTAATGCACCCAATGCCGAAACTACACCAGAATATAGATCAGATAATGTAGCCACTGTAACGCGCGCTGCAAAGGTGGAAGCATTTAACTCATGGTCCGCATGAAGCACCAATGCTTTGTCCAGCGCCTCTACTGCAATTTGATCGGGCTCCTTACCTGTAAGCATATAAAGGAAGTTTTGGGCAACTGTGTAACCTGCACGTGGGGCGATTGGTTCTTTACCGTTCCGGATTTGTTCCCAAGCAGATACGAGTGAGGTTGTTTTTGCAACTAAGCGAATTGCTTTACGAATATTAGCCTCATGACTCATATCCTGTGTTTCAGAATCATAAAGTGCCAAGGCCGAAATAGCTGTTCGCAATAAGCTCATCGGATGAACATCTTTCGGAGACTTCTTCATCAAATCAACTACTTCTGAAGGGATCGTAGCATTGGTTGCCAATTCCTTCGTTAGTGCTGAGAGCTCCTGTTGCGTAGGCAATTTTCCGTACCAGAGGTAATAGACCACCTCTTCAAATGTTGATTTCTCTGCCAAAACATCGATATCAATTCCACGATACGTTAATACACCGTCAATAATGGAACTAATTTCGGAAGTGGTTGCTACTACACCCTCTAAGCCTGCTCCGCTCATGTTCGACTCTCTCCTTTATCATATATTTGATCAACATTGAATAACTAATAATGTACATACTTAATCATAAATTATTTACACACTTTTGTGAACCTTTTTCACTAATTTTAAAATTCTGGTTCATAGAATGAAACAAGTATATAGGTGATCTATGAAACTCTCCATCAATCGTATCGGAATTCTCATCCTATCCTTGGCATTAATCTTTTTGTCGATAATGTATATTACTCCCTTAGTACTACCTTTTATTCTTGGTTGGATGATTGCTACGGGAATTTATCCATTCGTTCAGTGGTTCGAACAATGGTCCAAGCTCCCTCGTTCTTTAACGATATTACTGTCTCTACTACTATTCCTCACACTCATTTTTTTGATATTTGCATTACTATTTCTACTTGTTACAAAAGAGCTCGTCCAATTCAGTCAGTTATTGCCTATGTATATTACCCATTTTGTGCAACTTCTACAGCAGCTACTACCTCTAGATGCGATCCAAAATTATTATATTCAATTTCAAGATTGGTATCGTTCATTGCATGAAAATACCCAAACCGAGTTGAACACGCAGATGAGCGATTGGATCAACATTGTCAGTGACCAAGCGGTACATTTACTGCAGCAATTATTTGCGGGAATCCTTCGTATGATCGTAGCATTACCTAGTGCTGCCACAATCATCATCATATCTGTTCTATCTGCATTTTTTATCAGCAAGGATTACACACGTATAAATAACTGGATACTTCACATCATCCCTAAAAAACTAGAAAAAATCCTCAGAAAAGTTTCTTTTGATCTCAGACATGCTCTACTGGGATTTATGAAGGCTCAGCTCACACTCATTAGTATTACATCTATAGTTACGATCATTGGCCTTTTCATCCTCAAAGTAGAAAATGCATTTACAATCGGTTTGATCGCTGGAGCTATCGATTTACTTCCTTACCTTGGAACGGGTACGCTTTTTATCCCTTGGATTCTCTATATGTATTTCACCAAAAATTTTTCATTAGTGATCGGACTGGCTATACTTTATGGACTGATTATCGTAACACGGCAAATTTTAGAGCCTAGAATCCTTGCCAAAAACATTGGGCTACATCCACTTCTCGCACTTATTGCACTATTTATAGGGCTACAGTTGTTTGGGTTATGGGGAATGATTACTGGCCCATTCGTAGTCATCTTTCTTCAGTCCCTCTACCGAGCTGGAGTGTATCAGGATTTATGTAGTTATTTGTGGATACAAAAAAAATAAACGGCTTGATGGCCGTTTATTTACTGTAAAAACATTATTATTAATTTAGATGGTTCAGTAACGTGACAACAGAGTTTGTATTTCAATCATTACTTAATAAAGGAACTATACAAGAACTAGGTCTTATTCTACATAAAGCTCAGGGATAACAGTATGCAAAGCATTTGAAAGCTCCCAAAGAAGCATACGGAATAAAGCAATTGTTTAGTTGATAAGGATGTCCATATGACTTTAAAAGTTAACTTTTTTCTATCCAGAGTATTGATTAAGATCCAGACTGGCATGAAATGAGTTACTATACAGAAAAGTTTTCTTCATCCTATCACTTTCCAAAATTATAAAATCACTTTTAACATGTTAAGTGTCTTAACTTGAGGGTGTAAAATATTTTGTGTAAACTCCACTAACCATATAAAATAGGTGTTAGCCTAAAAGACCGGAGGATTACACATGAAAGTACCCAAAGAAACTCTCAAACAATTAATCAAAGAAAACAACTTAAAAACCATGGCAGATGTTCAGAACACACTCAAAGAACTCTTTGCCGAAACGATCCAAGAAATGCTGAATGCTGAAATCGAAGATTCCCTTGGTTACGCAAAACATGAAGTGAAAAATAAGAAAACATCCAATAGCCGAAATGGCTATAGTTCAAAAACGCTTACGAGTGAGTATGGCGAAGTAGAAATTGAGATTCCGCGCGATCGACATGGAGAGTTTGAACCACAGATCGTAAAAAAGCACCAAACCAATGTAGCTGGTATTGAAGAGCAAATCATTGCTATGTATAGTAATTGTCGACTCGCGACATCCAGGATCATTTAGACCAATTATATGGGATTGATGTGTCTCCTACGCTCATCTCTAATGTTACAGCTAAATTATTACCACTGATCAAAGAGTGGCAGAATCGACCTTTACACCAAGTCTATGCCATCGTATATATGGATGCAATCCATTTCAAAGTGAGACAAGACGGGCACATCGTGAACAAAGCTGCCTATGTGGTTGTGGGTATTGATCTCAATGGACATAAGGATGTACTCGGTATCTGGATCGGAGAAAATGAATCCTCAAAATTCTGGCTTAGTGTACTCAATGAGCTGCGTAATCGCGGTGTAGAAGATATTCTCATGATCTCTGTAGACAATTTACGTGGATTTAGCGAAGCCATTAGAGCCTGTTTCCCGAAAACAGAGATTCAAAAGTGTATTATCCATCAAATTCGTAACTCAACGAAATTTGTTTCTTACAAAGATTTAAAGCAGGTAACAGCCGATTTAAAACCCATTTACCAAGCAGTAAATGAGGAGATGGGATGGGAAGCTCTTCAAACATTTGAAGCCAATTGGGGAGGGAAATATCCCTTAATCACCCCGTCATGGAAAAACAATTGGGACGAGTTATCTACCTTCTTTAAATATCCTACAGAGATTCGTAGATTAATCTATACCACCAATATGATTGAAAGCTTTCATAGACAACTAAGAAAAGCAACAAAGGGTAAGAGTATTTTTCCTACGGATGAATCTTTATTGAAGATGCTTTATCTTGTGACACAAGATGTGACACGAAAATGGACAACAAAGGTCCATCATTGGCCATTGATTTTAGGACAATTGTCCATATATTTTGAAGAAAGAGTAACCGCTCATTTGTAGCAAGCTCCCTTCATCCCCGTCCGCAAGTGTACTCTCTTCAGAGCTTCTTCTCAAGGGTTCGGCTACGCCCGAGCAAAGATCGCTCGCCCTTGACAAAAATCTCTTACGAGAAGTGCGTATCTGTTACGGGAAATGAAGGTGAAAATTGGTGTTCAGTTAGTTTACACAAAATTATTGACAGACCCAAACTATTTCAATTTCATCATTTATTGGAATAATAGATTGTCTTTCGGATATTGATTTTGTATCTATATTAAAACTATTAAAAATTATCTTTTTAGCAAATTCATTTAATCTACCACGATTGGGAATTCCGATTCTTATCATAATTTATTCCTCTATTCTTAATAAATTTGAAATATGTTGCTTTGCTAGCAAATAAGCAAAAACAGTAAATTGGTGAGAAATAGTCCCATCAAGAATGTATTTATCGACTTCTTCAATACTGCATAGATGAACACTTAGTTCTTCAGTATCATCTAAATTTTGTGAGTATATTTTTTCTGCTTCCATTATCAAATACGTTTTAATTTTATTGTTAAATAATGCAGGATTTGTGTAATATTCACCTAAAATTAATGGATTATGTTCTGATGAAAAGCCAGTTTCTTCAATAACTTCTCTAATAATACATGCATCAGGATCTTCATCCTTTTTAAGTGTCCCAGCTGGTACCTCTAAAATAAAATCTTTAATACCATGCCTATACTGTTTAACGAGAACAATTTCTTTATTTTTAGTTATAACAATTGCGTTAACCCAGTTAGGTAACTCATAAGAATAATAGTTGTCAATTATTATACCATTTGGTAATAAGCATTTATCTCTTCTAATACTTCCGAAGGATTCATTTTGATAAATATATTCAGAATCCAAAATATCCCACTTATTCATTATTATAGACTCCCTTCCCAAATTTGCACTTTACTATTAATTTATTTAGTGATTCTACGGTAGAGAAATTTTCTTCAGTAAGTTCATCATCTGGGACTTCTATATTAAATACTTCTTCTATTTCTAGAATCAAATTTATCATTGTCAAGGAATCTATAGTCAAGTCCTCCTTTAGGTTAGATTCTTCTGTTATATCTATATCACTCTTAGTATGATTTAATAAAACTTTAATAAGTTTCTCGTTATCCAAAGTAACATCTCCTCCTTAGGATGAAGTAATCTCTACAGGATTAATTGATAATAAACAGTGTTTTTTTTGTAAATGACTGATTTCTTCTTTAATTTCTTGTGATAAGATAATTTTCTTTTGATTACTATTTTGCTGAAGTGCCAATTTTTGCGTTTCTAACCATACTAAATCGGTGTATTCTTTTATAATTGGTTTATCAGTAGTGTTATCATGAAAATAAATAGGCTCTTCGCCACTAGCAGTGATTTGCAAATAGATTTGGGTTACGAATCTATGAAAATCGGACAAGGGAATTGGTTCAGTTGCGAGTGATGCATGACTCCATACTGATGCCAGTTCTTTTTCGTTATTTCGAGAACGCAAAGTCCAGTTTACCAGCGATCAAATAGATCATAGCAACAAGGTTTTTATCGGATCGATATCCGCGGGCTTTTCGCTTTGCTGCCTGAAATAGACTATTGATCCCTTCGAGTAAACCATTGCTTAATTTAGAAGAGAACCATTGAATCACACCGTCATAATGCTTATGTAACATCTTTGCTACTTCAACCATCGGCTCTAAACGGCATCGTAATCCCCAAGCGATCCAATCTTGGAGCACCATCGGTGCTATACGTGCGTGGTAACGGTAGACTTCCTGTAAACATATTTTCATACGATACGCTTTAGCAGTATCTAATTCACAGTCCTTTAGCTTAGCTAACATTTCTTTCTGTTTCGCATTAAGATTATCTTCATTCTTTAACCAGATATACCTAGTATCTTTAAGATCTGAACATTTTTTCCTTTCTTTTCGTCTAACCTGATCGACCGCATCATTTACGGATTTAATGATGTGGAATTTATCAAAGGTAATTGCTGCATTCGGAAAATTATCCTGTGCTCCTTTTATAAAAGCAGGCGACATATCCATGCAGATTTCTTTTATGTTTGTAGCATTTCCATTCTGAGCTTCTAATCGTTCCTTGCATACTTGAAGAGTATTAGAATCCTTTCCTTTTGTTACGCAGATGACGTTCTTTTCATCTGCATCCATAAAAACAGATACATAGTTATGTCCCCTTTTTGAGGAGGTTTCGTCCACATGGATTTTTGTTACATGTGAAAGGTCTTGTACAGCTATTGCATGATCAACGTAGTAGTGCAAGATCCTCCATAGGCGTGTGTCATGTTCCTTTACCAATCTTGCGATTGCATTTACGGGCATATCTTTCGCTAATGCGATAATCCACTCGTCAAACAATCTCGTAAAGTAGGCACGCGGCTTGATTGACCAAGGGACATCCACTCTTAAAATGCGTTCGCAATTTGCGCATTCTGTTCGAGGTAACTCGGCATGAATGTAGCATGAGTATTCAAGAAAATTGAGATGTCTCCATGTACGATCGTAATCTGCAATATCGTAAACTGGTTGTAATGGCGCACCGCAGTGGGAACAAGAAAAAGTGGCACCTGGTTGAAACTTAACATACACATCAAGTTGCTTTAGTTCTTCATTAAAAATGCATTGATCGATATACCACGGTTCGGAAATATGGAACACCTCATCGATATCTTTAATCTCTATGAACATATGAAAATACCTCACTTTACTGGTCTATTAATCCCAGTATTGACAAGGTTAAATCATTCTAAGCAGCGAAGAAGCAATAATAGTCTCATAAATACTGTCTGCAGCATTTACACTACTTTCTTTTCCAACTACTAGATCACCATTGTTGTCTCTATAAATTGCTACTATCCCAGGTATACTTCTTTTAATTGGGTTTGCTGTAAACTTCATTCGATTTCCCCCATTAGAGTACGACGTTTTCATCGCCCAGCCTAGATAGTCTCTATTTATATTGTTATAAAATCCACCACCTATTCCATAGGAAACAAAATTTAGAGGAATACTATTCTTCTCAAGCAATTTATCAATTTCTTTTGACCTCTCAAAATCCATATTTTCACCAATAAATGCACTGACATTATCTATTTTTTTCTTTAACTACTTGGTGTATTTGTAAAATTTGTCCTACAGTATCACCGCTATCAGGTCGAAGTATTATATGTATTCCAATTTTTTTAGCATAAAGTGCAAGTGAATATAGAAATTCATTTATAACTCTGTATGGATCATACGTATCAATAACTAATAGAACGACCTTTTCCCCATAATCCGCAGTAACTTTAATTGCATGTTTGTATGAATCGTATTCTTCATCAAATTGTTGAACCACCTTATGAGCTTGAGCAGATATACTTGACGTTCTACAATAAGGAGTATGATACGTTGTGTGAAAGTCATCAGTACCATGAAGAAATAGATTCCATGAAACCCCAGCCCAATAAGCATCTTCAAGACTCCTATGACCACGAAATCCGTAACTGTGGTAACGAAGCATAAAGCTTTCATCAAATCCATATTGATTCATTTTTTCAACTAGATATGAGCGCATTTGAAATGCATGAGTTGCACATGCTGATGAAAACGAAGAATGCATAAGAGGCGCCTCAAACCATGAAACCATTTCCCCAAATCCTTCAACAGTGTTTCTCACTTGTGCAAATGGGGGTTCCGATAGGACACCAAGTACCTTCTTTTAAAGATTGTATTTGGATAGGTAAAAACCCATTACATTCTTTAACTACCTTTTCCCATATATCTCTGGGGAATTTAATACCCAGCCTTATGCCAATTTCTTCTGCTTCATCAACCATATCCATAGTTATTTTAGTGTTAAGTAGGTCTCCTAAATTTTCTAACAAACCAAATAAAATCATAGGTTTTGCACGATTATACATATGCGAAACCTCCCAGCTGGTGTCTATTTTTAAATGTTGATGACTTAAATTATAGCTATCGGTTAGTAATATTGGATTTTTCCTTATGTCTTTTAACAAATAAACTCCCCACCTTTACCAAATAATTAGTTCTCGATTTCTCGAAATATGTTCTTTGATACTATAATAAGCTGTTTTATTGCCTTTTCCTATAATAAATATAATAATAATGGTAATATATTAATTTGTTAAAAAAACAAAAAAAGGGGGATTGGCATTGTTTTTAGGCAAGAGAATCCTATATTTACGTAAAAAAAGGGGATTGACTCAGGATCAATTGTCAAAAGGTATTATCTCTTCGACCCATTTGTCTAATATAGAATGTGGACGATTCGACTTAAAGTTAGATATAATTCCATTACTCGCTAAAAAATTGAATGTAGAGTTAGATTATTTAGTTAAAGTTAAGGAGGTTGATGCGATACTAAGTGATAGTCTAATTTTATTAGAAGAATATTTACATTCTAAATTAATTCAAGCTCAGATACTTTATGAACAAATTATTTCGGAGTATCCTTTTATTTATTGCTTAGAACAAGAGTTTTATTTTACTCTATTAGAAAAATTGTTATTTATTAGGACAAAAGACTTTAAAAAGGCTTCTTTGTCAGCTCAAAAAATAGAGGACTTATTCGATGAAAAAGAGTTTCTCTTTTTAGAGCCTAAAACAAAAAAATTATACTTTTATGTAAATGCGTTATATAGTTATTTTCAAAAGGATTATTTAAAAAGCCATGAATATTACTTAAAAATACTTCCTTTAATTTATGATGACGTTGAAAAAGCGAGGAACTATTTTAATATTTCATTAGTTTTAATAAAACAAAATGATACATTCAATGCATTAACATATGCAAATCTATCCTTAGAAATTTATCTTCTTGCACATGAACTAGAAAAGGCTATTGATGTATATATTTTTTTGGCTGTACTCTACTGGGAAAACAATCAAATAGAATTAGCAGAAAAAACTATACATAAGGCTAAAAAATTATCAAAAAAATATACTATTAATAGAAATTTGGATAAAATCTATCACAACATAGGACTAATTAATCAATCAAAAAAGGAGTATAAAATTGCACTAAGTTATTTTAAGAAGAGCTTGAAACTTAAATCTAAGCAAAATACTAATTTATTTGTTACTTATCGATCATTAATTGAAATCTATTTAGAATTGAAAGATCTACATTCAGCCAAAAGTTATTTAGAAAAGGCTTTTTCCTATTGCAATAATCAAATAGATCATAGTTTGTTGAATGTATTATCCGCAAAAGTTGATTTAGTTGAGGGAAACTCTAATAAATATGAACAAGAAATGGAAGATTCGATTGAACTTCTATATGAACTGAAAGAAATGAAGAATTTAGTAGACTTGGTTGAAGAATTGGGGACTTATTTCCAAATAAATAAAAAATATAAAAAAGCAGCTTATTATTTTAAATTAGGTTTAATTGCACAAAAGGTAGAAAGGGGACTGTTATGAAAAAACTATTATTTATTGTACTTATTATTATTACGATATCTTTAGTTGCTGCACCTGCTGTATTTGCCGGAGAGGGAGACCTGCCAGACCCACATGTACAGTATAAAAATCAAAAAGAATAACTCAAAATATTTATATTCCCTTAATAGAAGAGTGGTGATATGCTCCTCTTGTGGTAAACAGTTTATATAAGAACAACTGTTTATTACAAAGAGGAGCTTTTTATATTTCCCAAAATCAAAATAACAGGAATAGAAAATATTCATAAATTTTTACGTAGGTAAGATTTACTTAACTGTTTCATCATAGACATACTATCCGACCAAGTCACTAACTACACACTGTTATCAGGAACTCATTTTTCAGAAAAATAAATATATCGAATAAATGACAATTCCGGTTGATTAATTAGAAGAATATAGCATAATTTTAATCATCCCAGCCCCGCAAATATAGAAGTTCGTCTCATAGCCGAAATCGGTGACATTAAGCCATTTTACAGTAATAAACAAGTTAAACACTTTTGTTGGAATTGATATCCGCCGATTAATAAGGGAAACTCATCTTAACTCTTTCTGCAAACATAAATTATATTATAGCTTTCTTCAGTTAAGGGGGTTTCTTCCCAGTCGCTATATACTCGTAGAATCTCAAAGCCATTGTTAACAAGTAAACGTTTCATTTCCTGTGGATACGTGTATCTAAGATTGATCTGTGTCTGCTTTTCCGTGATCATTCCATCGAAGTCCTTTGTCCTACGAATGGTCGTATAGTGCTGACTTTGAGCGATTTGATCATAACGAGCAATTGTATATACATCGACCACCTCACCCGCTCCATTGCGATACGTACGCCAAAACTCTTCGGTTTCAGGCTGTAGTAGCTCTTCCTTAGAAGGAAAACGCGTGTTAAAGATAAAAACCCCGCCTTCCAACAAATGAGTATGAACCGACTGTAACAACTGATCCTGCGATTCATTTGTTAAGAAATGCTGAAAGCTGTTCGCCGTCATATACATCAATTTACTTTTGGTCTCTAATTGAAGTTTTGTACAGTCCTGAAGAGACCATGTGATCGGTAGATCTTTGCCACTGGCTTTATCTCTCGCTTTATCTAACATCTTCTGACTCAGATCAACACCAATAATAGGAATATTCGCTAAGGCTATAGGGATCGTCACCCGCCCCGTACCGCAAGCGAGTTCAATTACAGTTCCTCCTTGCTTCTTTGCCCATTTGAGTAGCAAGGGGATGTCTTCAACATAGGTGTCATTTTCATAGTCATATAGCTCTGGATCTTCATATTCCTCCATGTTGTCTAGCATATCTTTATCTTTCATAAGTAACCCTCCTTTGAGTTTTAAACAATCATTGTACACAGACTAGTCCACATGTCACTATTTTCTCTGATTCATCATACCATAATGGTGGGTAGACACTAACAGAGTGGATTTCATATTTATGTCTCCCATCTAAAAAGCCCGTGCATAAAAGCATGGGCTTATTTTTTACATAGACTATGAATCTACGACAAACGCTCTTTTTTTGTGAATCTACTCATCTATCCAAGCAATATGTTCATGAGTTCAATAGAATGTAGTACAAAATAATAAGGGGGTGGAACTATGGCACCGAGCATTTTATTTAAACTGGCACCAGGAACTATTGTAACGGTTCGTTATGACACAGCGACTTTGACCAACGCATCATTCCAAGGCTTCCAAGGTAACACCGCATTATTTAGAGTAGGTGCGGTTGTACATCACGTAGTAATTAACAGCATTTACGATATTGCCTTTTAGTGAAAACCACTCTGTTAGTGCCTAAAAAACCACCGATACTGGTGGTTTTCTTTTTTTGTGCGCCCAGCATGCGCGTTATCTATAGGGTGAAAGTCCCGAACGGGGGCTGGCGAACGCCTACCGTTAGCCAAGAGCAAGGGTGTCCACCGTGAGGTGGAATCTGAAGGAAGCTGGAGGCAAACGCTTGACCT
>JACDJB010001333.1_pt1 | contig 20260 bp, 20 predicted proteins | sample 7454121 | NCBI WGS metagenome assembly JACDJB01 (sample SAMN14253290, study PRJNA609438) | sludge metagenome | isolation source: sludge after 25d culture with pyrite | collected 2018-12-20 | reverse complement strand
GCTTCTGGCAGAAATGGAGAGAATTTCGAACCAATAAAGGAAGATTTTTGCATTCAAAATCATAAATATTGACCCAAAAAATGAAAATTTCGCTTTTTGGGATGTGAATTTTGGCAAAAATTAGTATTTATCAACACCCTCGGTTTTGACTTGTTTTTAGTTAAGTATTTTTTAATTTTAAATAATAAATTGCATTTCATCTGCAAGAAAAGAAGCGGTGATAATGCTACAATCAATACATAAAAATCATTGGAGAAGGTGAAAGAATGGAAACTCAAGTAGCAATTGTCGGAACCGGTCTGATGGGGGTAGCACATACGAATGCATTAAGAACGAATGGAGTTCAAATAAGAGGTATTTTGGGAAGTAGTGCAGAGAAATCGAAAAAATTTGCTGAGGAATTTAAACTTTTAAAATATTATCGTACATTTGAAGAAATTCTGGCAGACCCAGAGATAAACGTGGTACATCTAACAACACCCAATTATTTACATTTTGATCATGCAAAAGCAGCTCTAATGGCTGGTAAACACGTTGTTTGTGAAAAGCCATTAACGATGACTGCGGATGAGTCCAGAGAATTGTATTTTCTGGCAAAGAAGCAGAAGTTAATGACAGCCGTGAATTTTAATGTGCGTATGTATCCAATGGTACAAAAGGCAAGACAAATGCTATTGAGTGGGGAGATTGGTTTTCCCTATCTGATTCAAGGTTCGTATTTGCAGGATTGGTTACTTTATCCTTCAGATTGGAATTGGAGAATTAATCCAGAAATCGGGGGAAATTTGCGAACCGTGGGAGATATTGGATCGCATTGGATTGATTTGGTGTCCTACGTAAGTGGATTAAAGGTGAAAGAGGTTTTTGCTGACTTTAAAATCATTCATGATAAGAGAACCCCAAATACAGATAATTCACCCAAAGAAAATAAAGAGATCCCGATTTCTACAGAGGATTACGCGACGGTATTATTTCGATTTGAGCATGATGTACCAGGGGTGATGACGGTTTCCCAGATGTGTGCTGGTCATAAAAACGAAATAGCATATGAGATCAATGCCAGTCAATCATCTATTGCCTGGAATGGTGCAAAAGTGGATGAACTTTGGGTGGGTCATCGCGAAACAACCAATCAAGTTATTCGTCAAGATGAAAATTGGGCGAAAAACGGTGATAAAGATGAAACAGCTGCTTTTCCCGAGACCTTCAATGAGTTATATAGAAGGGTGTACGAATATTTAGCAAAAGGTGACTTTGATCTAGAACCAGATTTTCCGAGCTTTAAAGATGGTCATTATGGGATGTTGGTGTTGGATGCCATCGAAAAAAGTGCTAAAGAAAAAACGTGGGTGCAGGTCAGCCTGGATGATTTAAATCGATAGCAAAAATAGTTACAAACTAGCGATAAAGCATCCCTTTGCAGAAAGCTATCAGAAAATGATGATTTTCGGTATACTAGAATTTACTTTTCCATTTCTAATTCATCAGGAGTAGAAGTTTGATTCGGATAGAGACAATAAGGGAAATCAGGCCCACATTAGATAATGAATTTTCTCCGGGAGAATTCATTCCGAGAACTGAAGCTATTGCTGAAGCATACCGGTGGGGTAAAGAACTGCATCATGGACAATTGCGAATGAGTGGTGAGCCCTATTTTGAGACGCATTGTGCCTGGGTAGCAGGTCTGATTGACCAATTGGCTGGTGTGGAAGCATGGACAATTGCTGCGTTACTGCACGATAGTGTCGAAGATCAGGAAAGTAGTTTTGATATGATCCGGCAGCATTTTCCAGGTTTACTTGGGATGGAAGTCGCCCATATTGTGGATGGGGTTACCAAGATCAGTAATCCACGCGATGGCAGTTCACGGGATTTAGAAACGCTTCGGAAGATTGCACGATTTCGTGACCCCGGAGTGTTTTTGGTTAAGTTAGCGGATAAAAGCCATAATGTATTGACTTTAGACCACATGCCCGAAACCAAGCGTATTGCGAAAGCAAGTGAAGCCATTCGAGCCTATGGGAAATTAGCCGGCATATTGAATTGCTATCGGTGGCGTAGATGGTTGGAGGATATGGCTTTTCCGCATGCAGAACCTGAAACGTATGAATTTGTGCGGAAACGAATCGATACTGATCCCCGCATGAAAATGGATTTTGTCAATTCCATGATGGAGCAGTTGGGAAGTTTAATGGAAAAAGCCGGGGTGAGTGGCAAGGTGTCAATTACTGTAAATGGGTATTGGCAAGCCTGGCAAAAAATCCGCCGCATGGCACGCTTGAGAAAATCTTCCATGGATTCCTTCGAGGCCTTAAACGACCTGATCAGCTTCAGAATGATTTTAGACGATAGGGATCCAATGCATGCCTATACCTTGCTTGCGCATGTTAATCGATTTTTTGGACCTTATCTGGATCAGAATCGTTTTGATGACTATATAGCGTTTCCGCAAAATGGTTATCGTGCATTACAGGTGACAATCTGGATACCCGAATTTGGGGCGATTGAAGTGGCAATTGCAACAGAAGAGATGGAAGGCGAGAATACCTGGGGTGTAATCTATGCATTAAAAAACGGCAAAGATATCAGTGATTATCGACCTGTTGAAATATTCACACCGACAGGTGGAGCACGATTTTTGCCGGAAGGCTCATCAGTGCTGGACGCTGTTGCTTCCATCCAACAGGAATTTCTGTTGGATAAAATTAGTGGTGTCAAGGTGAATGGTAATCTGGCAAAATTATCCGATAAGGTGAAACCAGGAGATGTTGTTGAAGTGGTTACCAGTAGTGGCCGTATAGCACCAGAAATCGAATGGTTGAAGTTTGTTAACCCGGCAACTTCAAGGATTTTGCGCTCGGTATTAGCGGTCGAGGATTTACGTCGGGCAGCAGAAACAGGGAAACAAAAAATCAAAGCAGTATTAAATGAGCGTGGCATTCTGGCTTTGGAAGATGTTCAGGCTTTGTATCCTGAAAGAATTAACCGCTTATTGGAATCGGTTGGGGCAGCAAATTTGCAGGATTTTTATTCGGCGATCGGTAGTGGCGCTATCAGGATTGCAGAATTGGCAATAGATTTGGATGAGGCTTGTCTTTCAGCTTCGGATCTACATTGGACGACAATCAATTTTCAATCCGGTTCCTACGCCAATAAACCAGGTGTTTTAGCAAAATTAGCAGGATTGATCTCTGAATCTGGAGGAAATATTGTCAGATCTGTTAATAACACCATGCCTGACGGTGGTTTTTATTTAAGATTAGTTGTAGAAAACATCGTGATTGACAAAGATACATTTATCGATAGAGCCGTGGAGATATCCGGAATCGACCAGATGGAAATTACGATGGTGCCATAATCCTCTCGATTTGGCACTCGATATTAGAGGTACGACTAACCGATTTGCTTGACATTCTTTGGTGGTCGGGTTAGAATCTTCGTCACCAAGCCGAGTTAGCTCAGTTGGTAGAGCACACGACTGAAAATTGTGGTGTCCACAGTTCGATTCTGTGACTCGGCACACAGGCGCCAGAAATGGCGCCTGATTTTTTCTAATAATCGGTTAGAATCGAATTTATGAATAAACGAAAATTACAAATTATAGGGGTTGCACTCGTAATTGCTTCGATATTAGGCCTGGTTGGTATTCCGAGAAATATCCCGGTAATTATTAATGGAGAAACGCAATATCTGACCACGAATGCTCTTACCGTTTCAGCTGCTTTGGAGCGGGATGGTTTTGAATTAGATGAGGAAGACAATATTTTCCCGGAAGGGTCGAGCTTTTTATTAGGGGTGAATGAAATCAAAATTGAGCTTGCCCGACCTGTCAGAATTGTGATTTTTCCTGAGAATGAAATTATCGAATTAGTGACAACGGAAAGGACTCCGTCAATCATTTTGGAAGAAGCTGAGGTCGTTTTAGGTGAAAATGATCGGGTACTGGTGGAAGGTGAAGAGATTGAGATTGATCAAATACAACCGTACAAAGGTGATTACCAATTCGAAGTAAGACGCGCAGTCAGTCTGACAATTGAAGAAGATGGTGATCAAACAATCATTGCATCCAGCCAGGAAACAGTAGCAGATGCGTTAATTGAAGCAAATATCACCCTGGATGAAGGGGATCGTGTTGAACCAACGTTAGACACAAAATTAATCGAAGATCTGACGGTTAAGATTCACCGTGCACGCCCAATAACTATTCAAATGAAAGATCAAGTTAAAGAATTGAAAAGTGCTGCAGAGACAGTCGGTGAAACCTTATCTGAGGCTGGTTTAGGCTTACAAGGAGATGATTACAGTATCCCGGATGCACAACAGCCATTACCTGATGATGGCATTATTCGTGTTGTCAGGGTGCGGGAAGAAGTGTTGTTAAGTCAGACAAATATTCCATTTGGGGTTGAATATATTCAATCCGATGAGGTTGAACTGGATAAACGGGATGTGATACAAGCTGGTGAGTTTGGGGTGGAAGTTACCAGAACACGCATCATTTATGAAGATGATCAGGAAGTAAACCGAATTGAAGAAGTGACCTGGATTGCAAAAGAACCTATTGATCAATTGACAGGGTTAGGTACAAAGGTTGTCGTGCGTACCATGGACACCCCGAATGGTCCCATTGAATATTGGCGCGCAGTTAATGTTTATGCCACTTCTTACTCTCCTTGTGGGGGAGGAACCCTTGATGTTTGCCATTATGGCACTTCCAGTGGAATTATGCCAGCACAATATGGTGCAATTGCTGTTACCAGAGCGTGGTATCACTTGATGGTTGGTCAACAATTGTATGTGCCCGGATATGGAGTTGGCACGATTGTCGATGTGGGTGGCGGCATTCCTGGAAAATATTGGATTGATCTGGGTTACTCTGATGATGATTATGTAGCATGGCATCACAATGTTACGGTTTATTTTCTAACACCTGTACCGGATAATATCCCGTGGATCCTGCCTTAATTCCTGCACCGCTCAATGTTCGTTCTTTGTTGAACCAACATGGATTACAACCACGTAAAAGTTTAGGACAAAACTTTCTCGTGGAAAATAATGCCCTTGAGAAAGTAGTGGATTCAGCTGAAATTGAACCTATCGATGTTGTATTAGAAATAGGTGCTGGTTTAGGTTCGTTAACCCGCTTTTTAGCCCGTGTAGCCAGAAAAGTTGTAACTGTGGAGCTGGATCATCTTTTAATTCCGGTTTTGGAAACAGTTCTAAGCTCAGAAGGGAATGTCGAGCTGGTTCATGGCGATATCCTCAAATTAGAACCTGAGCGATTGATTTCAGTCAATCAATATCTGGTCGTTGCCAATATTCCGTACTATATAACCTCGGCAATCTTCCGGCATTTATTAGAATCCAAAAGAAAACCGCGCCGGATCGTCATGACCATTCAAAAAGAAGTAGCTCAGAGAATTTGTGCTAAACCTGGCGATTTGAGTTTATTAGCTTTGAGTATTCAGGTTTTTGGAAACCCAAAAATAACGGCAAAAATTCCTGCAGGTGCTTTTTTCCCTGCTCCAAATGTCGATTCAGCAGTTATCCGAGTCGATCTTTATCCTGAACCTGTTGTTCCTCAAAGCCGATTGGATGATTACTTCTTATTAACAAGAGCTGGTTTTGGACAAAAAAGAAAAATGTTACGAAAATCTTTAGCTGCAGGTTTGTCATGGCAGGTAGAGCGTGTGGAAGGTTTGCTTTCAGCGTGTGGAATTGACCCAACCCGTAGGGCGGAGACACTCAGCATTGAGGAGTGGGGAAACCTTACTCAAGAATACAACTTGCGGAAATCAGAATAATTTTCGATTGACGCGTATTAACTATAAAGGACGTTTTTGTTTGAGGTCTTTATAAAGACCCATTAAAACCCAGGTTCGGTAGGCTGCTTCTATTTGGATTCTAAAGGACATTTTTGATTCCCCCCAACGCCGATCTGCAAAATAAATGGGTGTTTCTTTGCAGGAGAAACCTAGCAATGTAGCTAAATAGGACATTTCTACCTGGAAAATATATCCGTTAGATTTCACACGTTCCAGTGGCATCGCGGATAAAGTTTCTTTTTTCCATAAACGAAAACCACCGGTTACATCACGAATTTTTAGCCCAAGAATGGTGCGGGCGTAAAAATTACCGAATCCGGAAAGCCATTTACGCCAAAAAGGCCAGTTCTCATCCAGTTTTCCGCCTGCTACGTAACGTGAACCGATCACAAAATCGCAACATTCGAGAGTTTCCATCAGTACAGGGATTTTATCGATAGGATGTGAAAAGTCAGCATCCATTTGGCCAATAAAATCTGCTCCATCGCGAATGGCTTGTTGAAAACCCTGAATGTAGGCAGATCCTAACCCTAATTTTCCCTTACGATGCATAACCTGAATGCGTCCGGGGTATTGCGCTTTCAATTGTTCTGCTAAATCACCAGTACCATCAGGGCTATTGTCATCAACGATTAGCAAATTAACAGTAACGGGCAAACTTAATACTGCATCAACTAATTTGGGAAGATTCTGTGCTTCATTGTAAGTTGGAATAACGAATGTAGTGTTCAAAGCGTTCCTAATTTATGAGATGTTCAATATCCAAAATGATCTTCTGAAGGTTTTCAACATTTGGGTTTACTATTTTTTTGAAGATTTTCAATTCTAACTGTTGTTCAATCTTCGCAGCTAAATTATCTCTTAAAGCATAAATATTTTCCAGCTTTGAAAATAAATTCTGATAGATTGTTTTCTCTAACTGATCGGTTTGCTCAGCATTGGAAAGAATGACAAAATTCGGATTTCCCCATTGGGCAAGGAATGGTGATGGCTCTTCTAATTGCAGGATCTCCTTTAAGATAATGACGGTATTTCTCAGCACCTCATTTGCCGCTACAAAACCATTCAAATCGCGGTATTCATTCAGTTTTTGTAGTGAGATGATAACAATTCCAAATTTTTTGGTTTGCAGGTTTTCTTCCATCGTTTCAATCAATAGTTGCTTTTCAGGCAACCCGGTGATTGCATTGGTAAGTGAACTGCGGCGATATCGCATCAGCACATTACGAACCCGAAGTCTTAGTTCCTGAATATCGAAAGGTTTGGTGATGTAATCTTCCACTTCCATGGATAAACCACGCAAACGGTCTTCTCTTTGTCGTTTTTCGGTGAGAAAAATTATTGGAACAGTTTGTGTGCGACGATTGTTTTTCAAACGTTTCACAATTTCGTAACCATCCAGATCAGGCAAACGTATATCCAATAGCACAACATCTGGGGTTTTCTCAATACAGGATTTTAAACCGTCTTCCCCCCAATTTTTTGTGGATACCTGATAGCCCTGCACCTCAAAATAGGAGTTGAGCATTTCTCCGAGATCTTGATCGTCATCAATGATGAGAATAGAGGCATTGGATTGGTTGATTACCAAGGTTTATCCTATTGGTTCTTTCATAATTACAAATTCACAAACATCATCGTTGACTGCGATACATTTAGTTTCCACAACGCGGAAATCATATCCGCCTGATACCCATTTTAACCCTTCTTGCAACAAACCGGTAGCTACATGACACCCCGGTTTATCAATGTGGCGTCCATAACATACCGGACATTTATGAATGGTATAAACAAAGTGGTCATCTTTTTCTTCCACTGTGGACAATTGATCACTGGTTTGGGAGAATATCCTGGCCATAGCCGGTAGTCCGATCTTAATTTTTGTGCGTAATGGTAATACCTTAAATGCAAGGTCGCCAGCTCCGGCAAGAGCGCCAAAATTCTTCAGACCCTCTGCGAATGTTGCTCTACCAGCTCTTAATGCCAGCCCTCGTCCACCACGTGGACCATACATTTCTTCTAATGCACCCCAAATTGCAGAAAAATAGGCAAAATCAAACTCCCGATTGAGGTTAGGCGGTGGGTAGTTATCAATGAGATGCTTAAGATTCGCTAAATTAAGAATGGCATTGACGCCATTCTTTCCCATCACATCTTCCAGGGCTTTTAGAGCAATATTGGCAATTTTGTTTGGATAATAAAGACCACTGACAGGAATGGGTTCCATATTAAACCAGAGCTTAGATAAGCTTGGTCAGGTCTTCCGTTGCACGGCGCATATCAAGGAAAATTAATCCTAATTTTGCTTGTTCACGTGCCAGGGCAGTCAGTACAGCCTCTTCACCAACTGACATCAGAACAACATAACCTTGTTTTCCTTTTATGTAAACCTGTTCAAGGTTACCGCGACCTAATTCGGTGGCGATGCGCTCGCCGAGAGAAAGCATTGCGGCAGACATTGCTGAAACCCGATCTTCTTCTACCCCTTGCGGCAATGCAGAAGCAATGGTGAGACCATCCACACTAACGATAGCGGAGGCTTCAATATCTGGCGAAGATGCTTGCAGCTCTCTTAACCTTTCTACCATGAGTTGAGTTCTTGATTTTGTCAAAATGATGCTCCTTGAGGGAATCTTATTAGAATGTTAATTAATGTAGCATAGTCAAAATACACTGTCAAGCAAACTTTGCTTTATTGCAAAGTTAAATGGTGCAAAGCGAAAACCATGAAATTCAACTATCAAAAAGTTTGCTCATTTCGTGTAAAATGGAAATGATGAAACAAATAATCCATTCTGAAAGAATTATTTATCCTTTTACGGCGCTTGTTGGGCAAGAGGAAATGGTTCTTGCCCTGATATTAAATGCGATTAATCCCAGAATTGGTGGGGTTCTAATTCAGGGTGAACGGGGTACTGCAAAGTCAACAGCAGCACGCGCTTTAGCAGAGCTACTTCCAAGAATTCAGGTAATTCAGGGATGTCGGTTTGGATGCCATCCTCGCCTTCCGAGCACCTGGTGCAGTGAATGCCAGGAGCGTTTTGTAACCGGTGAAAAACCGGAAGTTTTAGAAAAACCAACACCATTTGTTAATTTACCCATTTCAGCCACCGAAGACCGGGTGGTTGGTACGCTGGATATTGAAAAAGCGATTAAATATGGAATGCGCGCTTTTGAGCCAGGTGTGCTAGCAGAAGCAAACCGCGGATTGCTGTATATCGATGAAGTAAATTTGTTGGATGATCATGTTGTTGATTTGTTGCTGGATGCCGCTGCGATGGGAGTGAATATCATAGAGAGGGAGGGCATCTCCTTTTCTCATCCAGCCCGATTTATGCTTATTGGCACCATGAACCCAGAAGAAGGAAGTTTACGTCCTCAATTGATTGACCGGTTTGGATTATCCGTGACGGTAAAAACCATAAACGACCTTAAGCGGCGGATTTTGATTCTCCAGCGGGTATTAGATTTTGAAAATAATCCCCATCATTTTCAAAACACCTGGGAGAATTGTGAAAGGACACTTTCCAATCGTATTGTACAGGCCAAGAAATTATTGCCACGTGTAAAGATAAAACTTGAAAACCTCGAAATGATTGCCGAACTCACCAGCCAATTCAAAGTGGAAGGTCATCGGGCAGATCTGGTTATTCAAAAGACAGCCATTGCTCATGCCGTGTTTAATAATCGCACACACATTGAGCCTGGTGATATTCATACAGCGGCACAACTGGCATTGCCACATCGTCTACGTAGAAAACCATTTGATCCCCCCATAGAATTGCCCGCATTAGAGGAAACCGTAAAGACGATCATTTACCCGGAACGTGCTGCAAGATTACAGGAAATTCTGAATGATAAACGTGACCCGGCAACCATTGAGGATCTGGCCAATGATTGTGGATTTTACATTGTTGGGTAAAAACCCTGTTTTAGGAGAGTTGGTCAAAGAAAAATTATTTGATTGTTATACCGATACTGTGCAAAAAATCATAATATGCTATAGTCTATATTGACATTATTGTTAATCTGGTTGTCATCCCAATCGTTCAACACGAACTCAGATGTAACCATAACCGTTCTAATACTATTATTTTTCCAAATCAATAACAAATATCCTTGTATTTTTTTAAACAATGGATATTCATTATAAGGAGATTGATTGAAAACAATTATCGCTGGGGCTATCGGTGAATGTGTACATGTAGCTGGGGTCAATAATTTTCTGCGATTGGCTGAGCTGGCTGGATGGAGAACAATTTTTCTTGGGCCAGCAGTTTCGATTGAAAAATTTCTAGCAGTGGCTAAAAGAGAGAAAGCTGAAATGGTGGGAGTCTCTTATCGTTTGACACCCGAAACAGGCGAACGGTTGCTGGCTGAATTTGCCGAAGCCGCTGATGAACTAAGAGATAGTGGAGTGCGTTTTGTTTTTGGAGGAACACCACCTGTTGCTGAAAAAGCTAGAAAAAGTGGTTTTTTTGAACGTGTATTCAGTGGACATGAAAGTGATACGGATGTATTAAGCTTTTTAAAGGGAGAAAATAGAGATTCAATAATAAAGGAAATTTTCCCCAACAAAACCATAGATCGAATCAATTGGAAAGCGCCTTTCCCATTGTTGAGACATCATTTTGGCCTCCCTACCATGCAATCTACCCTTGTAGGAATTGAGATGATTGCAAAAGCACAGGTGCTGGATGTGATCTCATTAGGAATCGATCAAGATGCGCAAGAAAATTTCTTTCATCCCGAGCGACAGGATCCTCGACGAAAAGGAGCAGGCGGAGTTCCGGTGCGATCTGAAGAAGATTATTCTACGTTGTATCAAGCCAGTCGTTGTGGTAATTTCCCGCTCATGCGCACCTATTCTGGAACGGATGATTTTCTGAAGTTAGCTGAATTGACAAGTAATAGTATTAATAATGCTTGGTGTGCGATTCCTTTATTCTGGTTTAACCAAATGGATGGCAGAGGTCCCTGGGATTTAGAAGGCTCGATTAGAGAACACCAAAAAGTGATGAGATGGTATGGGGAGCGAGGGATACCGGTTGAATTGAATGAGCCACATCATTGGGGTATGAGAGATGCACCGGACATAATTTTTGTTGTTTCCGCCTTTCTTTCAGCGTATAACGCAAAAGTATTTGGGGTAAAGGATTATATTGCTCAATTTATGTTTAATAGCCCTCCGGAAACAACAGATGCAATGGATCTGGCAAAGATGATAACTATCTTGAAATTGATTGAACCATTACAAGATGATCATTTTCGAATTTGGCGACAAACAAGGACGGGGTTGCTCAGCTATCCAATAAATCCAGTCTCTGCGAAAGCTCATTTAGCGACGAGTGTTTATCTACAAATGGCATTAAAACCTCATATTATTCATGTTGTTGGATTCAACGAAGCTGATCATGCTGCCACAGCAGAAGATGTGATCGAATCTTGTCAATTGGCTCAAACTGCTATTGAAAAAGCGCTTAAAGGAGCTCCTAATTTCCAGAATGATGAAAAAATTAAGTCGAGAGTTGATCACCTTTTATCAGAGGCTAGGTTTACTTTGAATACGATCAGAGACTTAGCATCATCTGAAGGCGATCCTTTTGTAGATCCGATTTCATTGACACAAATTGTTAAATACGGAATTCTAGACGCACCCCATCTTAAAAATAATCGTTTTGCATTGGGAGAAATTGTTACCAGAATCATTGATGGTACCTGTAAAGTGGTAGATGAAGCTGGACACCCAATTTCTGAAAGTAAGCGAATTGAAAAATTAATGGAAGGATAAAGAAATGACCAAAAAAACACGTTTCACAGTTATCGGGGCAGGCCATGGTGGGCGAGCAATGGCAGCCCATTTAGGATTAATGGGATTTCCGACCGTCTTGTACAATCGCTCAATTGACCACATTTCCGCTATAAAGGAGTTAGGTGGCATTGATTTAGATAGCGTTAGCAATGAACTGCGAGGGTTTGGAAGACTGGAAAAAGTCACTTCTGATATTGCAGATGCGATTGAGAACGCAGATATGATAATGGTTGTTGTTCCTTCTTCAGCACATTTTGATATTGCAACTGAGTGTGCTCCTTACCTCAAAGATCATCAAATCGTCGTGCTGCATCCTGGACGTACCTGTGGTGCGATAGAATTTTCAAAAGTGATTCGTGATAATGGCTGTAAAGCAGATGTTACCATTGCAGAATCGGAGACTTTCATTTATGCTTCCCGGTCTGATGGTCCAGCACAAGCACGGATTTTTCGAATTAAGGAGGCTGTCCCTTTAGCAGCGCTCCCAGCGACAAGAACAGCAATGGTTCTTGAGAAAATTCATGAAGCTTTTCCTCAATACATCGATGGGGGTAATGTGTTACAGACCGGATTGAATAATATGGGTGCGATTTTTCATCCAGCCATCAGCATCCTAAATGCCGGATGGATTGAATCAACCCATGGAGATTTCCAGTTTTATATTAATGGGGTAACTCCTTCTGTGGCCAGAGTTTTGGAAGCCTTAGATAGAGAAAGAGTTACTGTTGCATCCTCCTTAGGCATTCGCGCAAGGACAGCCATGGAGTGGTTGTCACTTGCTTACAATACAGTCGGAGAAAATCTGGAAGAAGCGATTCATAGCCAGCCAGGTTATTATGGCATTAAAGCTCCTCCCATTCTCAACCACCGCTATATTTTTGAAGATGTTCCAATGAGTCTGGTACCGATTGCATCGATTGGTCAACGGTTTGGTGTTTCTGTTAGAGGGATAGATTCAATCATTCGCCTAGCCAGTATCATTCACCGCACGGATTACTGGAGAAGAGGTCGCACCATCGAAAAATTAGGGTTGGATGTGTTGGGTGTGGATGAGCTTACCCATTTTGTAATGGAAGGATATTGAGTTTCTTCAACGTTAATTGGTTTTTGGAAAGATAGATTTAATCGATAAATTTAATAGAAATAAGAAGAAAAAAATGAGACCGAATATAACTGGTATTCGTAGACACAGCCGCGAAGAGCGTCTTCAAATAATTAACCAATTGGTGGAATTTTGGATAAAGAAGTTCTCTGATAATTTGCTTGGGATTGCCGTTGGTGCTTCGGTAGCTCGTGGAGAAGATCAGGCTTATTCCGATCTTGAATTGAATGTGTTTTTACGAGAAAAACCAACCACAAGAGAAGAACAATATTTACAACGCGTGGTGGATGGCATGTTGATTAAAGCTATTTATCATACACCTGAAGAATATATCAAAGAACGGGAGACCATTCCTGATCATTGGCATTTGTCAGCATCTTATAGATGGATGATTGTTTATAACCCCACTTTCTTTGAGGACTTAAAAAATAAATTAAATTCCATCCAATATAGTCGTGCCGACTTTTTGAGTGCCGCAACAAAAAAAAGATATCAGATGCAAGAGTCTTTTAGCAAGGTATTAAATGCTGTTGAAATGGACAATAACGAAGGTATCAGTTTGTTATTGATGGATGCTGCGCTTATTCTGTTAGAAGTTCTGGCATACTTAAATCAACAACCATTCACCACTTTCAGTCGGTTTATCACAGAAGCCAGAAAACTTCAAATAAAGCCGGATAGACTTGACGATTTGCTGGATTTGCTTGTCAATGGAACATATCAGAACCTGCCAAAGGTCAAAGAAGTCTGTTTAGCAGTGTTTGCCAGCCTTGAGAAATTATTCAAGGAACATGGAATTGAATTATTTAATGATGAATTGGACCCTAATTTGCCAAATCGTACAATGATTCATCCGATTTAATCAGAAAGGTTGATTCTTTCAATCAGTGAAGAGTCGTTTTACTGGAAAGAACTTGGCCAAACCCTATGTGATGTTCCAATGGGGATGAATCAATGAAACATAAATTTTAAACCGACCAGCATTTATGGAAGATAGGATGGGGAAATTTTGTTATTACAAAATTGAAATTACGTTCCTTTTTTCTTTGGCATTCTTCAGCACCAACTGTATTCCTTTGCCACCAGCGATTAAAGATCCAATTCCAAAAACAATTACACCAAGAGTAAGAACGAAGTTTGGTAGAAAGAAAACTGCTTTGGTCAGGATATAACCTCCCCATTGAACAAACCATTGCATCAAAGGGGAAAGTTGTGCTGGTAACAAGGCGGGTATTAGAAAAGCAGTGCCAACTGTAATGGCAATGATAAAACTGGAGAAAACTTCAACCCAGGAAAAAGGCTGAAACTTCGGTTTTTCCTCCATTATGATTTGATTAAGGAATAGCTTGCGAAAATCGACTGGTATTTCTACCTGTGGTTCACAGCGAATAGCATTTTCTACCATATGATCAAATGTTCCCTCATTTATGTGATCCATGTGTATAGCTCCTGTTTGGATATGAGTTCTTTTAACTGGGCTTTTGCCCTAAAGATTGTTGTTTTGACTGTACCGATTGGCATATCCATTACTTCTGAAATTTCCTGATAGGAAAGGTCCTGCTGAAATCGCAAGGATAAAACCAATCGTTGTACCTCGGGGAGGGTTTTAAGTTGTTGGTGAATGAAGGCTGTTAATTCAGCCTGGTCGCTGAATAGTTCTAAAAAACTATCCACCGGAATTTCCTTTTCCTCTTCTTCTAATGAAATGGTGTTTTTCTCCCGTTTTATTCTTGGGTAGCGATCATAACAAAGATTCATCAAAATGCGGTACAACCAGGTACGAAAACTGGATTCACCACGAAAATTCTTCAGTCCCTTCCACGCTCGGATAAAAGTCTCCTGTGTGACATCCTGGGCTTCCTGGGGATGCGAAACAGCACGCAAAGCAAGGTTGTAGAGAAACACCTGGTGAGTCTTCACCAGGTGCGCAAAAGCATTCGCGTCACCTGCAACCGCGTGTTTTATCAGAGAAGTTTCATTGATGAATTCCGTCATAATACCTTACTAGTATAGACTGATAAATGATAAAAAAAGTTTCGTTCAAATTTCATTCCCATTTTTTGAATTAAAGTACTGATCCTGAAACATTTCTGGAAAAGTACCCGTCCAATTAAGCAACAACGAAAAATCTTTGCGATGGTGCAAAATAATTGGAGGTTTTATGAAACTTAGATGGTTATGGATAATTATATTGGTATTGATGATTGTAATGACTTGTGGATTGATCGTTTCAGTCCTTGGCATTGGTGTTTTTTCGTACACGTCTTTTTCTCCAGTTATCAATTCAGCAGAATCGATCGCTGAGCAGGTTTTCGGTGGGGACTTACTATCAAATCCGAATATTTCCTATTCAGCAACTGAGGAAAAAACTTTCTTCACAGGCAGTGAGGATATTCAATTGGTTATTGAGAACCGGTTTGGTGATGTGGTTGCTCAGGGAAAAGACACGGATGAGATTTTTATGTCTGTAGTCAAGACTTCCTGGGGTGTTAATGAAGATGAGGCGATGGAATTACTCGATTTATTGCAATATGAAGTGATTGAAGAGCCTGGCAAATTAACGATTCGGGTTCTTGAACCGCAAAGACAAATAAATCGTCCAGCATCAATCGATTTTAAATTGGATATTCCCTTGAATTCAAATGTCACTTTTTCCACACAAAATGGTAATCTCTACATTGGAAATGTGGAAGGAAAAGTGGAGCTCAGTTCAGCGTTTGGCAATGTGGAAGTAAAAGATGTTCAAAACGGGGAAGTTATTGCAACGACTCAAAATGGAAATGTAACATTACGAGGTATTAACATTCAGGAGTTTCCATTGGAAGCCAGCACAGCTTTTGGGAATATCGATGTTTTTCAAACAAATACAAATCAATTGAAACTGTCCATTACCAATGGTGCAATGTATTTGGAAAATATAATGGTGGATGGTCTAATCGATTTGACCAACCAATTTGGGAACATTGATTTTCGAAGTGGCAAAGCAGAGAACCTTACAATTAATTCGGCCAACGGCGCAATAACACTAAGCGGCATCACGATTGGAAATCTGTTGGTCGCACATACCGATTTTGGAGATATCGAGGTAAGCGAAACAAAAGCTGCTGAGTATGATTTATCAACCAAGAATGGAAGAATTGATCTGGATGGTGCTGAATCAGCCAAAATCAAATCAGTAACCGATTTTGGTGATATTGAGATGATTAACGTAAAGAATTCTATAGTTGAGATTGCAACAAAAAACGGGATCATTAAATTTAATGGAAGTTTGGCAGAAGGAGATCATCGGGTTAAGTCTGAATTTGGGAATATAACTTTTCGCTTACCGGCTTCCACTTCCATTAATTGTGATATCAAAACCAATTTTGGGAAGATAACTTCAGAATTTGATTTGACAATCAGTGGTTCAATCGATGAAAAACATTTAGTAGGAAAAATTAATGATGGTGGTGGATTGCTCATCATTGAAACGGAGAACGGTAATATTAACCTGGAAAAAAGTACAACGGAGGTGAAATAATGAATACTGCGATGACCTTAATCCTGGCATGTGTAGGCATTTTTGGTTTGTTTGTCGTTTTACTTGGCTTTATCTTACTCATGCGCTTTATCAATTATCGTGAGAAGGTGAAGTTGGCAGAAAAAGGTGTTTTTGTACAGGAAGAGCCAAAAACTAAGCCGAAAAAAAGGTTATTAATCGCTGGTTGGATCATCACACTGGCTGGGTTTATCGCAACCATCGCCTTCTGGTTATTCGGCATCAGTGTGACTGGTTCAGGGTATGGGTACGGATTTCCGTTTGGGTTGGGACCGTGGGTGCTCCTGGGGCTCTTCCCGTTCCTGCTTGGCTTGATCCTATTGTTGATCTATGTGGCTCGGTCACCTTCCGGGAATGACACTTTTCAGACCCCTGAAAGATCATCCGTCAATAAGGATGATACTTCCTTGGTTAATGGAGATATTTCAGCAAACTTTGACAAGGAATAGCTTTGTAGACTAAATTTATTCTGTAAATTCACAAGAGGCTTGTTTTTCTTCCAATAAAACAGGCCTCTTGTAGGTAAAACTGGGATCAGCTTTCATGAACGAATTTCTCTTCTCTGAAAGAGTATATAACTCACAGCGAATAACAAAATAGAGATTGCCACCATGCCTGTCAGATGCGGCCAGGTCATCAACAGACTTTGTCCAACTGGTAAGGGTGACCCCAAAATTGCTCCTTCCATTTCAAAAGGTAAGAGTAAACCTAAAGACCGAATGGTAGGATTTAAGATGCCAATTGTGGCTTCCGCAAAGAGCGTATTGGGTGAAATTCGGCTCAGTGAAAGTTCGAGTCTAGCCTGGGCTAAGAATTCTTCTAGAAATCCAAACTGGATAGGTCTTAATGATTGGACCGCAATTCCAACAATGATGTCCCAAAACACAGTGAAGAATAACCAAACAGCAATTGATGCTAGTGCAGCCGTAGCAGATTGGCGAAATAATGTGGAAAACAGTAATGCTAATGCCATCCAGAATCCACCATACACGATGGTGATGATCAGGAACAATATACTACGAAGCACCTCTTCACTGGTTGGTGGTATTCCAATACCAATTAACCCAATACCGAAAATTAATAACCAGATGGCAGTTAAAACCAAAGCCAGTGTAAAAAATGCACCTAAGAATTTTCCTAGTAGCAAAGCGTCTCTGTAAATTGGTTGTGACAAAATTCTAGAAACGGTACGCCGATTAAATTCACCGTTAATGGCATCAAACGCTAAAGCGATTGCAACTAATGGAACCAGAAAACCCAGAAAGCCAGCAAAGGCAGGTAGCGGTTCTTGGGCTGCGGTAAAAAGCTGCAAGAAATGAAATTGATTTTGGTTTTTGTTATTCGTTATTTGCTGAATGGCAGCGTATCCAGTTCCAACAGCGGTGAGAATTATGAGTATTTCCAATATCCGCATTCTTGCGCTGGTTAAGTGGTCTGCCATTTCTTTAGCAATAACCGCCCACAATCCCGTCCATGGCGAACCTTCGCGAAATTTCTTTTTACTGATTGTTGTCATTTTTCACCTCCTGGAAGTAAGTATTATAGATTTCATCCAGGCTCACGTTATCTACCTCCAAAGAGTACAATTGACCATCTGCGTTAACAACTGTTTTGGCGGCTTCAGCTCTAAGGTCTTTTGTAGCAATCAGGGAATATTGATCAGGAGCTTTGAAATTAACCTCAACCACAAATGGCAGAAGACGAAGCTCTTCCAGGTAGTTTTTATCCGAACCGTTAGCTCGTAATTTGATGTGAAATTTTCCACCTAATACTTTTTTAGCCAGTTCAGATACGGTTCCTTCCAAAACCATTTCCCCAGAACGGAATAAACCTACCCGATCACAGGTTTCCTGTACCTGATGCAAAAGATGTGAGGAAAGGAGTATGGTAATTCCGGATTTGGACAAACCTTTAATTAGGCTTAAAAATTCTCGGGCTGATTCAGGATCCAAACCTTGTGTAGGTTCATCCATGATTATTAATCTCGGGTTTTTAATCAAAACATCAGCAACAGCTAATCGTTGGCGCATTCCACGAGAGAAAGTGGCAACGCGATTATTTGCGACTTTGGAGAGATTTACTTTATCTAACACCTCGCTTATTCTCTTTTCAGCTTCTGTATGTGCCAGACCGTTCAATTTTGCGATATAAGCAAGGTTTTCACGAGCTGTTAATTCATCATAAAAACCAACTTGGTCCGGCATATAGCCTGCTTGCGATTTGATTCGCAATGGTTGGTGGGTTGGATCAAATCCCATAACTTTTACCTGCCCTGATGTGGGTTCTGTCAATCCAAGCAACATCAAGATCGTTGTGGTTTTACCAGCACCATTTGGTCCTAGCAATCCGAATATTTCTCCTTGCTTCACTGACAAATTTAAGGATCTGACTGCCACAAAGTCCCCATATTTTTTTGTTAGGTCTTTGGTTTCTATTATCAGATCAGTCATATGGATCCTCCCGATAAACTATCTCCTACCAAACCGCCCAACAGCCAACGCGACCACAATTACGGCAACGGCAATTAAACCAATGCCTGCGATACCCCAGAGGGTGGAGGTGGTGACAGTAATACGAAAATCTGCCGATTCATTTACTCCGTCCACTGGTCGAGCTTTAATTGTAATCATGTAATCCCCTGCGATTGCTTTATCTGATGGCAGTAGGGTAGCTGTTATTTCTATTTGTTCACCAGTATTGATTTCAGTAATTTTTTCTGGGTCAAATGTTACCGTCCAGCCGGATGGTACGCTGGCACTTAATTCCACGCCTTGTGCTGGAGCGGATCCATTATTTTTTAACAATAGTTGTACTGAGGATTCTTTTCCGGCATTTGCTTTTGCTGATAACCTTCCATCCAGTCCAGTAATTGTGAGATCATGCTGACCGGTTACTTCTGCAACCAGGTTTAGCTGAGTTTGAAGTTCTCCACCATTGGCGTAAATGGTAAATGGATAGGACCCAGCTGAAACCTCAATGATTGGGTTTAATTCGATGTTGATCGTTTTTGACTGATTAGCTTCAAGAGGAAAACTGGTTACTTCCTGTCCCGAAACTTTGTAATTAACAACAAAACCTTTAGGGACATCGCCTGATAAATTTATGGTTAATTCCTGATCACCTTCATTCTTAAGTGTGGTGTTGTAACGAAATGTCGTTGTGGGTGATCCTTTAATGGTCGGCAAATCAGTTTCCAATGAAAGACTGGCGGGTAGTTTTTCCTGAATCATGACACGTATTGGTAATTCAATACTGTCCGTTGAGCCATTTGCGGTGACGATAAACTCTAGATTTCCAGATTTGACTTCTGCTGGCGGGTCTAATCTCAGGTCCACGGTAGTTGGTGCGCCAGGTTCAACATATACCGAGTTAATGATTTTTCCTCCCCCCCGAAATGTGGCGGACCAACCGGATGGCATTTTGCCCATGGTTAGATCAATCGTTTCTGGTGCATTCGCAACAGAAAGCTTTATCGATAAATTGACCGACTCTCCTAATTCGGTTACGATGCTTGGATATTGGGTAGAAATGGTCAAATTTTGGATTTCTTCTTGTGCGTATGCTACATTTGGGCTGAAAATGGTCGTCATGAGAAGTGAACAAAAGACAAATAAATAGAAAGTGGCACGTTTCATTCTTACCTCCTTTGAACAAAGAAACTCACCAAATTTATTGGTATTCAATTCTCTTCCGAATGTATATTTAATACGGAAATGTAAGAAAAATATTAGAGAAAGATAAAAATTTTTAATAGATTAAGATTATTTACAAAATTTGAACATGTGCAGGGAGTTTTTTTTAGAACGTGGTGGATGATGTCACACTTGACCTGTCACACTTGACCTGTCAAGGCAAGATAGAAATGTCCTAGTCTGAGCAAAATAGAAATGTCCTAAAATGGGAAAAAACATTTCTCAAAACCACTTCAAAAAAGAGAGCATTCCTTCGGCAGGGGCTCCGTCAAGGGTGGTCGGGAAGACATG
>JACDJB010001329.1_pt1 | contig 20296 bp, 16 predicted proteins | sample 7454121 | NCBI WGS metagenome assembly JACDJB01 (sample SAMN14253290, study PRJNA609438) | sludge metagenome | isolation source: sludge after 25d culture with pyrite | collected 2018-12-20 | reverse complement strand
AGGAAATGAAAGATCAATTATTAAAATATGAAGCAGCCGAATTGGCTGCGGCAAGCCAGGGAGAGTTCATCAGCCATTTATATCAGAACAGGAGCATCCAGGAACTCCAAAAGCTTGCAAGGCTGCTCACTTCCCTGGCTGAAGAAAAGGTAATCATTCTGGTGGCAGAGAACGAAGACAAACTCCAATTTGTGTTTGCCCGGGGGAAGGATGCACCTGGGAACTTAAAAGAGTTGTCAGCACATGCCCTGTCAATGATCGACGGCAAAGGCGGAGGCAGCAATCAGTTTGTGCAGGGTGGTGGCAGCCTGATTCCAGGTGACGAATTCATCAGGGAGATTTGTAAGATTATCCAGTAATTTGAAAACATAATGAAAAACCAGGATGAATTTAGGGTGAATGACCTAGTTCCTAAGAAGTGATTTTAGCAGTGAAGGATGCTTTCGAATCGATATTTTTCAGATAACCTAAAAAACACCAACTAATAACCTATTTTTTACAGTGTAATTGGTTATAGATGAAAGTTTTACCATTTAAAAATAGGTTTAACTCCCTCATAATGGAATTCAACCAGAGAATTAGGGGGAATCGGAATGTATGAAATTGAGAGAGGATCTGTAGAAGAGGCAATCATGATCCTGCAAAATCTCGGTCTTAAAGTGAATGAATACGAGAAGACGAATTCAATGATTCCAGTAGACAAATATAAAGAGTTATTGGAATTCACGATTGCGGTAGCCAGGAAAACGAATGATATCACGGTCACAATCGATGAACTCATGAACGATATAGAAACAAGGATGTAAAAATAGAAGAGCAGCCGTTAGGCTGCTCTTCTATTTGGTCTGGGTTTTATCGATATACTCAAACAGGAACGACTGGCCATTCCGGTAAAAGCGAGGATCATAGACTCCAAGCTTCTCCCCATCATCGACGATGACCACAATAGGCGACCATTCGTAAAGTGTCTTTGCTTCAGGTTTCTTCGCAAAAAGTCCATCCAGATCTGTTTCCTCAGCAGAGCTAAGCTCGTATTGCAGCTTTCTGTCGGTAAACAGATTATCCTGAAAAATCTTAACATCACTGTCGTTTTTCGCTATTACCGTATATGTCCAGGGAATAAAGCCGGCTGAAAGGGCAATCTGCTTATAATCATTTTCATACTGATTATAGATTAACCAGCCCTGGACACTCTGGACAACAATGTGCAGCGCTATGAAAACCCATGCTAATTTAAAATAATAAGGGCTTTTCGCTTTATTTTTCCGGGAAGCAATAATGGCTGTACCAAGGATGACCCAGAATACAAAATCAATGATCGGAATCGTGCCGAAAGTGAGTCTAATGTTAGAATATGGTTCGAGATAGCCTGTACCCCAGGCATTGAACAAATCACTCGTATCATGGATGAAGACAGCCAGCCAGCCGAGGAAAAATAATTTAAGGTCTTTTACTTTAAATAAGAGAAAAGACAGCAAAACAAACAATAATGACCAAACTGGAGTCAGAAACACAGAATGGGTGATGCCCCTGTGCCACATCTGATAAAGTCCTTCATTATCCCAAAATTGGGAAATGACGTCTATATCGGGAATCTGGCTTGCACCAACAGCTGTCAGCAAATAGGCACGCTTTTGCGTTTTCTCCATATGTTTTTTATCAACGGCGCTATATAAGGCTAAACCGAATAATGTATGGGTAATTGAATCCACTTTTGCACCTCCTGAAACTTCATTATAATGCTTACCGGGAAATATTTAAAAGTTCTGATATGCAATTGCAGGATTGCAAACTTTCCTTTAGAAAGATAAGATTAATTTTATGAGGAATTTTGCCGTTAAACAGAAAGGAAACATCAAATCATGAAAAAATTACAAGATGAAGTATTATCGCGCAGAACGTTTGCGATTATATCCCACCCGGATGCCGGGAAAACGACGCTTACGGAAAAACTGCTGTTATTCGGCGGTGCAATCCGTGATGCTGGTACTGTAAAAGCAAAGAAGACAGGGAAGTTTGCAACGAGTGACTGGATGGAAATCGAGAAGCAGCGTGGAATTTCGGTAACCTCGAGTGTCATGCAATTCGATTATGACGGCTTCAAGGTGAACATCCTTGACACACCTGGTCACCAGGATTTCTCCGAAGACACCTACAGAACATTGACAGCTGTTGACAGTGCTGTGATGATCATCGACTCAGCAAAAGGGATTGAGGACCAGACGCTCAAGCTATTCAAAGTTTGCCGCATGAGAGGGATTCCAATCTTCACTTTCATTAACAAACTCGATCGTGTGGGTAAAGCGCCTTTGGAATTATTGGCAGAACTTGAAGAGGTTCTTGGTATTGAATCGTATCCCATGAACTGGCCGATCGGCATGGGAAAAGAGTTCCTTGGAATCTATGACCGTTTTAATAACCGTATCGAGCAATTCCGTGTTGATGAAGACAAACGATTTATTGCATTGAATGAAGAAGGCGAAATTGATGGAGATCATTCCATGAAAGAGTCTTCGCTATATGACCAGACATTAGAAGAAATCATGCTTTTGGATGAGGCAGGCAATGAATTTTCAAAAGAACGTATTGCCGATGGAACATTAACACCGGTATTCTTTGGCAGTGCCTTGACAACTTTTGGCGTTCAGACATTCCTGGATTCCTACTTGCAGTTTGCGCCGTCTCCACAGCCAAGAAACTCTACTGCAGGAGAAATCGATCCGAAATCAGATGAATTCTCAGGTTTTATCTTTAAAATCCAGGCTAACATGAATCCAGCTCACCGCGACAGGATTGCCTTTTTGCGCATTTGCTCGGGCAAATTTGAGCGTGGTATGACCGTCCAGCTCAGCAGGACAGGGAAACCGATGAAGCTTGCGCAATCCACTCAGTTCATGGCTGATGACCGCAGTACCGTTGAGGAAGCTGTTGCCGGTGACATCATCGGACTATACGATCCAGGCACATACCAGATTGGCGATACCATTGTTTCTGGCAAGGATGGGTTCCAATATGAAAAACTCCCTCAGTTCACACCAGAGCTTTTCATCAGGGTTACGGCCAAGAATGTCATGAAGCAAAAGCACTTCCATAAAGGAATCCAGCAGCTTGTCCAGGAAGGAGCCATCCAGCTGTTCAAGACATTGAAGACGGAAGAGTACCTCCTCGGTGCTGTCGGACAGCTCCAGTTCGAAGTATTCGAAGCCAGGATGCGGAATGAATATAATGTCGAAGTCCTTATGGAAAGACAAGGATCGAAAATCGCCCGCTGGATCGAAGGCGACGATGTGAACGAGAACCTGTCCAGCTCTCGAAGCCTGCTAGTGAATGACCGCTTTGACAAAAAAGTATTCCTGTTCGAAAATGAATTTGCCTTAAGGTGGTTCCAGGATAAGAACCCAGAAGTAAAACTTTATAATCCTATGGATGTATCTTAAGAAATCGAGTCGGCATTAATGGCCGGCTCTTTTTTTATGGATTTGGAATGATACATGGTACAGTTTTTTCTTGACGTGCTATTACTTTCATAATATAGTAATAGTATTCTATAACGCTTTTATGCATAAAAGCGTTTAAGCGAAAAAGAAATATAGTGCTGACAGAACCTAGTAGAATCCCCGCGAGCAGCAAAAAGAAACTGGATGGGAGCTGAAAATCCAGGCGGTGGCAGATTCGAATTACATCTGTCTCAAAAAGCGCTTTTAATGAAGTGGGTAGACAAAAGTGTTTGCCAATTAGGGTGGTACCGCGGAGCTCCTTCGTCCCTATGCTTAGAGGAGTTTTTTGCAATTTACGACTAATTGGAGGAATCAGCATGATCCATCAAAATGAATCTATCACATTGAAAACATCCGAGGCGGCAGCGGTCATATTATTACTTCTGGCTGGTATAAGCTATGGCATGATCAAACTTGAACTGATGCCCCATATTCCTGTCATCATGGGAATCATTGCGCTGATCCTTTACGGGTTGTCAAAAAAAATCAAGATGGCTGACCTGGAAAAAAGTATGGTTGAAGGTGCGAAGGCAGGTCTTGGGGCTGTAATGATATTTTTCTTTATCGGGATGCTTGTCAGCAGCTGGATTGCTGCTGGTACCATTCCGACCCTGATATTTTTTGCATTTGATCTGGTCACTGGCAAATGGTTCTACGCAATTGTCTTTATCATCACATCCATAGTTGGATTGAGCATAGGCAGTTCGTTGACGACCTCAGCCGTAATCGGGGTAGCTTTCATCACTGTCAGTGAAGCTCTTGGTTTCTCCCTGGCTATCACAGCAGGTGCAGTGATTTCAGGTGCCTTCCTGGGTGATAAAATGTCGCCGCTCTCTGATACGACGGTTCTGGCTTCATCCACTGTAAAGGTGGACTTGTTCGAACATATAAAAAATATGTCATGGACAACAGTCCCTGCGTTCTTCATTTCACTGATTTTATTTGGGATGCTATCACCTGATCTCAAGTCAGCGGACTTCACACAACTAGCGAATTTGCAGAACACCCTGGTAAAGATGAATCTTGTACACTGGTACTCTTTACTTCCGCTGGCTGTAATAGTGGTTTTGGCTTTAAAAAAGGTGTCATCAATTTTAACCCTCGCAGCAGGGACTCTCACAGCCATGACAATCAGTATGTTCATTGTCCCAATGCAAGAATGGGGAGCCCTTCCGGGGATTTTATATTCCGGATATGTTTCTGAAAGCGGAAATGCTCAGCTAGATTCACTGTTGTCAAGGGGCGGAATCGAAAGCATGTTTTTTTCCATATCACTTGTCCTGCTTGCCTTGAGCATGGGCGGATTGTTGTTCAAGCTTGGCGTCCTTCCCGCCTTATTGCAAGGGCTTGCCGGCAGTCTTGAAAAAGGGCCGGTGCTGATTAGTTCAGCCGCATTGTCTGCTCTCGGAATCAACTTGCTGATCGGTGAGCAATACCTCTCGATCCTTTTGACAGGGAATACCTTTGCAGACCATTTTGAAAGAGCTGGACTGCACCCGAAAAACCTGTCCCGTGTCCTCGAAGATGCAGGAACAGTTACAAATCCGCTTGTTCCCTGGAGTGTGTGCGGAGTCTTCCTCAGCAGCGTCCTCGGAGTCAGTACAATGGAGTATGTTCCGTTTGCATTCTTTTGCCTGCTGTCACCAGTTTTGACGCTTGCAGCAGGATTCACCGGAATAACATTAACTAAGATTGGGAAAAACGCGGTGGCTTAGGCTTCCGCTTTTTTTATGCTGATTATCTGCCCGAAACCCGGGAGAAGCGAGGATTTGGGTAAAAATAAAACCAGATTATGTACCCGAAACTCAGAGGAACGGAGAATTTGGGTAACATAAACCAAAATTATCTGTCCGTAATCCCAAAAAACGATCAAGTTGGGGTACATCCCTAATGAAAATCATGGCGCAGTCAGGGTCTTAAAGTTTCATTAATCCGCTCATTCATTTAAAATGGAGGGTATGTTAAAAATTGTTCATATACATTGCATATTGGATAGTTGAATTATCCTTGATGCTTCACTATATTAAGAATGATATCTTTTAAAAAATGTCCGGTCAGTCATAAGGTTTTACCGCCGAAAGGAGTTAGCGTATGAAAATCAGCAATTTTTCGATCAGGAGACCTGTTTTTACATTGGTTACAATGTTTTTGGTCTTGATTCTCGGGGTGGTTTCATTGATGAGGATTCCTCTGAAACTCATTCCGGATATAAATCCGCCTGTTGGCGTGGTAGTGACCAATTATCAGGGAGCCAGTCCTGAAGAGGTCATGGAAAAGGTGACTAAGCCTTTAGAAGCGAATCTGGCCACCTTGCCGGGAATCAAGACGATGACATCGACTTCACAGGAGGGTGCAAACCTGATCCTGATGCAGTTTTCCTGGACAACCAATATCGATGATATCCAGGATGAAGTCATCCAAAGGCTGGATATGACGGCTATTCCGGACGATGCGAATAAACCGAGGTTCATGAAGTTCGACCCCTCCCAGTTTCCCATTATCCAGCTATCGTTGAGCTCTGGAAAGGACGAATCTGCGCTTAGGGAACTCGCGGAAGAGCTTGAGCTGGAACTGACCAAGGTCGAAGGGGTCGCCAGCATCAATTTATCAGGTACTTCCGTACGTGAAGTGCGGGTGGAACTGGACCAGGAGAAGTTGCGGGATTATAAATTGAGTCAGTCGGATATTGTTGACCTGATCAGGGCTAATGATGTATCCATGCCAGGCGATACGATTTTGACCGACGGCAAAGAATTGACGACGAGGATCATCAGCAGTCTGGATTCACTCGATACATTGAAGAATCTGACGGTGTTCACCAATCCGGTGACGAAACAGAAGGTTAAACTGGCGGATGTCGGAAAGGTAGAACTGCAAAAACAGGATGACCGGACGATTACGAGGACGAATCAGACCCCATCCGTGCTGCTGAGTGTCCTTCAACAATCTGATGCGAATACGGCAGAGGTTTCCAAAGCGTTCCTTGATGAACTGGAAACCTTGCTTAAAAAAGATAAATACGCTGGAATCAAGTCAGATGTACTCTTTGATCAGGGCGATTATATAAAACTTGCTATCGGCAATATTTCAAACTCACTGATTGTCGGGGGACTATTGGCGATGCTGGTGCTGTTCTTCTTCCTGAGAAATGTGAAGAGTCCGCTCATCATCGGGATTGCCATTCCATATTCGGTTATTTTTACGTTCGTATTGATGTTTTTCGCTGATTTTACATTGAATATCATGACGCTTGGCGGCCTGGCACTCGGGATTGGGATGCTCGTGGATAATGCCATTGTCGTCATCGAAAATATATACCGGCATTTGTCAATGGGCAAGGATCCGAAAACAGCTGCCAGGGATGGTTCCAGGGAAGTCGGGGCTGCCATTACTGCTTCGACTTTGACAACGGTTGCCGTGTTTTTGCCGGTAGTGTTCATTTCCGGAATCATTGGGGAACTGTTCACAGAGTTTGCATTGACAATCTCGTTCAGTTTGTTTGCTTCATTAGTAGTTGCGTTGACAGTTGTCCCGATGCTGGCAAGCAGACTGCTCAAGGCTCCGAAGAAAAATGCAGAAGCGAGAAGGCAGCGCTCCAGCTCGATGAGAGGATTGGAGAAATCGATCAGATGGGCTCTGCGTCATCGTTTTGCCGTCATTCTGATCACACTGCTGATGCTTGCTGGAGGCGGTTACGGGGTGACAACGGTCGGAACGCAGTTCATCCCGCCGACAGACGAAGGATTTTTCAGCATCAGGGTGAACCTTGAGAATGGGTCGGCGTTAACCGAGACGGAAAAAGTGCTGGCAGCATTGGAAGATAAGCTGAAAGAGGAAGAAGATGTCGATGTATACGTGAGTTTGGTCGGCACAACCCAGGAGGCTTCCTTCAGAGGCACAACGAGTGCGAATGTCGGGGAATTGTACGTGAAAATGGATGAGCTCGATCAAAGGGAAATCAGTACTTTCCAGTTTGTCGATGATGTGAAAAAGGATCTTGAGCAAGCTGCGGCTGAGGCAAACAGCAGTGCCGAGCTGAATTTCAATCTTCAGTCCACATCAGGTTCAGCTCCGAACACACTTACCTTCAGTGTTCGTGATTCCAGTGAAAAAAGGCTGAACGAATCGGTTGACAAAATATATGATTCACTGAAGGAATTGGACGATGTCAATGAACTGACAACGAGCAAGAATGATACAGTCGAAGAGGTACAGATCACTGTAGACAGGGAAAAGGCACTCGCGCAGGGTCTGGCGCCAGCGCAAGTTGCGATGGTTGTCAACAATGTGACTAGAGGGGATATGGCCACCCAAATGCCTGGGGAGGATGAAGAGATTCTCGGTGTCTATGTAGAATATGACAGCGATGTAACACAGAATATCGATAATCTAAAGAAGCTCCTGATTAAGAAGCCAGATGGCAATTATGTCTCACTTGGCCAGATTGCCAATATAGAGACCGGCAGCGGTCCTGTTAAAATCCAGAGAATCAATCAGCAGGGTGCGGTTGAATTCACAATGAAATACAAGTCTTCAACAAACCTTGGCGATATGTCGAAGCAAGTGGATAAAAAGATAGAAGAACTTGATTTGCCAGATGAAACCGAGATTGTATTCAGTGGGGACAGGGAACTGCTCGAATCCTCGATTGATGATTTGCTGCTTGCTTTCGTTCTCGCAATCATCCTGATTTATCTGGTCATGGCTGCGCAGTTCGAATCACTGAAGTATCCATTTGTCATCATGTTCACTGTGCCGCTGATGGTGATTGGGGTCGCGGTTGCATTGACAGCAACCCAAACTCCAGTCAGCTTGACTGTTATTATCGGAATCATTGTCCTCGCAGGGATTGTCGTGAACAACGCGATTGTGATCGTCGATTATATCAATCAGAAGAAAGAACGCGGTCTGAATCCGCATGAGGCGATTGTTTTATCGGTAAAAGACCGGGCACGTCCAATCCTGATGACCGCGTTAACCACAATTCTTGGTTTGATCCCGCTTGCCCTTGGAATCGGGGAAGGGACCGAAATCAATCAGCCAATGGGAATCACCGTTATTGGAGGATTGATCAGCAGTACATTCCTGACACTATTCGTGATTCCGGTGGTCTATAGCTTTTTTGACAAGGACTATCGCAGAAGGAATAAAATGTATGCAACTCCAGATGGCCATCTTGTACCGGCCTATCTGCTGAAAGAGCATACAGAGTCTGGATATGAAGAGGGTACCGAACAGCGGACCGAGACCTTCCAGAAGGGGAAATACACGAAGGAAGAGATGGCGGGTATGCTGGAAGAACTTCTTCAACAGATAAAAGAAGAAGACTCGACTCAGGATTTTAGAAGAAGAAGATAAATGTGATGCCTGGCTGGAGTTAGCCAGGCATTTTCCTTTCTTTTAATCCAGTTTCAGTGCTTGCAGGTGCTTAACAAGGCGCAAAGCGGGGCTGAAAACTTCACGATAAACGGGGGACTTTCATCAGCAATCATACCCGTTATCCATCGTATTTTTCAGAATAGTCAGCAAAGTTATTGCGGTTGAAAGCGCTTATCGGTAAAATATAGCTAATTACCGTTGAGGAGGACGTTCATGGAATATGGATATTTTTTCACTGGCTTTCCAGGATTCATCAGCAATCAATTGATCAGGGAAGTGTTAAGGAGAAATGAGGGGAAAGGAAGGGTAAGTGTCCTGGTTTTGCCTGCTATGACAGAGAAGGCAGAGGCGGAAAGGGCCACGATTGTACGGGATTTTAGCCTTGACGAGAGTCAATTTGAGGTGGTTACAGGTGATATAACGGTCCCGGGACTGGGCATAGATCCGGAAAAGGCTGATCAGATTGCACAGTCGGTCACACATGTTTTCCACCTTGCAGCTATCTATGATCTGGCAGTTCCAAAGGACATCGCTTACCGGGTGAATGTGGATGGAACCAGGAATGTGAATGACTGGGTGAAAAGGCTTGAAAATATCCAGCGCTATACGTATTTCAGCACTGCTTATGTTGCTGGAAGCCGTGATGGGATTCTGTATGAAGACGAATTGATCAGGCCACCTGGCTTCAAGAACTTCTATGAAGAAACTAAATATGAAGCTGAAGTACTGGTGGACTCCCTGAAGTCAGACGTTCCTGTCACCATCATCAGGCCAGGCATTGTAAAAGGCCATTCGAAAACAGGGGAGACGATAAAATTTGATGGCCCGTATTTCATCATGAATTTTATCGACCGGCTTCGGTTCATGCCTTTCCTGCCAAAGCTTGGCAAGGGCGATACAGTTGTCAATCTGGTACCTGTGGATTATATTATTGAAGCGACTACCTATTTGACATTTGCTGATGTTGGGTCAGGCAAGACGTATCACCTTACGGATCCGAAGCCATACAAAGTATCGGAGCTGTATGAAATGATGATGTTTGAATTGTTGAACAAGCAGCCGATCGGTTCCGTGCCTTTGTCGCTGGCGAAAGCGGGGCTTCAATTCAGGGGCTTGAGAAGGTATCTTGGGGTTGAAAAGGAAGCGCTCGATTATTTTACCTGGAAAGGCCGTTTCGACTCTTCCCAGGCCCAGGACGATCTAAAAGGTTCAGGAATCCAATGCCCGGATTTCAGGGAGGGGATTGCCGCAATGGCAGCCTTTTACCGGGAAAATAAGCATAAGCCGCATTATCAAATAAACATAGTATAAAGACTTGAAAATACAGGCAGGTGAATGAATGTGCATTCAGTTGAAGAAGTACGGAGAATGCCGGTTATATCCCCGGCAACAGGAAAAATAATCGCTGAAATCGAAGAGACGCCTGTCCATGAGGTGCCATTCTTTTACGAGCAGGGCAGGAAGGCATTCACCAGTTGGAGTGCTATGCCTTTTGCCAATCGGATCGGTTTTTTAAGAAAGCTCAAACAGATGATGGTGGATGAGATGGAGGAGATTGCAAGGGTGATCTCTGATGATACAGGCAAGGTATTGACCGAATCAATCGTCGCTGATATTATGCCGACCCTTGATGCGATCGACCATATCATCAGGCATGCTGAAAAGGTCCTGGGCAGGCAGAAAGTCAGGACACCGTTGCTTCTGTTCGGCAAGAAATCATTCATTGAGTATATGCCTCGCGGAGTGGTTCTTGTGATCTCTCCATGGAATTATCCTTTGCAGCTGGCGATGGTTCCGATGATCAGTGCCCTGGCTGGTGGGAACTCTGTTATTTTAAAGCCCTCAGAGGTAACCCCGCTGGTCGGCAAGTATATCGAAGACCTGTTCAAGCGTTCAGGCTTTCCTGAAGGCACCATACAGGTGGCCCACGGTGGAAAAGAAGTGGGGGCCGCCTTCACTGCCGGGAAGCCGGATTATATCTTTTTCACAGGCTCTGTACGCACTGGGAAAATCATTCAGCAGCAGGCAGCTACGGATTTAATTCCGACTACCCTTGAATTGGGCGGGAAGGATCCAATGATCGTATTCGGGGATGCCAACCTTGACAGGGCAGCAAAGGCAGCTGTCTGGGGGGCTTTTACAAACAGCGGCCAGGTTTGCATGAGTGCTGAGCGCCTGTATGTGGAACGGGCAGTTTATGGAGAATTCCTAGAGAAATTGAAAGGTGAAGTGCAATCACTAAGGCAGGGTGATGACATCGATGCAGATGTGGGTTCGATGACCTTTCCAGCCCAGAAGAACGTGGTTAGGGAGCAGCTGGATGAAGCCCTTCAGCGCGGAGCAAAATTGGTAACAGGGCTTAACCCCGAAGACTGGAAGGAAGGCATGTACCTCCCGCCAACAGTTGTTACTGACGTGGAGCAGGATATGAAAATCATCCAGGAGGAGACATTCGGCCCATTGCTTCCTGTGGTTCCGTTCGATACAGAAGAAGAAGCGATTGCCTATGCGAATGGCACTGCTTATGGGTTGAATGCAAGTGTGTGGACAAGGGACAGGGAGAAAGCACGCCGCGTTTCTTCACGCCTTGTGTCCGGTGCTGTCGTCATCAATGATGTCATCATCACTGTAGCCAATCATGGACTCCCGTTCGGCGGCGCAAAGGAAAGTGGCATTGGGCGATATCATTCTGAGGCAGGGCTGAGGATCTTTTGCCATGAAAAAGCGATCATGGAGGACAAAGGTTTCTTGAACTCAGAAATTCAATGGTATCCCTATAAAGGAAAGTATCCATTGTTCCTGAACCTCTTTAAGAGCTATTTTTCAGAGAAAAGAGAGTGGGTCACCTTTGCCAGGAACTATATCTCACTGCTAAGAAGCAATAAGTAAATAGACACCGTTCCTGTGATGCAGGGACGGTGTTTATTTTATATTTCAGTGGATATCCATGTGGATTTAATGGTTATTTTCGATTATTTTTTAACAATTAACTGGAAAAATGATAATTCATGGCTCAATTTGGACAATCTAAAACAAGTAGAAGAACGAAAAGGTTAAAAAAAGACCTAAATCTTCAATGGACTTTGTGGAACCTGAAGAAATTTGGCAATCATACAAGGTTAGCCCAATAAATTGTTTAAAGGATGAATCTTGCCGTGGCGATAAAAAAGAAATTAACCAAACTAGAAGCGGTAATGTGGAGCATCGCACTGCCTGGATTTGCCCAATTGCTGACGGGCAATCTTGTGAAGGGCATATTATTTGTCTTACTCGAGTTCCTTGTTAACGTGAAGAGTAATTTCAACAAAGGAATAATGTACAGCTTCCTTGGTGAGACGGGCATGGCCATGCAGGTGATGGATTTTCAGTGGCTGATGTTTTACCCCTGTCTATATATGTTCGCCATGTGGGATGCATATAGGAGCGTGATGCCGGAAGATGAAAAAATCACGTTTTTACCTTTCGTTTTTTCGGCTTACTTCGTGACTGTTGGTTTGATGATTTCCCCGAAGATCAAGATTTTCGGGATTTTTCCAGGTCCTGTTTTCCTGCCGATGATATTTGTCATCCCTGGTGTGCTTGTTGGCCTTTTTATCAGGAAATCAATTTTAAGGTACTATACCGATTGAACCGCCTACATACCGCTTGAGGTGAAATGGGGACAGATCTTGCCTTTCCATAACTTAATAAAAACAAGTGAATACTTTAATTCCGGTCGATAACTGACTGGAATTTTTTTATTTTTTTCAGCGAAACCCCCATAACCTTCCGAGTGCAAACGTAACCATGTAATGAAAAAAGCGGCCGCTCTTAAATACACATGAGGTGAACAGAGAATGAAAAAATTATCTAACCAAGAGATGAAGAAAATCGCAAAGAGTACTCTAGCTTTAGTGCTTGCTGGAACATTCACTTTTTCCCCAGTTGCAATGGCAGAAGAAAACCATTCTGATTTGGAAACGGTGGAAATGCAGAATGTCAGCCCGGAAGAAATTGAAGAAGCAAAATCCAAGGTGGAAGAACTGGAAGAAATCAATCCAACTTTGATCCCTGGAGACTTTTTCTACTTTGCGAAATTAGCATTAGAGAAAATCAGGCTTGCTTTTACATTCGATCAGTCTGAAGAAGCAGAATTGCTTGCTACATACGCATCAGAACGACTAGCAGAAGCAGGGGCGCTGTTCGCTGAAGGAAAAGAAGAAGAAGCTCTTAAAGTGATCGAAGCGGCTGTTCAATATATGGAATCATCACAGGACATTGTCGACCAGGAAACCTCAAAGGATTCAGAAGAGGACATGGACGTTGACAACGGTGAAGACGGAACTGTTTCAGAAGATGAAGGTGAAGAAACAGGAGCTGAGGAGTCTGCTGACGAAGAGGGAAAACCAGCTGATGATGTTGATGCTGATGATCAAGGGGAAGAAACCGCAGACGAAGCTACAGAAGATGAAGTGGTTGCAGATGAAGAAGAAGCTGTAAGTGAAAATCCTTTCGAGGAAATCGAAGGTATGCTCAGGCAGAACATCATTGCCTTAAAAGCGGCTATGGAGCATGTCGGCAATGAACATGCAAAAGCTCAGCTTCAAAAGAACATTGACAAGACATACGCCAAGATGGCAAAGAAATTAGCGAAAATAGAAGAAAAGTATGGTGAAAAGCCAGAAGAAGAAAAGGAAACTGCTGAACCAGTCGAACTAGAACCAGTGGTAGAGCCGGACCTTCTTCCTGCGGATGAAACACCTGAAATCGAAGATCATGAGGCAGACACTGAGAAAACAATGCCTGCAGATGATGATACTATAGTTGCAGCTCCTGTGAAGGCTGGAAAAGACAAAGCGAAGCAGGAACACAAGGCTGAAAAGGCTGCTGTAAAACAGGAGCGTAATGAAGCGAAGCAGCAGATGAAAGAAGAGAAGCACCTTGTTAAGCAAGTGAAGAAAGAAGAAAAGAGCCAGGCTAAGCAAGTAAAGAAAGAAGAAAAGCATCAGCCTAAGCAAGGCAAGAAAGAAGAAAAGAAAACAAGCAAACAACAGCACGGGAATGGCCACGGAAAAGGGCATGACAAAAATTAATACAGTTTGAACAATAGACTCGAAAAGATAGCCTTAAGCGGCTATCTTTTCACTGCCTAACCACAATAGAGAAATTGACAGATATGATATAATGTGTGGAGGAAATGAGGTGAGGCTATTGCTAAGTTTATTGTTCATGGCAAAGAAAAAGCGCAGGCCGCTGGAAGAAACTGTTGAGAAAATCCACCAGGGGGATGCTGCACTTAGAGAAGAATTAATTGATTCTTACAAACCTTTTATTGCCAAGACTGTATCGTCTGTCTGCAAGAGGTACATACATGAGTCTGACGATGAATTTAGCATTGGCCTCATCGCCTTTAATGAGGCAATCCAGAAATATTCATCCGAAAAAGGAAATTCTTTATTGAGTTTTGCAGAAGTCATGATCAAGCGCAGGGTGATTGATTATATCCGCCAGCAGAGCCGGAATCAAAATCTGAGCTTTAACCTTTCTAATGATCCGAATGAGGATGAGCAGCACCGCTCGACTCTTGAAGATGAACTTTCACTTGATGAGTTCCGGAAAAAGACAGAACAGGAACTTAGAAGAGATGAAATCATCCAATTCCAAACGATATTATCTGATTTTGATTTGTCATTCCAGGACTTGCTGGAGCAGTCACCAAAGCATGCCGATGCCCGGAAAAATGCCATGCTCGTCGCAAAGGCGATGATAGAAAATGAAGAGTTGAAAGGCTTGCTGCTAGAGAAAAAACGCCTGCCAATCAAGCAATTGGAAGAAATGGTCCAAGTTAGCAGAAAAACAATAGAGAGAAACAGAAAATATATTATTGCCATTGCACTTATTTTAATTGGGGATTATGTGTATTTAAAGGATTATATTAAAGGGGTGCTGGAGACATGAGAAAAGGAGTAATCCTTGAAATCAATGATCTTTACCTAACATTGTTGACCCCCGAAGGCGAGTTTTTACGGGCCCGAAAGCTTCAACAAGATTATCAGGTAGGAGAAGAAATTCATTTTTTTCCTGAATCGGAAAAAGTAAAGCGAAAAAGATTTGACGTTTCATTTTTAAATAGTCTGAAGGTAAAAACGATTATGCTCGCTGCTGTACTTATGCTCGTTATGGCTGCCGTTCTGCCGGTTTATCAGGACGGACAGGTTTATGCATATATGTCGATCGATGTGAATCCGAGTATAGAAATTGCGGTCAATGAAGATTTGAAGGTTCTTCAATTGAAAGGATACAATCCTGAAGGGAAGCAAATCATCAATGAAATAGAAGGCTGGAAGAAGAAAGATGCTGGCATTGTGGCAAAGATGGTCCTTGATAAAATCAAAGCGCAAGGCTACTTCAAAACAAAGCATGAAGTCGTCATCGCCACAGTCCATACTGCAAAAGCAAAGAAGTCTGTGGACCAGAAATTGGAACAAAAAATTGCTGGAATCAAAAAGACAACGAATGATGAAGACCTGAACCTTAAGGTTATGGAAGCAACGAATGAAGACAGGGAGAAGGCAATTAAGCAGGGCGTTTCGACCGGTGTGTATAAGGAAAAGCAAAAATCCGCATTGCCAAAGCCAAAGCCGGCTGTAAATGAGAAGAAAGCTGAGCAGAAGCCGGAAAAGAAGGCCCCAGTCCAACAGCCTGTAAGACAGGAGCCAGAGCCGGAGCAAGAAAAGAAGGAAGCACCCGGACAGCTAAAGAAAGACAAACCTGAGCCTCCAAAAGGCAATTCAAATTCAGAGCAGCGAAGGAACCCAGCTTCTGATAAAAATAAAGAGAAGAACAATTCGGGAATGAATGGTAATGGCCATTCTAATAACAAACATGTTAGTAATAACAGCAATAAGTCCGATCACAACGGACACAAGTTCAATAATGGAAAAAACCAGAAAGCCCACCAGAACCCAAAAGCGCATCAAAACCAGAAAGTGAATCAAAACCAGAAAGTGAATCAAAACCAGAAAGTGAATCAAAACCAGAAAAATGACCAAAGAGGGAAATCCGGGAACACAAAAGATAACCGGGGAAAAAAATAACGAAATATAAAAGTCCGGAATTCATTTCCGGACTTTTTTCCATGTGATATTCAGTTTTGGGTTGTATTATTGTTGTTTTTGTCCTGATAGCTGGGCCTGCGCCTGCTGAACTAATCGTTTGGTGATTTCTCCTCCAACTGATCCGTTTGCTCTGGAAACAGTGTCTGAGCCCAGACTAACGCCGAATTCCTGTGCAATTTCATATTTCACCTGATCCATGAATTGCTCTACTCCAGGAACCAGCAATTTATTTGAATTTCGAGCCATGTTATCATCTCCTTTTTTAGGTATACAGAGAATGATCTCTGTATGAATAGTTTGGACATTGCGGGCGAGTTCATGAATGGTAACTTTTATATCATGGATATTTCCGAACAGATCCACAAAATGCAAACTGGGAAATTTCTCTTGAAAGCTGAAGAAATTCATCCAAAGTCGAGTATCCATATGCAAGGAAGATGGGAACTGCAGGAAAACTCTTTATTAATACCTTGAATTTCTTTATTATAGGTAGTAATGAACTGAGAGCTGAAAGGATATAAGTATGTGGATTAATATAAGAAGAAAGTTAAACAAATTATCTCCGGCACAGATTATTGTCGCGTATTATTTAATTGCAGTAATGGTTTCCATGAGTTTACTAAGCCTGCCTGTTGCCATTCAGCCCGGTGCAAAATGGACTTTTATGGATGCCTTGTTCACCGCGGCAAGTGCTGTCAGTGTAACAGGCCTTTCGGTAGTCATCATTCACGACACCTTCACTGTTCCAGGAATCTTCATCCTTATGTTTGTGCTGCAGTTTGGCGGTATAGGCGTCATGGCGCTTGGCACCTTTTTTTGGCTGATCATCAGGAAGAAAATCGGCTTGAAAGAACGCAGGTTGATCATGATGGACCAGAACCAGACCAATATGTCCGGACTTGTTAAGATGCTGAAGGATATTCTGATCATCATCGTGATCATTGAATTGATGGGTGCTTTACTTCTGGGATTGTATTTCCTGAAATACTTCCCGAATTGGCAGGAAGCTTTTCTCCATGGTTTGTTTGCATCCGTTAGTGCAACGACCAATGGAGGCTTCGATATTACCGGTGCCTCACTGATTCCGTACGCCCAGGATTATTTTGTGGTGACCATCAATATTCTCTTGATTACACTCGGGGCAATTGGTTTCCCTGTGTTGGTGGAGGTCAAAGGCTTCCTTTTCAGGCGAAAAAAACAAGGGCCTTTTCATTTTTCACTTTTCCTGAAAATCACGACGCTGATGTTTTTGATTCTCCTGATTTTTGGTACAGTCGCGATCTGGGGGCTTGAATACAATCACTTCTTCTCCGATAAGTCGTGGCTGGATTCGTTCTTTTATGCTTTTTTCCAATCGGCGACAACAAGAAGTGGCGGTCTGTCTACAATGGATGTCAATGATTTTACAGATCCGACGCTGTTCCTGATGTCAGCGCTGATGTTCATTGGTGCTTCCCCAAGCTCTGTCGGCGGCGGAATCCGTACGACAACCTTTGCGCTGAACCTCTTGTTCTTGTATCATTTTGCCCGAGGAAGGAGAGCCATAAAAATTTTCAACAGGGAACTGCACCAGGATGACATCATCAAGTCACTTGTTGTTTCCATTATGGCTGTCATTATTTGTTTTCTTGCTGTCATCATCATGATGGTGACAGAGGACCATGAACTGCTTGCGATCATTTTTGAAGTGGCATCTGCATTTGGGACTACAGGGTTATCGATGGGAATCACACCCGATCTTTCAAATATTGGCAAACTGGTGCTGATCATCCTGATGTTCATCGGGAGAGTAGGCGTCATTTCCTTTCTGCTGATCATTGGCGGAAAGACGACCAAGGAAAGCATTGCTTTTCCAAAGGAACGTGTGATAATTGGATAATTGAAAAAAATCCGGGAAATTTCCCGGATTTTTTTAATCTTGCCCCTTGCTCACGTCTTTTGTAGGGTGCATGAATGGATATCCCTGTGGTTTTCTCTTTTCCTCTAGCAGCTCCCTGTTTTCTGCTGTATTCCAGCCGATATCATTGGTAGGGTGTACCCATTCGTCGCCAGCCATGACAGCCGGGTCCGTCTCATCCGACCAATTTTCCAGGGGTGAATCCTCAGATGCGTACAGGCTGTCTCCAATGATCACGCCATGTTCGTTCTTAAAAGGTGCCTTCATTTCTATTCCAGTATCCTTGAAACTTGGAGCATTGATTTGATGAGGCAGTGTTTCCTCGATATCCAATGGTTTCAGTTCCCGATTTTTCTTAGCCATTTCTGCTCCTCCTTTTTTTGTTTATCATTTGTTGTGGGAAGCTTTTTATAAGACAGTTCCGTTTGTAAAATAAGGTAATCGAAACTGTACATAGCAAATCGACGATTGAAAAAAATAAAGGATGGAGGTGGTAAGAATGGCAAAACGGAAGGCAGAAAGAAATGCCGTGGAAAAATATACAAACACACCTAAGAAAAATCTTCAGGAAAGTGAGTTTTCTGCTGAATTTGCCCATGGTGAAGATCCAGGGAAATTCGCGAACAGGAATTCAAAGCAGGGCAGGAAAGGACGAGCATGATGAAAAAGCATGATGTGCGGCACCAGAAGCCTTTCAACGTTGAATTCGGCATGGAATTCGGCGATATGAACGCAGGGAAGTTTTATGAACAGCCTTTTGCCGGTAAAAAGGCGAAAAGTAAAGCTGAAAAAGACTGCAAGTAAAATAGTAAAAAGCCGGCTGAATTAAGCCGGCTTAAAGTTTTCCTTTTTAAAAGGGAAGAAATAAGGTTTTTCAGATTTAGAATCAAAATAGACAAGGATGTGTGACGGTGAATTCTCAATAATTCCACCTTCTATCAGCTTATCCAGATTGATTGTGATATCCTCAAGAAGGGTATGTTTGTACAGATCCTTCTCATTAAGCTGCAAATCCAGGAACTTTTGGCCCAGGGTACCGGGATTCTTGATGATTTCCCTGTAAAGTTCTGAACGCTGCTGCTTGTCCGATGCCAGCTCCCACCAGGGCTTGCGTGGCTTATATTTCATGCTTGCGAGATAATCGTATTTCATCAGGCTTACAATCTGCTCCAGGTCATCCACACCCTTTTCCTGCAGGAACTGGTATAGCCTTTTATATAAGTCTTCAAGCTGGTGACCGATCCTTGACCAACCTTTTGTTTCCCAGTAGGAGCCAAATTCCTGGAAGAAGTCGAATGGGGATGGGAAGACGCTGGTGACCAGGAATTCAATGGTATGGTCCATTCTGTGATCATTCCAATATTTCTCAAGCACATCCTCAACCTGCTTGATCTTAATGATATCATTGAAATCAAGTACATTATTCCCGAGGATTTCATATGGGGAATGGTCCATATAAATATAATCATGCTCAGAAGCTCTCAGCCTCAAGCCAGTCCCTCTCAGCATCTTCAGGAAGCCTAGCTGCAATTCTTCCGGCCTCATCGCAAACACATCATTGAAGGTTTTCTTGAACGATTGATAATCTTCTTCCGGCAAACCGGCGATCAAATCAAGGTGCTGGTCAATCTTGCCACCTTCCTTGACGATTGTGACAGTCCGTTTCAGTTTATCGAAATTCTGTTTTCTCATGACAAGTTCATTTGTATAATCATTCGTGGACTGGACTCCGATTTCAAAGCGGAACAATCCTCCAGGTGCTTCCTCGTTCAGGAAGGCAATGACCTCGGGCCGCATGATGTCGGCAGTGATTTCGAATTGGAATACGGTCCCGGGGAGATGCTCATCGATCAGGAATCGGAACATTTCCATTGCGTAGCTCCTGCTGATATTGAACGTCCTATCCACAAACTTAATGGTCTTCGCACCTTTTTCCATTAAATAGCGGATATCATCCTTGACCTTCTCCCTGTCAAAGTAACGGACGCCCACTTCAATGGAAGAGAGGCAGAATTGACAGCTGAATGGGCAGCCGCGACTCGTTTCAATATAAGTGACCCTTTTGGCAAGATGGGCAACATCTTCTTCAAAGCGGTAAGGTGAGGGTAGTTCTTTTAAATCCAGCTTATTGCGCTGAGGGTTCAGCTTGATGCCGGCTTCATTCCTGTAGGCGATTCCAGGTACTTCTGCAAAATCATGTCCTGCTGAAACTCCTGCAAGAAGCTGTTTGAAAGTCTGTTCTCCCTCGCCGATGACAATCACATCGAACTCCGGCACTTCTTTCATCCAATCCTGGACATCATAAGTAACCTCAGGGCCGCCAACTACAATTATGATGTCAGGATTGACTTTCTTGATCATTTTAATGACTTTGATCGTTTCTTCGATATTCCAAATATAGCAGCTGAAACCGATCAGATCCGGTT
>JACDJB010001326.1_pt1 | contig 20322 bp, 21 predicted proteins | sample 7454121 | NCBI WGS metagenome assembly JACDJB01 (sample SAMN14253290, study PRJNA609438) | sludge metagenome | isolation source: sludge after 25d culture with pyrite | collected 2018-12-20 | reverse complement strand
TGCATTTACCTTTTTCTTCAGTTCGTTTAAAATGGAAACAATACATCTCAATGGAGGAATAAATGTCCTGTCGTGACAAAGAAGTTTATCAATGCGCTGAAGCGCCAGCAGCGATCGGTCCATATTCGGTGGCAGCAGGTGCGGGTGGTTTCATCTACACAGCCGGACAGATCCCCGTTGATCCTGGAACGGGCGAAATCGTCCCGGGTGGTATCGAAGAACAAACCCGCCAGGTGTTAACCAACCTGGAGGCGGTCCTGCGCTCAGCCGGTTCTTGCCTGGATAATGCACTTAAAACAACTGTTTACTTGAGTGATATGAAAAATTTCGGTGCGATGAACAAGGTCTACGGCGAGTTCTTTCTTGAAAACCCTCCTGCCCGAACAACTGTTGCTGTTGCCGGTCTTCCCAAGAACGCTCTGGTTGAAATTGACGTGATCGCGGCAGTTTGTCCTGACCGGGATTGTTAATCACGCGCGTAACAGGACCAGAAAATAGTTTAATGAATTTGAAAAATGTTTCGGTCATTGTGCCGTGTTACAACGAGGAAAGCACAATAGGTGAATTGCTTTCCGCGATTTACGCGCAGACATACCCACTGGAAAAAATTGAAGTAGTTATTGCCGATGGTATGTCAACGGACCTGACACGAGAGCGGATAAACGCTTTCAAAAAACATCATCCCGAACTGGAAACTCGTGTCGTTGAGAATACAAAAAGGACGATCCCTGCCGCGCTCAACCAGGCGATCGATGAATCACGCGGCGAAGTGATCACCAGGATGGATGCCCACGCCATACCCGCGATCGATTATATTGAAAAAAGTGTTGCCGCGCTGGAGGCGGGAATGGGTTCCAATGTGGGTGGTGTGATCGATATTCGTCCCGGGAAGGATAACTGGATCGCAACCTCAATTTCAATTGCAGCAGCCCATCCGTTGGGAGTGGGTGATGCCCGCTACCGCACAGCGACCAGGGCAATGGAGGCGGACACGGTCGCTTTTGGTACCTACTATCGCAGTCTGGTGGAAAAGATCGGGAAATATGATGAAACGCTGCTGGTAAACGAAGACTATGAATTTAACACGCGTATCCGTAAGTCAGGCGGCAGGATCTGGGTGGACCCGGCAATTCGTTGTGTGTATTACTCCCGCGCTGATTTGCGCTCGCTCGCCCGTCAATACTTCAGATACGGCTTTTGGAAATTTCTTATGTTGGTGCGCTATCCGAAAACTTTGCGCTGGCGGCAGGCGCTACCACCGCTTTTTGTTGCGGGCGTTTTGATGTTATTATTATTGTCAATATTCTGGAAATTTGCGGGCATCTTCCTGGTTGTAACTCTTTTGCTCTACCTGCTTATTCTGACGGGTGGTTCACTAGCGATTGCATCCAGGAAAAAGGACCTGCTTCTGGCAGCCGGTGTACCCGTGGCGATCATGACGATTCATTTTGCATGGGGCAGCGGTTTTTTATGGAGCTTGATCAAGAAGGCTTTTTCGGGTAATAAGCATGGGAATTGAGAAACCCCAATTAAAAAAACGCTGGCGGATACGCGATGGAGAACGGCAGGCGATTCTTCTGATTGGCGACCTGTTGTTCACTTACCTGGCTGTCTTCGTTGGTCTTTATTTTTGGGCGCAGCGCGATTTTCTGGATTTCACAGGTGCGTTTTTGGGTCAGCGCGCGCCATTCTGGTTTTACCTGCTGCCTTTGGTCTGGATCATCTTTCTGATCGAAATCTACGATGTGCGTAAAGCGAATCGACGGGAGGATGTCATTCGTGGCATCATCACAGCCGCTTCCGTAGGAATCGTGATCTACCTGATCATCTTCTTCATCGCAGAGCCCAATTCTCTACCGCGGCGCGGGGTTTTCTTTTTCATTATTTTTGCTACAGTGCTTACCTTCGTTTGGCGTTTGATCTACATACGCATTTTTACTGCGCCGCTGTTCATGCGCCGGGTGTTAATGATCGGAGCGGGCAAGGCTGGATCCACACTGGCGAAAATGCTGAATGAGATTCACAGCGGTCCTTTTCTACTCATCGGTTATATTGATGATGATGATGCGAAACAGGGGCAGGAGATCAACGGTTACAAAGTTTTAGGGAATGGGTCTCAGCTCACTGATCTCACGCGGCAGATGGATGTGACCGATCTGATCTTTGCCATCTCGGGCGAGGTTAACCCGCAAATGTTCCGCGCAATTCTTTACGCCGTTGAAAATGATATTGAGGTCACTTCACTACCGACACTCTACGAAGAGGTCTTTGGCAGGGTACCGATTTTTCTCCTACCGTCAGACTGGATCTTACGTTCCTTCGTCGACCAGACACACACAAGTGGTGTCTACGAAAGCATAAAAAGACTGATCGATATCCTTTGCAGTCTAATAGGTTTGTTGGCGTTCGTGGTTCTCTATCCGGTAATCGCGTTGCTGATCCTCATTGATTCAGGACGACCGGTGATGTACTCACAGATGCGAGTCGGAAAGTATGGACATCCCTATAAAATTTTCAAGTTTCGCACCATGTACAGGGATGCTGAAAAGGATGGTGTGGCGCGGACTGCTACGATGAACGATGAGCGTGTTACGCGGGTAGGAAAATTCCTACGCCGCAGCCATCTTGATGAATTACCGCAGTTCTGGAATATCCTCATTGGCGAGAACAGCCTGATCGGTCCGCGCGCCGAACAGATCGAGCTGGTTAACAAATTCCAGGAGGAACTACCGTTTTACCGCGCCCGCTTGTTTGTAAGACCCGGGCTAACCGGGTGGGCGCAGATCAATCAGCGATATGCCACTACGGTGGACGACACTGCGGTAAAACTGGAGTATGATCTTTACTACATAAAAAAACGAAATCTCATTCTTGACCTGACAATTGTGCTCAGAACAGTGGGGAAAGTGCTTGGGCTAAAAGGATTGTGATGAAGAGTAAACCCAACCTTCGTAACCGCTACATGGTTCTCATTGATGTGATCCTCACGATTATCGCGGTATTGGGCGCTTATGCGCTGCGCCTTGAGCTGGGAGCGCTGTTCTTTTTCTATCTTCCTTCCGCTTACTGGATGATCGGTGTGGCCATACTGACCAAGATCCCCGTCTATTACTTTTTTGGCTTGTATCGCAGGTTGTGGGGATATGCCAGCACGAGGGAACTGCGACTGATCCTGGTATCTGTCACCAGCGCCTCGGTTGTTGTCTCTGTGATCATGATCCTGCTTTTCTCGTTCAAAGTCTTTACGGGTTTTCCACGCTCGGCGCTGATCATCGACTGGCTGCTTTCAGTGATTCTTATCGGCGGTGTGCGTTTTGCCATTAGGATCATTTCTGACAATATCAGTTCAGCGTCCAGTTCGGGTCGCTCTAATCAGGCAAAACGCGCGCTCATTATCGGCGCTGGTGATGCCGGTGCGCTGGTTGTGAGAGAGCTCCAGAAAAACCCGGACCTCAACCTTACCCCGATCGGATTTCTGGATGATAACCCCGCCAAATTGAAGCAGCAGATTCACGGTGTCCCGGTGGTGGGCAACCTGTCTGATATTGGCAAACTTCTGGAACATAAAAAAGTCGAAGAAGTCATCATCGCCATCCCCAGTTCTAGCGGTAAAGTGGTGAGGATGATCGCGGATGTGTGCCGTTTGCGCGGGATTCCGTTTCGCACTATGCCCGGTATCTATGAATTAATTGGCGGTAAGGTAAGCATCAACCGGTTGCGTGAGGTGGACATTACCGACCTTCTGCGCCGCCAGCCTGCCCACATGCACGAGGAACTGATCGGAGTGACCCTGGCGCAGAAGAAGGTTCTCGTGACGGGTGCAGGGGGCTCGATCGGGCGGGAATTGTGCCGGCAGATCACCCGCTGGGGACCCTCGCATCTCATCCTGCTTGGGCACGGCGAAAACAGCATTTTTGAGTCGTTACTCGAATTGCGCGAAACTTCACCTTCCTTGAATATGACACCAGTCATTGCGGATGTGCGTGATGGAGACCGGATCGAAAGCATTTTCCGCGACCATCGACCTGATGTCGTGTTCCACGCTGCTGCGCACAAACATGTGCCGCTGATGGAAATGAACATTGACGAAGCGATCGATAATAATGTCCGGGGCACGTTGAATATCGTTAAAGCCTGTGAAAATAACAATGTTGAGCGGCTGGTAATGATCTCTACTGATAAGGCGATCAGACCTGCGAATATCATGGGCGCGACGAAGCGATTTTCAGAGATGATCGTTCTGGATTCTGCTTTACGAAACGGGAACGCTTATTGCGTGGTGCGGTTCGGAAACGTGCTGGGTAGCCGCGGGAGCGTTGTGCCTTTGTTCAAACATCAGATCGCCAGCGGAGGACCGGTAACCATTACCCACCCGGATATGCGACGGTATTTTATGACGATCCCCGAAGCGGTGTACCTCGTTTTGCAGGCTGCGAGTATCGAAAAGGGCGGTGAGGCTTTTGTGCTTAATATGGGGCAACAGGTGCGTATCCTTGACCTGGCAGAAGACCTCATCCGACTTTCCGGTTTAGAGCCCGGCAAGGATATCGAGATTGTCTTCACCGGCATCCGACCGGGAGAAAAATTAAGCGAAGACCTCTGGGAAGAGGGTCATGATTTTGAACCAACCCAACATCCAGATATCTATAAATTTGATGATCCAACCAATCTGACCGGTGAGGAGTTGCAGCAAAAGGTTAACCAATTGCTCGCCCTGGCAGATCAACGCAAGATCAGTGAAATTATTCAATTCATTGATGACACCCTCCCGGGGGCCACGCTGGGCAGCACGCCTCCGCCCGAACTTCTTTCAATCGAGTGATTATGTTTGTTGACAATGTTGAATGGGATAAATTTCTATCACAGTATCCCAATACTCATTTCCTGCAAAGTGGTGAGTGGGGAGAGTTAAAGTCGCGCTTTGGATGGCGCGCGGTTCGGCTTATCCATGAGAAGCAGGGTGCGCAGCTGCTCTTCAAGTCTCTTCCTTTCGGGTTCACTATCGCTTATCTTCCAAAGGGTCCAGTAGGCGAGGGAACCGGTATTTACTCAGAGATTGAACAAGTATGCAAGGAGCGACGCGCGATATTTCTAAAGGTCGAACCGGATTTGGATGAGGGGATAGAGCCGGGGTTCATCAAGAGCCTGGATTGTTTGCAGGAATCCAAGCCGATACAACCGCGCCGAACGTTGGTTGTTTCTCTGCATGGGACAGAGGATGAAATTCTCGGACGGATGAAGCAGAAGACACGCTATAACATCCGCCTGGCAGAGAAAAAGGATGTGGTTGTAAAACCATGTTCAGACGTCAGGGTTTTTCACGAGATGGCGCATATCACAGCAAAAAGGGACGTTTTTGGTGTGCACACCCTTGCGTATTACCAGTCTTTTTATGATCTTTTTCACCCAAATGGTGAATGCGAATTGCTTGTTGCTTATTTCAACGGGCAGCCCCTTGCTTCGTTGTTCGTTATTGCCAAAGGAGAGCGGGCGTATTACCTCTACGGTGCTTCTTCTGACCTGGAACGAAACCGGATGCCGGCTTACCTGATCCAATGGGAAGCGATGAAGTGGGCGAAAGAAAAAGGCTGCCGGTCTTATGACCTTTGGGGAATCCCGGACATGGAAGAGGAAGAGCTAGAAGGTGAATTTCAAACCAGGCATTCTCACGATGGGTTGTGGGGTGTTTATCGTTTCAAGCGTGGGTTTGGCGGAGAGATTCAGCGCAGCGCTGGTGCCTGGGATCTGGTATACAATAAACCCCTTTATAAACTATATTCCCTCTATATGAATCGAAGGGGAGGTCAAACCGACTGATGGCGTCTTATTGCCAAGTTTGCGGGTCCATTACGACCCAGGTTTTTGTGGATGGAAGGGTGAGGGATGTATGCCCAAGCTGTGGAACGATTACGTACGTGCAGTGGAAGGTCAGCGCAGGTGTGCGCATAGTCAATAACGGGAAGCTACTGCTTGTCAAACGAGGTCATGATCCTTACCGGGGAACATGGCATATGCCAGCGGGTTACGTGGAAATCGACGAAACTCCTGCCCAAGCTGCCGAGCGTGAAGCGCGCGAAGAAACCGGTCTGACCGTACGCGCTGATAGGCTGGTGGATTGTTATCTTGATACGAATGACCCGCGTGGAAACGTCATTATTCTGTTATTTGATGCCACTGTGCTGGATGGGAAGCTGACCCCGAGCGATGAGACAGAAGAGCTTGGTTTCTTTACGCCGGAGGAGGTTTCCGGTCTTCCGCTGGCAGGGATGAGCGCGGAAAAAGAGATCAGTGACTGGTTAAGTGAGATAAGAAGTCGATAAATGTCTGATCAGGTTAATAGCTGGAATAAGATCGTTGCTGCACTACCGGGCTCCCATTTTTTACAGACGACAGAATGGGCGGAGGTTAAACACACGGTAGGTTGGTCAAGACACGAACTAACGTGGCGGGATGATGAAGGAAATATTACATCAGGCGCACAGCTGCTGGTTCGATCAATGCGATTGCTCAGGTTTGGACCTCGATTGAGCGTGGGGTATGTGCCCCGCGGTCCATTGATCGATTGGGAAAACGCGGCGTATAGGGAGAAAGTGATCGAATCGCTGGAGCAATACGCGCGCCAGCACAAACTTGTTTTCATCAAAATTGATCCTGAAGCGGTTATTGGAACGGGTATTGAGGATTCAACCCCCACAAATGACACCCCGGGAATGACCCTGATTGCTGAACTGCAGCAGCGCGGCTGGCGATACTCTCCGGAACAGATCCAGTTCAAGAACACCATGATGCTGGATTTGGCAGGCAGCGAAGAGGACTGGATGGCGCGCATGAAGCAAAAAACGCGTTACAACATCCGGTTGGCGATCAAAAATGAGATCAAGGTAAGAAAAGCGGAAGCTGAAGACCTTTCGATGCTCTATAAAATGTACGCAGAAACAGCAAACCGGGATGGTTTTATTATCCGCCCTGAAGATTATTATCTCGATGTTTGGTCGCGGTTCATGCAAGCCCACATGGCTGAAGGGCTGGTTGCGGAATTCGAAGGGATCCCGTTGGCGGGGTTGATCTACTTTTACCTTGGCTCGCGCGCCTGGTATGTGTATGGAATGTCAACAAACAAAATGCGCGAAAAAATGCCCAATTACCTCTTACAGTGGGAAGCGATGCGCACGGCGAAGGAAAAGGGCTGCACGGTATATGATCTATGGGGTGCTCCCGATACTTTTGATAAAACTGACCCCATGTATGGGGTATATCGATTCAAAGAGGGTTTGGGAGCTGAGGTTGTACGGACGGTCGGTGCATGGGATTTTCCCGCTAATTCGATATTGTATTTCATCTATCATCAGGTAATCCCACGGCTGCTGAGTATTACACGGCTGATCAGGCGGAAACAGATCAAACAGGAGGTCTTATGAAACTCTCTCGTGTTCCACTGGCTCATTTGCCAACACGAATCGAATACCTTCCCAGAATAACACAGGCATTGGGCGGTCCGCAGATCTTTTGTAAACGCGATGACCAGACAGGTTTGGGGTTTGGTGGAAATAAGACCCGCAAGCTGGAATACCTACTGGGTGATGCTTTGCAGCAAAATGCCAGAACGCTTATCAGTATGGGTGCTATCCAATCAAACCATTGCCGGCAGGTGGCAGCCCTGGCTGCGCGCGCAGGCCTGGATTGCATTCTTGTTCTTTCGGGTACACCCCCTGAAATTGCCACCGGCAACCTGTTGCTGGATGATTTATTCGGCGCGCAAGTGGTGTGGGCTGAGCGTGATACCCGTCAGCAGGTGTTGGACGAAACCGTGAGGAACGCCGTGGACGCCGGACGAGCTCCTTACATGATCCCTTATGGCGGATCCAACGTGGTGGGAATGATGGGGTATTACGATGCCATCAAAGAACTACGGGATGAAGAGGAGCGGGAAGGGTTCAGTTTTGATTGGATTGTTACTGCGTCGTCAAGCGGTGGGACGCAGGCTGGAATGGTCTTAGGCAAACAGGTGTGGCAGTTAAACAGCAGGATTCTGGGGATCGCAATCGAGGGGACTTCGGAAGAATTAGGGGGCACGGTCGCAAACCTGGTTAAAGAAAATATCGCATTAAATGACCTGAAAATTCAATTTGATCCGGATTTGATCCTTATCAATGATCAATACACTGGACAAGGGTATGGCATCATGGGTGAGCCTGAAATTGAGGCCATTCGCATGTTTGCCAGCATGGAAGGTTTGCTGCTGGACCCGGTATACACCGGCAGGGCAGCGGCTGGATTGATCGACCTGGTGCGCAAAGGCTTTTTCAAACCAGACGAAAAAGTGCTGTTCTGGCATACTGGCGGTACTCCCGCTTTATTTGCTGAGCCTTACCTGTCACAATTGCAGAAAGGCTGAAACAAGGCTACTGATGAGCCTGGTGGCAGCGTGCTATAATGCCAAATAAAGGTGCACATTGAATATTGATGTTTCCACCACCGTAAAAGTGGTCCTGCTATTTTTAGCTATAGCGGCAGTTATCCTGCTGGTGATGGCTGCCAGGTCCATCAAAGCCGGTCGTAAACTTCTTTTCTACCAAAAACGCCAGGTGTTAGTCTACCGGGGTTGGCGATTAATCCTGCTTGCGGTTCTACTGGCTGGTTCCGGGGTTCTGATTTCAAGGTTTGGTGAACCGGTTGTCTATCGCTACTTCCCCCCTTCACCGACGATCACATTAACTCCCACGATGACAAGCACGCCAACGATAACCCTCACGCCGTCGATGACTTTCACTCCGACCATCACTTTGACGCTTTCGCAAACTTACACCCCATCTTTGCCCCAGTTTGTCCAGGAAACGGTTCAGACCCCCATCGGTCCTGATGTTAACGCGGTCTTTAGCCCGTTAAGTTTCGCCAAGGAAACGGATGATGGAGTGGTTGTGGAGAACTTTACCGAGTTTTCGCTCCCTGTGACCACGCTTTTTGGCGGATTCTCATATGACCGGATGACGACCGGAGTTCAGTGGACGGCATTATGGTTGTACGGTGAGGAAGTGGTCTGTTCCGAAACGAAAGCCTGGAATTACGCGCCTGGAGGGTATGGTTACACGGATTGCACGCTTCCTGCTGAGCAATGGAGACCCGGCAGATACGAGGTGCAGATCTTTGTGGGGCAAACCTGGAAGGTTTCAGGCGAGTTTCTGATCCTTGGTGAAGACGGTTTTACTGGTGACGTTCCAACGCAAACAGGCTCTGAAACTCCCCCGGAGATAACGCCAACCCTGCCACCCGGTTAGTTCAAAAAGAAACCTGGTTTGATCGCGAAAAATGTCCAGCGATTTGCGCTGCCAGCGCGGCGTTGTTCCGCAAAAGCGCCAGGTTTGCTTGTAAACTATTCCCCCCGGTTGCCTTGTTGACGCGGTCCAGCAGGAAGGGTGTGAGCGCGGCTCCGCTGACCCCTATTTTTTCCGCTTCTAATGTGGCTTCTTTGATGGCATTTTCGATCAACGTGGCGTCCAGCGCGTCCCTCTCGGGAATTGGATTACAGACCAGAATCGCGCTACGGTGACCTGCCTTCCAATGGGCGCGGGCGATCTCGACCACCTCGCCGGGTTCTTCCACACTGCAATCCAGCGGCAAACCGCTGCCGCGGGTGTAAAAAGCGGGAAATTCACTGGTTTTAAATCCCAGGATTGGAACCCCGCGAGTATCCAGCGCTTCGAGCGTTGCAGGAAGGTCAAGGATGGATTTTGCACCGGCACACACGACAACTGCCGGATTTTCAGCCAGCGCGTTCAGATCAGCGGAGACATCAAACGGGTTTCCCCGATGTACTCCGCCAATACCGCCGGTCGCGAAGGTCTTGATGCCTGTTCTTTGGGCTGTGAACAAAGTGGCGGCAACAGTCGTCCCGCCGCTGTAAGCCCGCGCCATTCCAATGCCCATATTACGCAGACTGATCTTGATCACATCGCGGTCATGAGCCAGTTCAACCAATTCATCTTCCGATAATCCAACCTTGAGAATCCCATTCACCAATGCGATGGTTGCGGGCGCGGCACCTCCTACACGCACGATATTTTCCATCTCACGGGCGAGCTCCAGGTTTGTGGGACGGGGCAGTCCATGCGTAATGACTGCCGACTCAAGCGAGACGATAGGTAATCCACGTGTGAGCGCGTAACTGGTTTCTGGAGAAAGATGAATTGCGTTGGAGATATTGGTATTCATGGCTCTACTCCTTCGTATTGATGTAATGATTATAATTGAGGTACAAGGGATCGTAAAATGAACTCAATAATTCGAGATAACCATGACGGGTGAATTGCTGGCGCAGGATCAAATGCCGTTGGCTGTTGTAACCGGCGCTGCCAGGCGCATCGGTCGATCAATCGCATTACACCTGGCATCCCGCGGATACGCCATCGGTTTGCATTATCACAAGTCACGCGCTGAGGCTGAAATCACTGCCAGTGAGATCAGCCAAACAGGGGTTCCGGTATACCTTTTACCCGCGGATCTAACCCGACCTGGTGAGATAAGCGCGATTTTTACTGAGGTTGATAAGATCCCCAGTCCACTGGAATTGCTGGTTAATTCAGCAGCGCTTATGCAGCCATCTGATTTATCGACTCTGGACGTGGAATCCTGGGATGAGCTGTTCAATCTAAATACTCGCGCGCTATGGCTTTGCAGCTGTGAAGCGGCGGCAAGGATGAAACCTGGCGGATTGATTCTCAATATTTCTGATGTGGGCGCCAAGAAGAACTGGACGCGATATGGGGGATATGTGGTTAGCAAAGCAGCAGTGGAAGCGTTGACCAGGGTGATGGCACGGCAGCTTGCTCCTGAGGTGAGGGTATGCGGGATTGCTCCGGGGCTGCTGATGCGCGCTGAAGGTCAATCTATCCAGGAATGGGAGCGATTGATTGAGAAAGTACCGCTTAAAAGTCCTGCAGAAGTGGGTGAATTTTTCGAGGTGATGGATTTTTTGATCGGAAACCGGTACATTACAGGGGAGGTGATCGGGTTTTCAGGAGGGTCTCAACTGCTTTGAACACAAAAAGTGACCTTGAGAATAAATCAATAAGGAAGATTCTGAAACCGGCAGGTATCGTCTTTATCCTTTTTACGTACACGCTGGGGATCAGCGCAGCGCGTTACCTCGGCGGAAAGATCGTTTGGTGGGATGCGCTGACCGGTCTGATCATATGCCTGTTGATCAGAGATATGCGCAATTTCCTGGCGGCATATTTTGACCATCCGGAGTCCTATCAATCAACAATTAATCGAAGTGATCCTGATTGGGAGAATTTGATCAACATCAGGCGAGGGGTCTTGCTACTGTATTCATTATTGACTCTGACCGCAGGAGCGACACTTACCACGGTTCTGATCGTTAGAGGGGTCTTTAATCTCAGTTCAATTATCCTATTGGGTATTGCGTTTCTGCTCAAATTTTTTTCCGCGACCCCAACGCTGTTTTTATTGCGGAAAGGGTATGAAGAATTGGTGGATGCGCTCTACGTCGCAAATCTGGTCCCTGCAATTGCATTTTCTCTAGTGATGCATTCACCCAGCCTATTGATCGTGGAGCTCACTTTACCGCTGACTTTTGTTTATTTGGCGATGAAAATTGCTATTGACTTCAAAACCTATGGGTTTGATTCCTCGCACGGTCGACCTTCCTTGACAACCCTACTGGGCTGGCAAAAAGCCCTGGTTATCCATAATTTGTTTATACTTCTTGCGTTTGTTTTTCTAAGTCTATTTCTGTTGTCTGGTCTTCCATGGTCTTTAACCTGGCCGCCGTTGCTGGCGTTGCCCATTGGTATTCTGCAAATTGTCCATCTTCAGAATATTGCAAACGGAGCCAAACCCAAATGGCGTTATCTGAATTGGCTGGCTGTCGGCGCATTCCTGCTAATGAGTTATCTGATTATCATCTCGCTCTGGTTATGATTACCCGGAAATTTGGACAAGAAAAGTTAACACTTTTCTAATATTCAGTTATCATAATAAGAATAATAAGATAAAAATTGGAGGGTTTAATTATGCTAAAAGAAAACACGATGGCTCCTGATTTTGAGTTACCGGACGAAGCAGGTGTTTTACACAAGTTATCAGATTATCGAGGTAAGGATGTTGTGCTTTATTTTTACCCGAAAGACGATACTTCCGGTTGCACGGCTGAAGCCTGTAGTTTCCGGGATGATTACAGCGCTTACGAAAAAACCGGAGTAACCATCCTGGGCGTAAGTCCTGATTCATCCGAGTCTCACACTAAATTTAAAGCCAAACACCATCTCCCGTTTAGCCTCCTCGCGGATACTGAACACAAGGTTTGCGAACTTTACGGTGTGTGGGGGAAAAAACAGATGTATGGCAGAGAGTATTTTGGTGTGAACCGTACCACTTATTTAATTGGTAAAGATGGAACGATCCGGAAAGTGTTTGAAAAAGTAAAACCGGCTGAACACAGCGCGGAAATTCTGGCAGCACTTTGAGCGTAAAGAGCGGAAGAGAATACTTCCGCTCTTTTTATTGCAGGTTAATTACAACCCTGCCTTTAGACCAAAGTTGTTCCAGCTTGTAGTAGGAACGCAATTCGGGTGAGAAAAGGTGGATCACGATATCTTCCAGATCCGCCACCATCCAGCCATCGCGTGATTCCCCCTCGATATTGACAAATAGATTTAGCTCTTTCTTCGCGAATTCTCTTAAGGCAGTTGAAAGCGATTGAAGCATACGGTCACTGGTGCCATTACAGATGATAAAGTAATCTGTAAAGGTGGTTAGTTCTTGTAAATCCAGCAGGAGTATGTTTTCGGCTTTCTTTTCCTCCAAAAAGTTGACAATTTGATGCGCTATTTCGATTGTTTCCAGTTTGCACCTCGTAAGTTAATTATGATGGCTAAATTTTAGCACAGTTCCGGTCAGCTCGAAAACGGATGACTGGAAAGGATGGAATACTGGGGTCCCTGCGGGAGTAGCACCGATCTAAACAGGATTATCCGGTCGATCGTGAACTCACCAAAAAATGGTTCAGGTGAAAGTTTCTTCAGACGTTCAAATGTTTGACCAGTTTCAGGTTTTATAAATGAAACCCTTGCCAGTGTAAGGTGGGGGGAAAATGGTTTTCGATCTGGAGGGAATCCCAAACTGACCAGCTTCTCATCAAGTGATTTGTGAAGCTTGCGGAGTTGTTCTGCCGGTTCGATGCCAATCCATACGACCCGGGGTCGGTTGTTCCAATCCGGAAAAGCTCCCACTCCTTGTACTGAAGCAGTAAAGGGGGAAAAATCTGTTGTCAATTGATTAAGAAGATAACTGATCTTTTCCACCTGGGTTTTATCGATTTCAGCAAGGAATTTAAGCGTGAGGTGAATATTCTCAGGTTTTACCGGTTTTAACCCGGATTCCCGCACGTGCAATCCATGCGTTCTGGTGAAGTCCGCCAGATTCTTGTGGATATTCGGTGCAAGTGGTAGGGCAATAAAGGAACGGATCAGATTTGTCATCGGTCTCCAGGCTGTGCGCTCGAGGTTATCTACCCATTTTACTCAAATCGTGGTATAAGAACATTACCCTGCTATGTTCGTGATGATGCGACACCGGTTTTGAGCCAACACTTACCAAAGGGATCCTTAACTCAACAGGGTAACGCGATAGGCTTCGGCCAAGGCGAAGCTCTGTGGCAGGATCCACCTGCTTCGGCAGGTTCAAAACTACGCACCACACGGCATAGCGGGGTCTTTTATTTAACGCAAGACTCCAATTCTGATCCATTCGCATTAATAATTGCATAAAACCGGTTAAAAATCCAACTATTTCGAGTAAGTAATCTTTGGCAGGAAAGTGATTACGTCAGAAATATCAATTTTAGCGTTGACTTTCACCTTCACTCTTGCTACACTAATTTAGAACAAGGAGGTTATGACTTATGGCTTATCGTTTAATACTGCAGACCGGTGTTGGCGCTGGAACAGAATATCCGCTTGAAAAAGCCGAGGTCTTTTTAGGACGCGATCTCAGTAATGATATTGTAATCAATGACCCTGAAGTATCTCGACAACACGCCCGCCTGGTTCTAACCGGGAATACATACTCGATTGAGGATCTTGGATCCACAAATGGAACCTTTCTGCGCGGACAACGGCTCTCTGCTCCGGTGGTGCTAACCCCGGGAGAAATTGTCACGCTGGGAGAAAATCTGTTGCTCAGGTTTGACTTTGCCATTGTTGATCCTGATGCTACCGTTGCGGCATTTCGCCGGCCTGCGCCGGGCGTATCACAACCGGTCAGCCCGCAATCACAACCTCATCCAGCGGCTCCGCTACCTCCACAGCAGGCAACGCCCGTGAATCCACCGTATCAGCCCTCTATACCGCAGTACGCACCACCACAGCCATCTGCGCCGCAAGTTGCCCCGAGGGTGGCACCACCCGTTCAAATCCCGCAGCAACCTGTGCCGCAGTCTCACATACCCATTACACCACTGGAACCACTTCAACCACAAGCGCCACAGAAAAAGAAACGCTCCGGTTGGTTGGTCGCTTTGCTGGTTGTCATTGGTATCCTGCTGGTATTTTGCATCATCCCCTGGTTGATCATCGAGGTAACCAATAGTTATTGCGCGCTTTTCCCGGGAGTGTTTAATGCAATTCAGCCGGGTGCATGCCCGTAATACCTGCATAGTAAAACAGAACTGGCTAACCAAGCCAGTTCTTTCTTATTCATTGGTAAATCCTTTATAATAACGTTTATGACAACATCGGAACACTCTTCTTCTCCTAATTGGAACAACACAACCAAGCTGGTGGTGGGTCTGACATTAGCCGGACTGCTGATCATGTTGATCATCCGCTTCCAGAATATTCTTGCGCCATTATTGGTTTCAATTCTACTGGCGTATCTATTCCACCCTATGGCGACCTTTTTCAATAGGAAATTGAAGATCCCCTGGGCGGTGATCTCGCTTCTGTTGTACCTGATTCTTTTCGCGGTAATCATCGGGTTGTTAGCCTGGGGTGGGATTTCCCTCGTCGAGCAGGTGCAGAATCTGATCAATTACTTGCAGGATCTGATAACCAGAATACCGACAATTTTCGAAGAAATGTCCAGTAAACCATTGGAAATTGGTCCATTTTCGTTCGATCTTTCCCGTTTGGAACTGGAAAGCCTGTGGACGCAATTGTTAAACATCGTTCAACCGCTGCTTTCTCAAATGGGCAGCATTATCGGTTCACTTGCTTCAGGGATTGGCAACACCGTTCTTTGGTTAGTATTCACTTTATTAATTTCGTACTTTATTCTTGCTGAATCCAATGCTGCGCAGGCCAGCCTGATCAATTTCCAGATTCCGAAATACCAGGTGGACATCACCAAACTCGGCCAGCAAATGGGTCACATCTGGAACGCTTTTCTACGCGGGCAGCTGGTAGTTATTCTCATTACGATCGCCTATTACAGCGTATTACTCAGCATTCTTGGAGTGCGATATTTCTTCTTGCTGGCAATTCTCGCCGGTCTCGCCCGACTAGTACCATACGTGGGAACTGCTGTTGCCTGGACGACTTATGGTCTTATTGCTTTATTCCAGGCTAATCATTTTGGCATGCAACCGTTTCCTTTTGCCCTTTTAGTGGTTGGCTGCGCCTGGGTTTCAGACCTCCTACTGGACAATTTTATGGTCCCGCGTGTGATGTCCGATGCTTTGGAGATCCACCCGGCAGCAGTGCTTGTAATGGTCATCGTCTCAGCCAGCCTGTTTGGCGTTTTAGGAATGCTTCTCGCTGCACCGGTGTTAGCTTCATTGAAGCTGGTTCTGACATACATCACAAGAAAACTTTCAGATCAGGACCCATGGGCAAATCTGAAAGTGATCGCTCCAGCCGAACCTGTCAAAGTGACGCTCGGTCGTGTAGTTTCCGGTATGAAAAGTATCTGGTTAAAAATTAAGGAATTTTTGAAGAAAGTTTTTCATGGTATCAAAAGAATTTTTATTAAAAACTGAACCAAAACAAAAGGAGAAAAAATGATGGAAGCTTATGAACCTAAAGTAAAGACGATCGCAGAGACTGAAAGCTACGCGGTTTGGTCTGCCGAAGAGCCTGATGGCGAAACAACTTACAACCTGGAGTTGAACAACGTGACGATTCACATGTTCGAAGAGGAATACCAGGAGTTTCTTGAACTTGTTAAGAAACTGAATTAATTACGCGTATCAACTTCATACAGAGCAGAAAATCCTGCTCTGTATGATTTTAACCAGGCTCCTTTTAGGGTAAAATCAACGAGCAACCCTCATACATAAAGGAATAACCATGGATTTAAACGATCACGAACATTTCTCACAAATTGACACTGAAAATATGCTCGAACACATTGACCAATTACCCGCTCAGCTTTATGACGCGTATCATTTGGGAATGGGTCTGGAATTACCGGCAATGCAGCCGATTGACAGAATCGTAAGTGTTGGCATGGGTGGGTCAGCGATAGGCGCAGATCTAATTGCGGCTTACCTGGCAGATCGTTTATCTGTCCCGTTTATTGTACATCGTGATTACGGACTACCTGCTTTTGCAGCGGGCAAGAAGACACTGGTGATCGTTTCGTCGCACTCGGGGAACACTGAAGAAGCCCTTTCAGGTTTTTCCACCGCAATGGAGAGAAAATGTCAGGTTGTGGTCATCAGCACAGGTGGAAAGCTCGTAGAGTTTGGTCTTGAGGCAGGCGTTCCTGTCTGGAGATTTGATCACGTCGGGCAGCCAAGGGCAGCGGTGGGATTTTCATTTGGTCTTTTGCTGGCTTTATTTACCCGCATGGGATTGATCGCAGATCAAAATATTGAGCTGGAGCAAACCATAGCGGTATTGACAAAGTTGCAGGACCGCATCAAGGCTGAGGTGCCAGTGTTGAAGAATTCGGCTAAACGACAGGCGGGTCAGTTCATTGGACGAAATGTGATGATCTTTGCCAGTGGTTTTCTCGCACCCGTAGCGCGTCGTTGGAAAACCCAATTCAACGAAGTGGCAAAGGCTTTTGCCGCCTTCGAGGTGATTCCGGAAGCCGACCATAACACGCTTGCCGGAATTTATAATCCCCCGCAACAGGTATTCCAACAGTACGCCATGTTCCTAAACGCTTCTCTGGACCATCCGCGCAACCAGGTCCGCATGGCAAAGACCCGCGAAATCTTCATGCTGGAGGGAATTGCCACGGATTCTTTCAACGCTAAAGGTGACAATCTACTTGCGCAGATGTGGAGCGCATTGTTGTTTGGGGACTATGTTGCGTATTACATGGCGATCCTTTACGACACAAACCCAACGCCCATCCCGCCCATTATTGCCCTAAAAGAAGCAATGGTCGAATAACTCACAACCCAACCGCAGCTCAAACTGCGGTTATTTTTTATTGACATTTAGAACAAAAATGCTACACTTAGGATGAAATGGGAAAATCAACCGTAAGAAAGATACTCCATCTTGATCTCGACGCTTTTTTTTGCGCTGTAGAGGAATTGAAGAATCCTTCATTAGCAGGGAAGGCATTTGCTGTTGGCGGAAGAGCTGATCGACGCGGAGTAATTTCTTCGTGCTCATACCCTGCGCGGAAAGAAGGGGTTCATTCAGCCATGCCTACCGGTCAGGCGCTGCGGCTTTGTCCGGATTTGATTCTCATTTCGAGTAATTTTGGTGATTACCACACCAAGTCACAGGAAGTGATGGCGATCCTGCATCAGTTGAGCGGATTGGTGGAGCAGGTTTCAGTTGATGAGGCGTTTATCGATGTCAGCGACCTGCCTGAGCCGGTTGAGGAGATTGCGCGAAGACTGCAGAAACAGGTGATGGAGGAGACCGGGCTTCCTTGCTCGATTGGCGCTGCCGGCTGCAAACTGGTGGCCAAGATCGCAACTGACACCGGCAAGAGCCGAAGTGAGGGAGACAATTACCCTTGTTCGATTCTATGTGTACCCACGGGTGGGGAACGTGAGTTTCTGGCGCCGCTGCCTGCCAAAGCTATGTGGGGGGTTGGTTCTAAGATGGAAGCCAGCCTGGCGGAGATGGGGTTGCGTACGATTGGGGATATTGCCAATTATCCGCTTAGCCAGCTGGAAAGACGTTTTGGAAAGTACGGCGCTGAGCTTCACCGCCACGCGCAGGGGATCGATGACCGACCGGTGACCATTGAATACGAAGCCAAATCGATCAGCCAGGAGGTCACATTTGCCAGGGACACATCAGACCTCGTTTACCTGCGCGGGGTGCTGCGTGACCTTTCTGCCAAGGTGGGGTACCGCATGCGCTGTGATGGCGTGTGCGCGCGTGTGATACGCATAAAACTGCGCTGGTCAGACTTTACCACGCAAACCAGGCAGTTTGCCCTATCTGCGCCCACTGACCAGGACAGTGTAATTTACAGTACAGCAGATGCGCTCCTGATGAAGCTCTGGCAGGTGGATCGACCGGTGCGGTTGCTCGGTGTGGGAGGTGCGAACCTTGTGGACCAGGTGCATCAGCTATCACTTTTCGACCAGAAATCGGAGAAGGAGAGGCGATTATTGGACGCGCTCGATGACCTGCGCGAAAAGTATGGCAAGCAGGCTGTTCAGCGGGCTGATCGCCTGAACCGGAAGAGTAGAGGTTAGTAATTGAAAAAAAACAAGCAGATGCTTGCCAGACCAGAAGGTGTGCTGATATAATTCCGGCGTTCGAAGCAAGCCACCGTAGCTCAGCTGGCAGAGCAGCCGCTTCGTAAGCGGCGGGTCAAGGGTTCGATTCCCTTCGGTGGCTCTTTCTTTTGTCAACACACAATGCGGGTCAAGGGTTTACTGGCAGAATCAGCCAGCACGCGCACAGAACGCTTGCGATTCCCTTCGGTGGTTAAAGATCACCAAGCAAAAAAAATCCTTCTATCCAACAAACCTTATCGACAGTAAGAGTAAGGTCTTGTTTGTATCGGTTACAATTTCCCTATGAAACCTGAAAAGGATCCGAAAAATTCCAACCGGCAGCGTTCAGGAAGAGGGTGCTGGTGGTTCATCATTGTGGCTGTGCTTGTATTGGTACTTGCCACGCCGCTCATCCTGCGCGGGATTGGCGCGGCGTTGATCTACGCGGACCCGCTGGAGAAAGCCGACATGGCGGTCGCGCTTAGCGGTGATGAAGGGGATCGCATTTCAGAAGCTGCCGAGTTAATGCGCAACCGTTATGTGGATGGGATCTTTATCACCTATACTGATAATTTCGCACGCGACCAGCTAATCAGTGAAGCTGAAAAAAAGGATATACCTCCAGACAGGATCTATGTGACTTACACAACCGTGGCCAATACGGTCGATGAGGCGCGCGCTGTGCTTGATCTTGCTGCCAATCGTGCGCAGGAATCCTTGATCATCATTACGGATCCATTTCACACGTTGCGCACCCGGATAATCTTCCGCGACATATTCGAAGGAAGTGGTATTTCCATTCAGGTACGGCCAGTTCCGGACCACTGGTACCGGGCAGATTCCTGGTGGAAAACGGAGGAGGGGGTAAGCTTAACCATTCAGGAATATCTAAAAATCCTGCTTTATCGTTTCGGTAAATATTAAAAACATTAACAAGACGTGTAAATATCTTCAATAATTCCCACTCAAGATGTTGGAGATTCATTTATAATGTTGGCATGCCCAATAAGAAAACTCCATTAGTGATCGGAATTGCCGGCGGCTCCGGGTCCGGTAAGACCACAGCCGCGGATATCATCCTGCAAAAGGTTGGCAGAAACCGTATAGCCTATCTACAGCATGATTCTTATTATCGTGATCTTTCAGATTTGCCCTTGAATCAACGACGGGAGGTCAACTTTGATCATCCGGATTCGCTCGAATCAGGGTTGATGATGGAACATATCCTCGAATTGAAGAATTGGCGAGCCATCGAAGTTCCGATTTATGATTTCACGACGCATAACCGGACTGATCAGACCATCCATGTGGAACCGAAAAGGGTGATCCTGGTGGAAGGCATTCTCATTTTTACTGAGCCGGCTCTGCGGTCGCTATTTGATGTAAAAATTTTCGTGGATACCGATGCGGACATCCGCTTCATCCGTCGCCTGAAACGGGATATTGAGGAGCGCGGAAGGACTACCGTGATGGTAGTGAATCAGTATCTTTCAACAGTTCGACCCATGCACCTTGATTTTGTTGAACCTTCCAAGCGTTATGCCGATGTGATCATACCGGAAGGTGGATTGAACGAGGTTGCCATGGACATGGTCATCGCGCGCATAGAATCGATGCTCAAGGAAGAAAACTTTCAGTAGTCAATGAAAAAACTAACCGGCTGG
>JACDJB010001325.1_pt1 | contig 20345 bp, 21 predicted proteins | sample 7454121 | NCBI WGS metagenome assembly JACDJB01 (sample SAMN14253290, study PRJNA609438) | sludge metagenome | isolation source: sludge after 25d culture with pyrite | collected 2018-12-20 | reverse complement strand
CGGCCTCGGCCAGCGAGAGCGTGCGCAAATCTTCTACCAGCCGCGCCAGCATCCGGGTCTCATCCAGCGTGGCGGTGATGTGCGCTTCGGTGGGGGCATAGACGCCGTCGAGGACGCCCTCCAGGTTGCCCTGGATGATGTGCAAAGGCGTCCGTAACTCGTGGGCGACGTCGGCGGTCAGATTGCGGCGGCGCTGGTCGGCGCGGGCGAGTTCCTCGGTCATGCGGTTGAATGACAGCGCCAGTTGGCGGAAATCGCGCGGTCCTCGTTCGGGTACGCGCACGCTCCAATCGCCGGCGGCCACGGCGTCGGCTGCGCTCATCACATCGGCCAAAGGCGCAGCGATGCCCCGAAAGGCCCGCACCGAGAGCGCAATCGCCAGCAGCGGAAGCGCCAGCGCCAGCCCGCAGCCTGCCATCCACACCAATATCGCCACCTGTCCATCACCGCCGGCCAGCCGCGCCAGCAGCAGCGCCAGCACGAACATCCCCGCCAAGATCAGCAGCACAATCAGCCCGAACGTGGCGGCGAAGCGCAGAAAGAGCCCGCGACGGCGCTGCCGCGACCACGGCTCATGATCCCGCCACCATGCCTGCCCCTCGCCAGCGTTCATCCCTTCCCGCCAGGAGGGCGGCGGCCAGCCCTCGTGATGGCGCCAGTCATGGCGTCGTTTCCAATGCTTGGACACGTTCAGTCCTCGCCGGCGAATTGATAACCCACGCCGTAAATGGTCAGGACATAGCGCGGCTCGACCGGATTGGGTTCCAGTTTGCGGCGCAAGTTCTTGATGTGGGCGTCGATGCTGCGGTCGAAGCCTTCGTAGATGACGCCGTGCAGACGGTCGAGCAACTGAGCGCGGGTGAAGGTCTGGCCGGGGTGCTGCGCCAGGATGGCCAGCAGCTCGAACTCAGTCCGGGTCAGGTGAATGGGCCTTCCCCCGCGCAGGACGCGATGGCCATCGAGGTCGATTTCGAGGTCGGCGGCGCGCACCAGACCAGGCGTGATGACGCCGCCCCGCGTCCGCCGCAAGACCGCACGCACGCGCGCCGCCAGTTCACGCGGGGAGAAAGGCTTGGTGATGTAGTCGTCGGCGCCCAGTTCCAGCCCGATCAAGCGGTCGGTCTCGTCTACACGGGCGGTGAGCATGATGATCGGCACATCGGATTGGCGGCGCAAGGCCCGGCAGACCTCCAGCCCATCCATGCCCGGCAGGTTGAGGTCGAGGACGATGAGATCAGGTCGTTCGCGACGGGCATGCGCCAGGGCCAACTCGCCGTTGCCGGCTGTCAGGACATGGAATCCATCCTTCTCCAGGTAATCGCGCGCCTGCTGAACGATCTTCGGTTCGTCATCTACCACAAGAATGGTGCCGTTCATTCGTCCGTTGCTCTGGGTGGGTTGTACCAGGAACGCCGCCGATATGCAAACGCGCCAGGCCCCGCCACCATGAACGCAGGCGGGGTCTGGCAGATGCTGCTAGCGGTTGGGGTCTGGAATCTGGGGATCAGGCGCCGGAACGACAGGGGCGTTGCCGCTGGCGCCAGCCGGACTGGCGGACTCAGCGGTCTTGCCGGCCTCGCCGCGACAGGGTCCGGCGCCGTGATGCCAGTGCTGCCGCCAGTGGTCGGGTGGACCGCCGCGCCAGGCCTTGTGACGCAAGAAGCCGCCAAAGGCAAAGGCCAGGAAGGCCAGCAGACCGAGCGGGAACAAACAAGCCAGCAGGCTGAAGCCAGGGCCGGCCAGCCCGCCGCCGAAACCGTGGCCGTAGGCCATGTAGGGAGCCAGGGCAGCGCTGGCGCTGCCATCGCCGCTGGCCGCTGCCTGACCCATCAGATAACCCTGGGTCCAGGCATTGCGCTGGATGGCTGAGCCGCCGAGCGCCAACAGACCGACGAGCAGCAGGACGATGACGGCAAGGGTGAGGAAACGTGGATGCATCGGGAATGACCTCCGTGGGTGGGGGCAGCGTTGCGCTGCCAGGCTTGACGTGTTGCCCCTACTCTTGCCGGAGGCTGTGAAGAAATGATGAATGTCCTGGCAAGAACCGCGGCAGAATTGCTGCAAGGGGCCGATGCGCCCGATTCCCGCGATCACAGACAGCAACGCCATGATCTGTCATAATGATTGCCAACAGGACCCTGCCGCCCTGCTTTCACTTCTTCGGTCAGTCTGGCGTCCGTCATGTCTGTGGTGAAGTTCTGTAAGTCATGCGAGTTCATTCTTTTAATTCCTTCGAAGAATAGAGCATAATGCCATGATTCCATTGACAGGAGACGCCAAACATGTCAGAATCTTCACGTACCGAGGTCGCGCTCGACGACACGGATCGGGCCATTTTGCGGCACCTGCAACAGAATGGGCGCATCCGCCACACCGAGCTTTCCGGACTGGTTGGCTTATCGGCCCCGGCTCTGCACGCTCGTGTCCGCCGGCTGGAGCAATCCGGTCTGATTCGCGGTTACGTGGCCCTGCTGGACCGGGAGCTGGCCGGCTACGACATGCTGGTGGTGGTGCATGTCACCACCGCCCTACACCAGTACGAACACCTGGAACGCTTTCGGGCGGCCCTTGCCACCCTGCCAGAGGTGCTCGAATGTCTGCACGTCACCGGCGAATATGACTATCTGCTGAAGGTGGCGATTCGCAACCGCAGCGATCTGGAACACTTCGTCGTCCACAAACTCTCCCCCATCCCCGGCGTGGCGCGAGTTCGCACCAGCCTGGTGTTGAGGGAAATCAAATCAACGACAGCACTGCCGCTGGAGTAAGGTTTGCCGCCTCTCCTCCTGCGGCAGCCCCCCAGGAGGAAGCATGCACATCTATCGGCTGGCACTGATCGGGTTTGGCAATGTGGGCCAGGGTCTGGCCCAGATAGTGCGCGACCGCGGGGATGATCTGGCGGCGCGGTTCGGCGCCGACATTCGCATCGTGGCCGTCAGCGACCTGCTGAAGGGAAGTCTGCATCACCCTGACGGGCTGGACCCATCCCTACTGCTCGATGCCGTTCAGAGGGATGGACATCTGGCCGCCGTCCCCGCGCCCTTCCGCGACTGGGACGCCCTGACCACCATCGCCGCCAGCAACGCCGATGTCGTCGTCGAGATGAGTTACACCGACCTTCGCACCGGCGAGCCCGCCCTGACCCACCTGCGGAAGGCGTTGGAATTGGGCAGGCATGTCCTGACCACCAACAAAGGCCCGGTGGCCCTGGCTTACCATAACCTGGCCGAGCTGGCGCGGCAGCATGGCGTCGAGATCGGTGTCGAAGGCACGGTGATGAGCGGGACGCCAGCGCTGCGGCTGGGGACGGAACTGCTGGCAGGCGCCGGCATCCGTCGCATCCAGGGCATCCTCAACGGCACCAGCAACTACATCCTCAGCCGCATGGAAACCGGCGCATCTTATGACGACGCCCTGGCCGAAGCCCAGGCCCACGGCTACGCCGAGGCCGACCCCACTGGCGATGTGGAAGGCTATGACGCCGCCGGCAAGGTCGTCATCCTCAGCAGTTTGCTCCTGGGCGGCAACCTCACCCTGGCCGAAGTGGACCGCACCGGCATCAGCGGGCTGACGCAGGCCGACATCGCCGCCGCCAACGCCGCGGGAGAACGTTGGCGATTGATCGGCTGCACCGAGCGCGAGGATGGTCATATCAACGCCAGCGTCCACCCCATGCGCCTGCCGCTATCTCACCCCCTGGCCGCGGTCAGGGGCGCCACCAATGCCATCACCTACACCACTGACTTGCTGGGCGATGTCACCCTCATCGGCCCCGGCGCCGGCCGCATCGAGACGGGCTATGCCTTGATCGGCGATCTGCTGGCCATCCATTCCCACACGAATCGTACACAGGAGTACACCCAATGACAGAACATATCCCGCAAACCATGGGCCAGCAGTTTGGCCGTCGATCCTGGGCTGAGCCCTGGAAGATCAAGATGGTGGAGCCGCTGCGGATGAACACCCGCGAGGATCGCGCACGGGCAGCGGCGGAAGCAGGCTACAACACCTTTTTGTTGCGATCCGAAGATGTCTACATCGACTTGCTGACCGACAGCGGCACCAGCGCCATGAGCGACCGCCAATGGGCGGGGATGATGACGGGTGATGAGGCCTACGCCGGCAGCCGCAACTTCTACAATCTGGAAAACGCCATCCAGACCTATTACGGATACAAGCATGTCGTCCCCACCCACCAGGGCCGCGGGGCCGAGCATTTGATCAGCCAGGCGGCGATCAAGCCCGGCCAGTTCGTGCCCGGCAACATGTATTTCACCACCACCCGGCTGCACCAGGAGATGGCGGGCGGCATCTTCGTGGATGTGATCATCGACGAAGCGCACGACCCCACCTTTCTCCATCCCTTCAAGGGCAACATCGACCTGGACAAGGTGAAAGCGTTGATCGATCGCGAGGGCGCCGGCAAGATCGCCTACATCAGCCTGGCCGGGACGGTGAACATGGCGGGCGGCCAGCCGGTGAGTATGGCCAACGTCAAGGCGTTGCGGTCCTTGTGCGACCAGCACGGCATCAAGATCTATCTTGACGCCACCCGCATGGTCGAAAATGCCCTTTTCATCCAGGAACGCGAGGAAGGATATGCGGATACGCCCATTGCGGCCATCTTGCATGAGTTCTGCGGCTATACCGACGGCGCCTGGATGAGCGCCAAAAAAGACAGCCTGGTCAATATCGGCGGCTGGCTGGCCGTGAACGACTGGGATCTTTTCGAAGAACTGCGCAACATGGTGGTGGTGTTCGAGGGGCTGCACACCTATGGCGGCCTGGCCGGGCGCGATATGGAGGCGATGGCCATCGGCATCGTCGAATCCGTGCAGGATGATCACGTCCGTTCGCGCGTGGGTCAGGTTCGCTACCTGGGCGAGCTGCTGACTGATTGGGGCATCCCCATCGTCCAGCCGGTCGGCGGCCATGCCATCTTCCTCGATGCCAAGGGCTTCTACCCGCACCTGCAGCAGACCGCCTTCCCCGCCCAAACCCTGGCGGCCGAACTCTACCTGGATTCCGGCATCCGCTCGATGGAACGCGGCATCGTCAGCGCCGGCCGCAACCCCAAGACCGGCGACCACTATTACCCCAAACTGGAGCTTACCCGCCTCACCATCCCCCGCCGCGTTTACACGCAAGCGCACATGGACGTGGTCGCCGAGTCGGTCAAGGCAGTCTATGATGGGCGCGAACAGGCGCGCGGATTGCAGATGGTCTACGAGCCTCGCTACCTGCGTTTCTTCCAGGCACGGTTCGAGCGGCTTTGACAAATTCCCGCCTTTGGTCTTCTTTGGACACGGATCAAGTCGGATTCACACGGATTTTGAGGAGGTAGAGAGATGAAAATGCTGCTGGATGGACGCTGGGTCGACCGCCCGCAACGGATGGAAGTCCGGGACCCGCAAGATGGCCGGCTGATCGACACGACACCCCTGGCGACGGCCGATGACATGCGCGCCGCCATCAACGCGGCCGTGGCAGGAGCGTGCAGGGCGCGCTGTCTGCCCACGCACCAGCGCATGGCATTGCTTCATGGCGCCGCCGACCACATCGCCGCCCGCCATGAGGAATTTGCCCGCACGATCGCCAGCGAGGGCATCAAGACGATTCGCGAGGCGCGCAAAGAGACGACGCGTTGTATCGACACGATCCGCATCAGCGCCGAAGAGTCCCGCCGCGTTGCCGGCGAGACCATCCCCTTCGACCAGCGGCCGGGCAGCGAAAACCGTCTCGGATTCTACGTGCGCGAGCCGCTCGGCATCATCGGCGCCATCACGCCGTTCAACGACCCCCTCAACCTGGTGGCCCACAAGGTCGGCCCCGCCCTGGCTGCGGGCAACGCCATCATCGTCAAGCCTGACTCGAAAACGCCACTCAGCGCCCTGAAGCTGGCCGAAGCCATCGACCAGACCGGACTGCTGCCCCAGGGCATGCTGCAAGTGATCACCGGGCGCGGCAGCGAGGTCGGCGATGTCCTGGTCAGGGATCCCCGCGTACGCATGATATCCTTCACCGGTGGGCTGGAGGTAGGTGAAGCGATCATGCACAAGATCGGGCTGAAGAAGGTGGGGATGGAACTCGGCAGCAACTCGCCCGTCATCGTCATGCCCGACGCCGACCTGGACCGGGCCGTGGCGGCCAATGTCAGCGGCGCCTTTTGGGCGGCCGGGCAAAACTGCCTGCACGTGCAAAGGCTGCTCCTGCACGACTATATCTATGATCGGTTTGTAGCGTCGTTCATCGAGCGCACCGAGCGGTACAGGGTTGGCGACAAACAGGATGAGGCAACCGACATGGGGCCGCTGATCAACGAGGCCTCGGCCAGACGCGTCGAAGCAATGGTGGCGGAAGCCATCGCCGCCGGCGCCACGCTGCTCACCGGCGGCAAGCGCTGGGGGAGCTTCTACGCACCCACGCTGCTGGAGAATGTCCCTTCTTCCTGCGCATTGTCGCGCGAGGAAGTCTATGGCCCCGTCACACTCCTCTACCGTTTTGATACCCTGGATCAAGCCATCGCCCTGGCCAACGATGTGGCGTATGGCTTGCAGGCAGGCATCTTCACCCGCGATCTCCAGGCTGCATTCCGCGCTGCCCGCGAATTGCACTGCGGTGGGGTCATGATCAATGAGAGCACCGATTATCGCATCGACGCCATGCCTTTCGGCGGCGTCAAAGGCTCTGGCCTGGGACGCGAGGGCGTCACATTCGCCGTGCAGGAGATGACAGAGCCGAAAGTGGTTTGTTTCAACCTGTAGAACTACCGAGTACACAGCCCCCTGGCAAAAGGAGCTTCCCATGTCCACCTCACTCTCTTATACCCCCGGCGTACAACATTATATTCAGATGGGCGACGCGATGACGGCGCTGATGGAGGATCAGCGCGCACGCATGCGGCGCATGCGTTTCGACACCATCGCCGTGCACGGCCTGTACACCATGGAGGCCGCCCTGGCCAACCAGGGCAGCATCACAGAGCCAGCCTATCTCAGCCCGGCCCAACACTTCGAGAATAGCGACCACATGGAGGCATCCCTGGCCTACCTGATGCCGTCCTGGACGTACAGCCGCATTGCCAACCCTACCATTCACTACCTGGAGGAGACGCTGGCCCTGCTGGAGGGCTATGGTTGCGATTGCGAGACCAGCGCCTGCGTGACCGCATCCGGTATGGCGGCTATCTTCATGGCCACGAACCCATTCCTGGCGCGGCAGGACGCCGGCGGCAACGGCCACAGCAGCGGCGAAAAGATCAATTTCGTCGCCAGCGCCAGGTGCTACGGCGGCACCTTCATGCTCTTCAGCCAGCGCTATGCAGCCGAGCGTGGGGTGGAACTGCGCTGGGTGCGGGATCCGCTCGACCTGGCGGAATGGGAAAGCAAAATCGACCGCCACACGCGCTTCGTCTACGGCGAGATGCCCAGCAACCCTGGGCTGGCTGTGTTCGATATCGCCGCCATCGCCGCGATGGCCCACGATCGGGGCGTCCCCCTCATCATCGACGCCACTGTCGCCACCCCCGCCCTGATGCGACCCATGGAGCACGGCGCCGATATCATCGTCCACTCGGTCAGCAAGAGCATGGCCAGCAGCGGCTTTGCCATCGCCGGCGTACTGATCGCCCGCCATAACCTGCCCAGCCGCGTCGGCCCTGAGGAGATGCGGCGGAACTTCGCCACCTATGTCAAGCTGCTGCCGTTCCGCGACCACGGTCCCGCGCTCAGCCCCTTCAACGCCCTGATGGCGATCAACGATCTGCGCACGCTGCGGAGCCGGATGGACGTGCTCAGCCGCAATAGTATGAAAATCGCCAGCTTTCTGTCCCAACACCCAGCCGTCGAAGGCGTCAACTACCCTGGGTTGGTGGGGGCGCCCGGTCATGATGTTGCCCAACGCTACATGTGGCTGGCAGACGGCGAATGTGACTATGGCGTTTCCGTGAATCGCTATGGCCACCTGCTGGGGTTCACCGTGAAAGCCGGAGCCGAGGCGACGCGCCGGGTTTTCGACAGTCTTCAGATCGTCTGGCGGGCCACCGACCTGGGCCGGATCAAGAGTGTAGCCACCATCCCGGCAATTTCCACCCACCAACAGCAGGGGGACGCTGGCCGCGCCCTGGCGGCTGTGCCTTCCAACCTCATCCGGCTGAGCGTTGGCGCCGAGCACCCCGACGACCTCATTGCCGATCTGGATCAGGCATTGGCGAAGGCTGGCGAGACCGTGCGGGCGCCTGCCTTTGCAGCAGCCTGAACCAGGCGACTGCGAACTGTTTCAGCCCGAAGCCATCAATGCTTCGGGCTTTTCATGTTGACCGGGCTTCTTCTGCCCGCCGCACCCACAGATGATGACCCTCGCGCCGGGTGATCACCACCGCCTCCCCCGGTTCGATGGCGTCCCCCTCTGAGGTTGCTTCCCACCAGGTTCCCTGGGCAAAGATCATGCCATCGGGCGCCAGACGCGTACGGGCGTTCCCGCGGCCGCCCTCGATTGCCGCCGTACCTGAGGCAGGGCGGCGCTGTGTCCTGACAACCAGCCGCAGAGCGACGATCATGAATAGGGCGAGCCCGGTCGCCAGACCGATAATCGCGGCCCAGGGGACGGGATAGTAGGGGGTGTTGAATAGCATGGCAGAGCCAATGATGAAAGCGGCAAGTCCGGCGATGGTCAGAATGCCGCCGGTGTGGGCCTTCAATTCCACGACAAAGAGCAGGAAGGCCACGAGGATGAAAGCCAGACCCGCCCAATTGGCTTCCAACGTTCCCAATGAGTAGAACGCCAGCAGAAGGCAGATGGCGCCTATTGCTCCCGCCACATAGCCGCCCGGAGCGCTCAACTCATACAAGAGGGCATTTAACCCCAGGGTGAGCAGGATGGCCGCTACCACCGGGTTGCTGAGAACGGCCAGGAGCTGCTCGAAGAAGCTGGGGGCATATTCGTTCGTTTCGGCGCCTGCCACATCCAGGGTTCGCTCCCCGCCGTTCACCATCACGGACCGGCCGTCGAGCTTTTCGAGCAGGTCGGGGATATCGGCAGCGATGACATCGATGGCGCCGATTTCCAGCGCCTCTCGTGCGGTCGAGGCTTTGGCAGCCAGCACCGTCTGTTCGGCCCAGGCCGCGACTTCTTGGCCGCGACGCTCGGCCAACGAACGGGCGGTGGCGGCTACGGCCTCATTGGCTTTCTGCTGCGCCGTGTCGGGCAGTTCCTCGCCGCTGGCGTCCACCGGGCTGGCTGCTCCGATCAGCGTTTCCGGCGCCATCGCCGCCATGTGTCCTGCCAGCGTGATCAACGTCCCCGCCGATGCCGCCCAGGCGCGCGCCGGCGCCACATAGACGATAACCGGCGTGGGGGCCTGACCGATGGTCTGGATGATGCTCTTGGTGATGTCCACCGAACCACCCGGCGTGTCCAACACAAAGACCAGCGCTTCGGCGTCTACTTTGCCGGCCTCGGCGAGGCCACGCTGCAGGTAGGCCAGCATCGACGGCGTCACCGGACCCTCATAGCGGAGGACGATCACCTGGCCGGCGCCATCGGTCTGCGCGGAACCTGTCAACAGGCTCCACAGCAAGAACAAACGAAGGATGAACGAATTCAGGATCACGGTCTCATCACCTCTTGCACCCATTCTAACAGACAACGACTCGAATGAGCGGAGCCACGCTTCCACAAATAAGGAGCAGCCGGAGGCTGCGGAAAAACCTGTGGATGGCCATCTGACAAAGATGTGAATAACCAGGGGACAAACATCCGCCAGCATCTGCAAAACTGCCCGGAGGGTGTGTACAGCGATCTTGCCGCCCCCAACGGCTCCTTTTGCACGCGAATGGCTGCTGCACAGGCTATTTAGTATCCTTCCCGAAGGCAGTTACAAGCCCTTGTACCCGCATTCACAGACGGTCGACGCGGTCGGGTTTCGCCCTGAAAACTTATGCCACCTTGCTGTTTTTCATCCCCAAAGACCATCCCCCGCAGCCTGACTAATGCTGGTAAGGAACGGTCTGCAAGGTGGCATATCTAGTGGAGCGGCATGCTGGCGGCGGCGGGCATCCACATTTCCCCAGCCCCTACGACGGCTACGATCCTTAGTTAGAAAAGACACAAAAAGGATAACTCTGAACAGCCTCCCTCGGCGCTGAGTATGCTGCAAGTCATCCCAGACCCGCGCGCGATATTTAACATTTTTATGACTAGTATCGCTTGACATGTTCTGACAATCGGCCTATACTGATTACAGTTACGAACCCCAAGAAATTGCTAGATTCGTCGCTTGGCAGTCGTTTTGTAGCACCAGCAAGACCACAAGGAAGCGGGTATTTTTCCGCCTAATTGAAGGTCAATGCGGGGAAGCTGATGGAAGATGCTGCTAAGAGCGCAAAAGCCCGGCAACATACCAGGACGCAGAGAATCCCGGTATCTGGGAAGTGGGACTGAAAGCCCCCACAAGCGCCCAAAGTGACAATTGAAGGTTTCTAGGGGTCGTAACTTTTTTTATGCCCTGACGGTTGGGTCGTTGGCTAGAGCGCTTCAGGCGTCAACACTCCCACAAAGGGAAGGTTACGGTATTGTTCGCGGTGGTCGAGCCCGTAGCCGACTACGAAAAGATCGGGGAGGCGAAAGCCGAGGTAGCGCGGCTGAATATCAATCAGGCGGCGGCTGGGTTTGTCGAAAAGGACGGCGACATGCAGGCTGGCCGGGTTGCGGTCTTTCAACATGCGCAGAAGGTAGTTCAGGGTCAGCCCTGTATCGATCATATCCTCGACGAAGATGACATGGCGTCCTTCCAGAGGCGTCTCCAGGTCTTTGGTGATGCGCACCATGCCGTGTTCGCGGGTTTCCGGGCTGTAGCTCGATACAGCCATGAAGTCCACCTCCAGCGGCAGGTGGACCGCCCGCAACAGGTCGGCCATGAAGAACAGGACGCCCTTGAGTACGCCGACAAAGAGTGGGCGGCTGCCGGCATAATCTCGTGTGATTGCCGATCCCATTTCGGCGATGCGCTGCTGCAGCGCTTCGCTTTCGATGAGGATGCGCGCTATGTCGCGGGCGTAAAGTTCAGGCGTAGTCGCGGGGGTGTCCTTCATCGTCATTTACATCCGCCGGGTCGGGGAAGTCATATTTCAGCGCCAGACTGCGGATGTCGCGGCGATTGAGCAGCTTGACGTTGACAGAGGGGTAGAGTTCCTGCAGGCGGCGCACCTTGCGGTTCTTCAGATTGTTCAGCCGGGCTGATTGGGTGGTCAGCTCGACAAAGATGTCGTGGTCGGGCAGGTAGAAGTCGGGGGAGAAGGCGGAGCGCACGCTGCCATCGGCGTTGTAGTCGAGCGGGAAGGTGCGAGGCTCATACTCCCAGCGTATGCCGTAGAAATCGAGCAGACGAGCAAACTCGCGCTCGCTGGGATGTTGAAAGGCAATATCTGGCTGTTCGGGCATCGAGTACCTTGAAGAACCATTGGTCTGGGTTCTCAGCAGGCTGGAGGGGGTATTTCATAGCAATAGTGCCACAAATCCGGGCGCAATGGCAACGCTCCGGGATGCTCTCCATCGACTCATGGCTTTTGGCGGAGCGCTGGCTGCATTACAATGGCAGTGTTCGATTTTCTATCATCATTCCCGGAGGAGCATTACCATGAACAAGGTTCGTTGGGGCGTTCTCAGCACGGCCCTGATTGGCACCGCCAAAGTCATCCCCGCTATGCAGCGGGGGCAGTATTGTGAAGTCATCGGCCTTGCCTCGCGTGATCTGGCGAAGGCGCAGGAGGCGGCCGGGCGCCTGGGCATCCCCAGAAGCTATGGCTCCTACGAGGCTATGCTGGCGGATCCTGATATCGACGCCATCTACAATCCGCTGCCCAATCACCTGCACGTGCCCTGGTCGCTCAAGGCATTGGCAGCCGGCAAACATGTGTTGTGCGAGAAACCGATCGGACTCAGTTCAGCCGAAGGACAGCAGCTTGTCGATGCCGCCCGCGCTGCCCCGCATCTGAAGGTGATGGAGGCGTTCATGTATCGCCACCATCCGCAATGGCAAAAGGCCCGCCAACTGGTGGACGAGGGCGCCATCGGTCCTCTGCGCACCATCCAGACGTTCTTCTCCTACTATCTGGATGACCCGGACAACATCCGCAACATGCCCGATATTGGCGGCGGCGGTCTATGGGACATCGGCTGCTACGCTATTTCTGCGCCGCGCTTCCTCTTTGGCCGCGAGCCGGCCCGTGTCTGCGGCATGGTCGAGTTCGACCCTCGTTTTGGCACCGACCGGCTGGCCTCAGCCCTGCTTGATTTCGGCACTGACGGCGAAGGCATTGCCGGGACTGCTACTTTCACGGTCAGCACGCAGCTTGCCCCTTATCAGCGCGTCCACATCGTTGGCACGGGCGGCCGCATCGAGATTGAGATCCCTTTCAACGCTCCCCCCGACCGCCCCTGCCGCATCTGGCTCCAGCGTGAGGGCGGGTTTGTGGCAGGCGAGGGGTTGGAAGAGATTCTGCTCCCCACTGCCGACCAGTACACTGTGCAGGGCGACCTTTTTGCCAGGGCTATCCTGGAGAACACCGAAGTCCCGACCCCGATCGAAGATGCGGTGGCCAATATGAAGGTGATCGAGCGGGTCTTCGCCAGCGCCCAGAGCGGCGGATGGGCGTGAACAAGCGGATTAGCGTGCGTCGAGCGCCTCGACTGCTCGACGCACGCTAACGATCGCTTCTTCGGGTGTAGGTTCGGTGATCGGCCGATGGACATCCGCTTGGAATAGCGGATGTTCGTGCCAACCGCCGAGATTGTCCAGCCCGTAGCATCGCGCATTGCCCATGATCAGGGAGTAATCTATACGTCCGGTTTCTTCGCGAAAGAAGAGATCGATGAACAAGTTCTCGCTTACTTCAATGCGCACCTTCACACGCGTCTCGCGCAGAATCTGAACTTGCACACGTGCAGTTGGAAAGTGCTTCTGCGCAGATGCCTGTACTGCCTGTAACCATTGCGCCGCGTTCATCACGCTGGCTGAACAACGCTTTCAGGTTTTGGCAGACGGCGCAGGCTTTGCAGCCAGTGCTGCTTTTCTGCCAATAGCCCTTCCCACTCCATATAGTCGCGCTCGACCGCATGATCGTATTTCCAGGCCGTCATATCGTGTTCCCAGGCCTCGGCAAATTCGGCAAATGTGGTGCGATATTTCACTTCATATTCGCCGATCTCCTGTTCGCACGCTCGTAGCTGTGCGGTCAGGTAGGTTTCAATCAGCGCCATCAGCTTATCCTCGATCGTGGGGCCTTTCACGGCTTCGATATGAGGAAGAAGGGCCGGACTAAGGGTGTAGGTGTTCATGGGACAGGGCTTGCGGTTCAATCAAGGTGCTGGTCAGTATAACATCGGGCGTGCAAGAGATGCGAAAGAGCGGGTGGCAGCCCTATCCACGCGCTGCCGCCAGCATCCGGTCGATCTCGGCCACCTTCTCTTGCTCAGCCAGCCACCATTCGGGGTCGCGCTGGGCGTTGAGTTCTTCCACTGTCTTGCCCTGCTGCTCGACCCAGGTGTAATACTTCAGGTTGTGCCAGCATTGGCGGGCGTGTTCGCTGCCCTCGCGGATCCAGTCGACGCCGGCGCGATGGAAGATGCCCTCGGTCCGGATGGCAGCGCTCGTTTCGTCCATCACCCCCTCATTGCCTGTCAGCCAGGCCAGGGTGGAATGGTAGCGGTCGATGGCGTCGGTGCAGATGGTGACGATCAGGTCGCCTTTGCCTAGGCCGTAGAATTTGGCCGTCTTGATCGCCCCCAGCACGTTACAGACGCCGCTGATGCCGAAGATCTCGCTCAGCTTGTCCACTTTGGCGGCGGGGATGCCGTAGCGCTCGGCCAGCACGCGTTTGCCCGGCGCTTCCACCAACAGTTGCAGCCCGCGCACGCAGTCCATGTCATCGATGCAGATCATGGCGTCCATATTGAGGACATTGTGAATCCAGGTGACGTGTTTGTCGCCGATGCCCTGGATTTCGTGGGCGCCGTAGCCATTGTTGAACAGGGTGGGGCACTGGATTGGCTCCAGGCCAACGATCTTGTGGTCGGGCCAGACCTGCTTCAGGCGGTCGCCGGCGGCGATGGTGCCGGCCGACCCCATAGCCGAGCAGTAGGCGTCCACCCGGCCGCTGCCGACACCGCGCTCCGCCAGTTCCGCCGCCAGTTCGATGATGGTGTTGCCAGTGACGTGGTAGTGGAAGCGATAGTTGCCCATGACCTCGAACTGGTTGAGGATGCGGATGTTCGGGTCCGAGCGGCGCAGTTCCCAGGTTTTGTCGTAGATTTCCTTGACGTTGGACTCTGAGCCGGGCGTGGCGATGACGCGCGCCCCGTAGCTGTGGATGCGGTCGAAGCGTTCCTGGCTCATGCCGGCGGGCAGGATGACGATGGCGTCGAAGCCCATGCGGCAGCCGACCCAGGCGCCGCCGATGCCGTAGTTGCCGGTGCTGGGCCAGACCAGGGTGTGTCTGGCCGGATCGACCTCGCCCAGCAGTTCCTTTTCGATCAGGACCGAATAGGCGGCGCCGACTTTGTGGGCGCCGGTGGGGAAGTCCCTGCCGTACAGCACGACGATCTCGGCCTCGACGCCGGTGAGTTCGTGGGGGAGGACTTCATAGTGGATCTGATCGTCGCTCCCGCGCCAGGTGATGTTGTAGAGGTTGATAGGGTCGAGGGGGTCGGCGGTTTTGGCGGCCAGGGCGCGGGTGCGGGTGGCGGCGTCGATCGTCCAGGGGTGGAGCATTTCGGCGAAGGTGGGGCCGGTGATGAGGGATGTCATAGTGGTTATTGGGGATTAGAGATTGGTTATTGGCTCGGGAGGTCGTCGGGTAGGTGGAGGCGGTCGCCGGCCAGGGGGATGAGGATGGGGCCGGAAAAGGTTTGGGCGGCTTCGCAGCGCCAGGCTTCGGGGTCGCCGGCGGAACGGTGGACGAGGGCCAGACATCTGGCGTTGGCTGCCTGGGCGATGGCGCCGGCGGCGCGGGCGCTGGTATGCACTCCCGATAATTCACTGATGTTGGCGTCCAGCGCCGTGGCTTCGTGGATAAGCAGGTCGGCGTCGCGGGCGAGGTCGGCGACGGCAGCGGCGGGCGTGGTGTCGCCGGAGTAGACAAGGCTGAAGCGGCGGTTGAGGCCGTTGCCGGGCGCAGGGTCGAGGTCAAGACGCAGAGCAAAGGCCGGGACATTGCTGTGATGGACAAGGGCCAGCCGGGCGGTGACGCCGGGGAGGTCAGGGCAGGGGTGGGGATGGCCGGCGGGCAAAGGATGGAATGCGATTTCATCCTTCATCATCGCCAGCATTTCGGGGTAGGCGATCTCGACCAACTGCCGCCAGGCGTCCAGCACCTGGGAGGCGCCAAAGTAGACGCGGGGGCGGTGATAGAAGAGGAAGATGGGACTTCCCAGGGTGTGGTCGCCGTGCTGGTGGCTGAAATAGATGTGCGAGACCTCGGACGGGTGGACGCCGGCGCGGTCAAGCTGCATGAAGACGGCAGGGCCGGCATCGAGCAGGATGTTGGCGCCGCCGTGGCGCAGCAGCATCGAGGTGTGATCGCCCAGTACCGTGGGCCGGATGGCGCCAACGCCGAGGAAGATGAGTTCAGGTCTTGGGGAGGTAGACAAGGTAATAAGTAGACAAGGGAACAAGTAGACCAGACGCCCGCGAGAAGGGGGGACGGGGGCGGCAGATGCTTTAGTGGTCTGCAAATACGTGTGCCACGGCTTCGATGGTTGCTGGCACGCGCAGAGGCTCGCCGGCGGCGCGACGGGCGGAGGAGATGTCCTTGAGGCCGTTGCCGGTGCTGAGGACGACGACGCGCTCGTGCGGAGCGATGAGCCGCCCCTCGACGGCGGCCAGCAGCCCGGCGGTGGCGGCGGAGGCTGCCGGCTCGGCGAAGACGCCTGTGGTTCGCGCCAGCAGCTTCATGGCATCCAGGATAGCTTCGTCGAAGACTTCGAGGAAGGCGCCGCCGGTGGCGCGGACCGCACGCAGGGCTTTGCGGGCGTCGCGCGGCCAGTCGACGCTGATGGAGTCGGCCAGGGTGGTGGCCTGGACGGGCGCCAGGTGCTCGGTCTCGCCCTGCCGCCAGGCCTGCGCCAGCGCGTTGGATTGTTCGGCCTGGACGCCGATGATGCGCGGCATGTGGTCGATCCAGCCCAGGGCCAGGGCGTCGGCCAGCCCTTTGTGTACGCCGCCGATGATGCTGCCGTCGCCGACCGGGACGAGAACGACATCCGGGGCCAGCCAACGGCCTGGCGCAGCGCCGGTCTGGAGCGCCAGGCCTTCGCAAATCTCGTAGCTGACCGTCTTCTTGCCCTCGGAGGTAAACGGGTTCATGCCGGTGTTGCGGTTGTACCATCCAAAGCGGGCGCAGGCGGCAGTGCAGAGGTCGAAGGCCTGGTCGTAGCTGCCTTCCACCGCCAAGACGGTGGCGCCATAGACTAAGAGTTGGGCCAGCTTGGCGGGCGGGGCCGTCTGCGGCACGAAGATCACGCATTTGCCCTCCGGCCAGACGGCCATCTGGCCGGCCAGCGAAGCGGCGGCGTTGCCGGTGCTGGCCGTGGCCACCGTGGTCAGCCCCAGCTCGCGAGCGCGGGCGACGACGACGGCGCTCGCCCGATCTTTCAAACTGGCAGTGGGGTTGCGGCCGTCATCTTTCACCCAGACATCGCCCAAGCCCAGGCGCGCCGCCAGCCGCGGGGCCGGCAGCAGGGGCGTATCCCCCACCGGCAATGGGGACAAGGAGCCGCGGCCAGCCAGCGGCAGCAGTCGCTCGTAACGGCCGATGCAGCGGTCGGGGTCGGCGGCAATCCGGGCAGGGTTCGTGGCGGCGCCGATGCGCTCGTAGTCGTAGGCGATATCGAGCGTCGCGTAGGGGCGGGGTCCCCCCGCCCCCTCATCAGGATGATCGGGACAGAGATAGGGCGCGGCTTCCAGGGGATGCAGCTTGCCGCAGGCCGTGCAGCGGGCGCCTAAGATGTGTTCGAGAGGCATAAGATTAAGAGCAAGACGTTTGGATGCTGCTACTGCGGCAGCCATTCGATGGCGATGAATGACTCGACCTGATGAAACTCGGGGTCGCCGGTCAGCAAGGTCGCCCCTCTTATCTCTGCCAGGGCCGCAGCAAAGGCGTCAGCGTAAGAGAGACGCCCAGATGCTTTGATGTGAGCGGCGGCGAAGGTCAGCGCTCGGTCGGCTTCCACAACGGCAATAGGCAGTTGGTCGATCATGGCAATCACGTGTTGAGCGGTCGACAACCCGCGCTCGCGTTCTGTGATGTAAAGAACCTCGCCGTAATTGATGATGCACAAAGCAATGTCGGCCTTCCCTACCTGGCCCTGCGCCAACACCGCGTGTACGCGCTCTGCACCTGCTTCATCTTCGAGAAAGGCCAGCAGGGCAAAGCTGTCGAGTACATAGCTGTCAGGTCGGGTCTTCATCCGCCAATTCCTGTTCGTGCACATCTCGCAGCGCCTGCAGGAGCGACGATTTGCCTTTGAGCATCCCTAAAGCCTCGTCAACAGGATTGTCTGGTGTGTGGACTAGCGCCAAAACGCCGCCGTAATCCACAACCGTCAGGCGCGTACCAGCGATCCAGCCATATTTTCGGCGGAATTCGGATGGAATAACGATCCATCCCTTGGTCGAAAGCGTTGCATGTGCCATACAAGAACCTCAAGGCGTTATACCGATTGTCTGATCAGTATAACGCCCGCACCATTATTGTTGCAAGGTCGGAAAGCCGTCATCATTCAACGGCGACTTGCGACTTGCGACTTGCGACTTGCGACTCGTGACTTGTGACTTGTGACTTGTCTACTTGCGACTTGTCTACTTGTCTACTTGTCTACCTGTTTCCTTGTCTACTTGTCACTCGTTCCTCCACTACGGATAGAAATGCGTCCCCGTCTCCCCCACGAGGGCGCGGGCGATGTTGGGCGGGTCGGTGATGAGGGCGCGCTTGCCGCCGTGATCCAGGTAGTGGAGGATGGCCTGGATCTTCGGCCCCATGCTGCCGGCGGCAAAGTGTCCGTCGAGCAGATAGGCTCGCGCCTCGGCGGCGGTCATGCGGTCGAGCCACTGCTGATTGGGTTTGTTGAAGTTGATGGCAACCTTCTCCACGCCGGTTGAGATCAGGAACAGGTCGACGTCCGCATCGATGGCCATGTGGGCGCTGGCATGGTCTTTGTCGATCACGGCCGGCGGAGCGCTGCGCAGTTCGCCTTTCTCGTTGCGGATGACGGGGATGCCTCCGCCGCCGACCGCGATCACGACCCAGCCGGCGTCCACCATCATCTTGATGGCGTTGACCTCGACGATCTCAAGCGGATGCGGACTGGCGATGACGCGGCGGTAGCCACGTCCGGCGTCTTCGACCACCTTCCAGCCCATCTCCTCGAACTTCTTGGCATCATGGTGGGTCATGAAGCCGCCGATGGGCTTGGTGGGGTGTTGGAAGGCGGGGTCGTCCTTGTCCACCACCACCTGGGTGACGATGGCCATGGCCCGGCGGTAGAGGCCGCGACGGTGGAATTCGTTGTCCATCGCCTGGGCCACCATGTAACCGATCGAGCCTTGTGTGTCGGCGCCGATCAGGTCAAGGGGTACGGGGTGCACTTCGTGCATGGCCAACTCGGCCCGGCGTAGAATAAACCCTACCTGGGGGCCGTTGCCGTGGGTGATGATCGTATTCCAGCCCGCGGCAACCAGGTCGGCAATGTGGGTGCAGGTCTCGCGCACGGCTGCCCATTGATGTTCGACCTCAGGGTGGTGCTTGTCGGTGATGAGAGAATTGCCGCCAATGGCGATGAGGGCGGTGGGGGGGCGATTAGGCATGATCGTGAAGCTCCGTTAGGTGGGCAGACAAGGATACAAGTAGACAAGGAAACAAGGGCTAGGCGAGGAAGGGGTCGACTGGGGGAATAGGGTCGGGCGGGAGGAAGTCGGGATAGTCAGGGGGGAGTTGGCTACCGTAGCCTTCGCTAATGTTCGTCATGCCGCTTTTGGACGATTTGCGGATCTGAGGCGCCAGGTCGTATCGCTCGATGGGAGGCAAGAGGTCAGCCAACTTGTGGCATTCAATCATCAAACGCCGTGCCAGTTGCCAGCACTTCAAATCTTCGAAACCTCTGCTCGCCTCTCCGACCGGCCTCTGCTTCATCGCAAACCTCCTCACTTACCTTTTTGCTGCAACGCAAAACCTGTCATCCGCAACTTGTCTACCTGTCTACCTGTCTACTTATCTACTTGTCTACTCTTTCATGACATTGTCAACGCCATCACCGCCTTCTGCACGTGCAGGCGGTTCTCGGCTTCGTCGTAGACCACGCTGTTGGGGCCGTCGATGACGCTGTCGCTGACCTCGATATTGCGGTCGGCAGGCAGGCAGTGCATGTAAATGGCTTCCGGTCTGGCCAGGGCCATGCGGCGGTCGTCGGTGATCCAATCGGTGTACTTCTTGCCGATCTTGGCGCTTTCGGCGTTGTCGGAGGTGGTCAGCAAGGCGCCCCAGCTCTTGGGATAGACGATGTCGGCATCCTTGAAGCCGGCGTCGAAGTCATCCAAAATCTCGAAACTGCCGCCGAACTTGCGCACGTTGTCACGCGCCTGCTGCACGATGTCGGGCATCAGCTTGTATTCGGGGGGATGGGTCAGGCGCACGTTCATGCCGAAGCGCGACATCTGCAGGATCAGGCTTTGGGGCACGGAGATGGGTTTCTGATAGCTGGAGGCGTAGGCCCAACTGACGTTGATCGTCTTGCCGCGCGGGTTGCCCACCTTCTCGAAGATGGTCATCAGGTCGGCCAATATCTGGAACGGGTGGTAGACGTCGCACTGCATATTCAGCACAGGCACGCGGCTGGCCTGGGCGACCTCGTTGATATAGCGATTGCCAAAGCCCCAGTCGCACTGGCGGATGGCGATACCGTCGTAGTAGCGGCCGAAAATCTCACCGATTTCCTTGGCGGTGTCGCCGTGGCTGATCTGCGTGGTCGTGCTTTCGATAAAGGCGGCGTGCCCGCCCAACTGGGCCATGCCCGCCTCGAACGAGCCGCGCGTGCGGGTGCTGGTGAAGAAGAAGAGCATGGCCAAGGCTTTGTCGCGCAGGATAGGGTGAGGCACGCTCAGGGCGCGGTCGCGTTTGAGCTTGAACGCCACGTCGAGGACGGTTTCGATTTCCTCTTTGCTGAAGTCGAGATCGCCGATGAAGTCGCGTCCGCGTAGGTAGGTTTGCATGGGTTGCTCCGAGAATGAGTGGGGGTTAGTAATTGGCTATTAGTCATTGGTTATTGCGGTCAATCGCCAATAACCAATGACTAAT
>JACDJB010001323.1_pt1 | contig 20381 bp, 20 predicted proteins | sample 7454121 | NCBI WGS metagenome assembly JACDJB01 (sample SAMN14253290, study PRJNA609438) | sludge metagenome | isolation source: sludge after 25d culture with pyrite | collected 2018-12-20 | reverse complement strand
TCGTGCAGCGTGGCGCGCTCCTCGGTCAACGACTGGCGCTGCGCGTCCAGGAACGCCTTGTCGAACGGGCTCTTGGCCGGCGCCTTCTTGGCCGGCGCGGTCTTCCTCGCCGCAGGTGCCTTCGTCGCCGGCGCGGCCTTCGCCGGCGCGGCCTTCTTGGCCACAGGTGCCTTCTTGGCGGGGGCGGCCTTCTTGGCCACAGGTGCCTTCTTCGCCGGCGCGGCCTTCTTGGCCACAGGTGCCTTCTTCGCGGGAGTTGCCTTCTTGGCGGGAGCGGCCTTCTTGACGGGAGCGGCCTTCTTCGCGGGAGCAGCCTTCTTGGCCGCGGTTGCCTTCTTCGCCGGCGCGGCCTTCTTGGCCGGCGCCTTCGCGGTGGTCGATCCGGCGCGCTTGGTCGCCATCATCGGCCTCCTTCCCTGACGGGTCGATGTGTGGGCAGGTTGCCCGGATGGTCGGGGCACTCTAGCCGCGGGACCAGCGAACCGGGCGCGATCTCCCTGTGGCCCGCTCAGTCCGTCAGGTTGCTGGTCGCCGGGGGCACGTCGTCGGACGAAGCCGGGCCAGAGGCAGCCGAGGGCGCTCAGCGCCGCCAACCGAACCGACGGTTGCGGGTCTCGCCCGAGCCCTCGAAGAACGCGGTCATCGCCTCGTCATCGCCCTCTTCCGCGATGTTGACCGCGTCGTCGAGGTCCTGCAGGTAGCGGTCGCGGCCGGAACCGGTGACCGGCTCGGCGATGATGTGGGGAGCGGTCCGCGACCCGGGCTCGTCGGCCAGGCTGATCGTCTCTTCCACCTCGCCACCGGTGGCCTCGAGCCGCGACCAGCTGCCGGGGCCCCATTCCTGAGCGGCGTCGACCGCCTGGGTCGGGGGCCCGTCACCTGCGCCTTCGTCGAAGTCGACGATGCGCTCCTGGACGACGACGTCGGGGCCGGAGCCGGGCGATGCTGCACTCGACGGACCGGGAGCGCTCGACGGACCGGGAGCGCTCGACGACTCCGAGCCGGCCGCCGAGTCGGTCGGCTCCGCGGCGGCGTCGACCTCTGCGCTGAAGGTCTCCACCACGACGTCGGGCCCGCCGGCGACGGGCTCGACATCGGCCGGATCCGCCGCGGCGTGACCCGAGGGCTCCGGTCGGGCGGCGATGACCTCGTCGGGTGGGATCGACAGCGTCGGACGAGCGCCGAGGCGGTCCGGGTCCGACGCCAGCAGCGTGAGCTCCTCCGCCGTGCGGGTCAGGTCCTCGCGGTAGCCGGCCAGGCGAGCCTCGAGCTGGGTGATCACGTCGGCCAGCTGCGACCGGCGGTTCTCGAGGACCTGCACCTCTTCACCGGCACGCACTCGACGATCTGCGAACTCGCTGTCGGCGCGGGTGCGGGCACGGCGGATGAGCTCCTCGGCCTCGGCCTGCGCTTCCGCGAGCTGGCGGTCCGCACGTGTCTTGGCCTCGGCGAGGAGGCTCTGGGCCTGCCCGCGGGCATCGAGCTCCATCTGCTCGGCGGTGCGCCGTGCCATGAGCAGCGTGCGGGCGGCCTGTTCGACCTCGGCCTCCTCGCTCAGGGCGACGGCCGAGCGGGCGTTGGCCTGCGCCTCGGCGACAGCAGCCTGTGCGCGCGCCTGGACCTCGCCGACCTTCTCCTCCGCCGAGGCGGCTCGGCTCTCGGCCTCGGCGAAGCGACCCTCGGCGACCGCTGCACGCTCCTCGGTGTGGCGGACGCGAACCAGGAGCTGCGCGAGCGCGGTTCCGGCGTCCTCCATGAAGGTCTCGACCTGTTCGATGTCGTAGCCCTTGCGGCGCTCGGTGAACTCGGTCTTCTCGAAGAGCTCCGGAGTGAGATCCATGGACGCCGATGCTAGTACCGGCCGACCGCCCGTCACGGAACCGTCACACCGAAGCCTTCGATCAGCGCATGCCGGCGACGATGCCCTGCAGCACGATGATGATCAGGAACACCACCATGAACGACATGTCCAGCATGGCGCCGCCGAGTCGCAACGGCGGCACGACGCGGCGGACGGGAGCCAGCATCCACTCCGTGCAGGTGAAGAGCAGTGAGTTCACCTGCTCGAGGAGCGGCCCGCCGGGCGGGAACCAGCTGAGGACCGCCCGCAGGACGAGCAGCACGAGCAGGCCGGTGAGGATCCAGTAGAGGATGACCATGGTGTGGAAAGGGTTCCGGAGGCCCGCTCAGCGATCCCCGGCGGCGAGGCCACCCTCGCGGATCCGACGCCGGTCGTCGTCGGAGACCTCGGCACCGTGGGGTGTCAGCAGGAACACCTGGTCGGTGACCCGCTCCATGTCGCCCTCGAGTCCGTAGCAGAGGCCGCTGCCGAAGTCGATGAGCCGCCGCGACAGGTCGCGGTCGACGCCCTGCAGGTTGAGGATCACCGGCTGGTTGCGCTTGAAGGTGTCGGCCACCTCCTGCACGTCGTTGAAGCTGCGGGGGGTGACGACGTGGGGGCGGGCGACGCTCGGCAGCGGGCGGACCACGCCGCGGGACCCGTCGGCCTCGGGGCCCGACCCCGCTGCGCTCGAGATCACCCGGACACCACCGTCCTCTTCGACCTCCGGAGCTGCTGCGATCGGCCGAACGGTCGCACCGCTCGAGGTGCGCCGGGTCGAGGACGCGGTCGACCGCGGGCGCGCGGCGGTCGGGGCCGGCGTCACGTCGACGACGTCGTCCTCGTCGTCGTCCTCTGTCCACTCGTCGTCGAGCGGCGGGTCGCCGTACTCGGCGTCGTAGTACGGATCGTGTCCCAGCCCGAGCCAGGACCGTGCGTTCTTCATGAAGTTCGACATCCTCGCTCCTCGGCGCCGGAGTGTAGTAGCGGCGGAGCCTCCGGTCCCGACCGCCCGGTCATCGCGGTGGACGGGGGCCGACCAGAGCAGAGCCGAGCCGCACGATCGTCGCTCCCTCCTCGACGGCCACATCGAGATCCGCGCTCATCCCCATCGATCGCTCGGCGAGACCGAGCTCCGATGCCATCCGGTCGAGCAGTCGGAAGCCCTGACGGGCGTCGTCGGCGTCGCCCGGCACGCCGACGCCCATGAGACCGCGCACGTCGAGTCCGAGCTCGACGCAGCGGGCGACGAGCGCCGGAGCATCCTCGGGTGAGCAGCCGCCACGGCCGGCCAACCCTGCAAGGTCCAGCTGCACCAGGACCGCGGCTCCAGGGGCGCGGCGGGCGATCTGCTCCGCGAGCGCCGATCGGTCGACCGACTCCCACAGGCCGACGGCGTCGGCGACCAGTCGCACCTTGTTCGTCTGGAGACGACCGATGAAGTGCCACGCCGCGCCGGCGGCCGCCACCTGCGGAGCGAGGATCGCGGCCTTGTCCCGCAGCTCCTGCGCGTAGTTCTCACCCAGGTCGGTGAACCCGGCAGCGAGCGCCGCGGCTGCGGTGCTCGCCGGCTGCGCCTTGGTCACGCACACCACCCGTACGTCGCGATCGGTGCGCTCGGCGATGCGTCGGCGAACGGCGTCGGCACGCTCGGCGATGGCATCGACGAGCGCCGGATCCGGCCGGTCGGGATCGGGCAGGTCGGGATCGGCCAGGTCGGGATCGGGCCGGTCGGGATCGGCGCAGGGAGGCCCGCTCACGCGTGCCAGGGGTAGTCGTGGTCGTCAGGGGCGAGCCACACGACGGCGGCCTGGCGTCCGTTGTCGTGTCGGGCCCGCCACGAGTAGAAGCCGTCGTCGAGCGCCGTGCAGGGGACGACCTCGGGGCCCGTTCCCGGACCGGTGTCGACGCCGGCCTGCGCGAGCGACGCCCGGACCCCTGCCCTCAGGTCGAGCGCGGCCGCCCCCTCCAGCGTGGTGGCGCGAACCTCGTTCCCCAGGCGGTCCGCCAACGCGTCCAGCTCGACCGGACCGAACTCGTAGGCGGCAGGCGAGATGCACGGACCGACGTCCCAGCGGAACTCGGTCGCTCCGAGCCTGCGCATGTGCGCGACCGTCGACTCGAGGACCCCTTCGAGCAGCCCACGCCAACCGGCGTGCGCAACCCCGACGACCCGGGTCGGGTCGCCGGTCACCGGATCGGTGCCGTCGCCGACCAGGACCACGCCGGCGCAGTCGGCGGTGTGCACGGCCAACACGGCGCCGATCGTCGTGGTGACCGCTGCGTCGGCCTCCGAACCGGCCCATTCGCCGGGTGCGTCGACCTCCACCACGCGGCCGCCGTGCACCTGGCGCAGCCAGGTCCACGGATGCGGAGCGACGCGATGTCGCCGGCTGTCCAGCTCCGTCGAACCGGCGCGGCCGGCGACGCTGGGCGACGACGAGGGATCTACCCGGAGATCGCCGGTCGAGACATCGGTGAACGCGAGGTGCGCGGACGCCAGGCCCTCGGTGTGGATGACCTCACGGCGGGTCACGGTGCCTCCCGGTCGGTGGGGCTGGAGCGATGGGACTGGCGTCTGACCTGCTGAGCTACTTCAGGAACGACGGCACGTCGAAGTCGTCGTCGCCGCCGAACAGCTCGTCCTCGTCGCCGTCGGCGAACACGTCACCGATCGACGACGGGCGCTCGTCGCCACGCTCGGACGAGCTCGACGAAGCCGGACGACGACTCCCCTTCGACTCGTCCCAGCGCTCGAAGCCCGCAGCGATGACCGTGATGCGCACCTCGTCGCCCAACTCGTCGTCGATGACCGCACCGAAGATGATGTTGGCCTCCGGGTGGGCGACCTCGTGGATCACCTGCGCCGCCTCGTTGACCTCGAACAGGCCGAGGTCCGACCCGCCCGAGATGTTGAGCAGGATGCCGCGGGCGCCGTCGATCGCCGCCTCGAGCAGCGGACTGGAGATGGCCTGGCGAGCGGCGGTCAGCGCACGGCCTTCCCCGGTGGCGTAGCCGACGCCCATGAGCGCCGAGCCGGCGTCGTTCATGATCATCCGGACGTCAGCGAAGTCGGTGTTGATCAGGCCGGGGGTGGTGATCAGGTCGGTGATGCCCTGCACGCCCTGCAGCAGCACCTCGTCGGCCATCTTGAAGGCGTTGAGCACCGAGGTCTTGTCGTTGGCGACGGTGAGCAGCCGATCGTTCGGGATGACGATCTGGGTGTCGACCTTCTCCTTGAGCTTGTTGATGCCCTGGTCGGCCTGGACCGAGCGGCGCCGACCCTCGAAGCCGAACGGTCGGGTGACCACCGCGATGGTCAACGAGCCCTGCGACTTGCCGATCTCCGCGACGACCGGCGCGGCGCCGGTGCCGGTGCCGCCGCCCTCACCCGCGGTGACGAACACCATGTCGGCGCCCCGGAGCACCTCTTCGATCTCGGCCCGGTGGTCCTCGGCGGCCTGGCGGCCGACCTCGGGATCCGACCCCGCGCCGAGGCCGCGGGTCAGCTCACGCCCGATGTCGAGCTTGATGTCGGCGTCGCTCATGAGCAGCGCCTGCGCGTCGGTGTTGATCGCGATGAACTCCACGCCCTTGAGCCCGGCGTCGATCATCCGGTTCACCGCGTTGCAGCCACCGCCACCGACGCCGATGACTTTGATCACGGCAAGGTAGTTCTGCGGGTTGTGGGCCATCGGTCTCAGACACCTCCAGAAACCGGGGCGCGAAGGTGGCCCGGTGATGCGACAGGGGAGGTTACGGCCGCCCGAGACACCGAAGCAACGACCGTCACCCTCCACCTCCGGTCGAGGTGGTCGTGCCGGTGCGCTTCGGGGTGGTCGTCGCGGGGACCGTCGTGGTCGTGCCGACGGTCGGGGGACCCGGGTCGCAGCCGTCGCGACGGCTGATCGTGGGCCGCAGCGGCTCGCTCACGTCGAGCACGTCGAGGCATTCCACGTTGGCCGCAGCGAGCATGCTGGCGACGGCGAGGAGCTTGGCCGGCACGTCCTCGGGCCGACCGAACGCCACGGTTCCGCCGCCGTCATCGTCGCCGTCACCGGGTGCGAGGAGGAGCGTGAGCGTCCCGTCGTGGCCGACGTCGACGCCGCCGAGTCGCGATCGCAGCGGTTCGGTCACCTGTTCCAGCACGACGACCACCGGAGCGAGCGCGTCGGGCACCTGGTCCCCGGGCGCCAACCCGTCGAGCAGACCTGCGTCGTCCGGGGTGACCAGCGGGAGCGCCGGCTGGTCGCCCTCGGGCGACGCCTCGATGACCCGACCGCCACGAGCGACGACGACGCGCCGGTCGCCCACGCCGATCACGGCGAGCGGTGCCTCGTCGGTGACCGAGATCCTGACCGTTCCAGGCCAGTCGAGCTCGACACGAGCCGAAGCGACCCCGGGGACCTCCATCACCGCGGCACGCGCCGCCGCGACGTCGACGTCGACGAGCGCGTCGCCGCGCCCGATCCCGCTCGCTCCGACGACCGTGTCGCGGTCGATCGAGTTGGAGCCGGCGACCAGGACGCGGTCGACATCGAGCAGCGGCGATCGCAGCAGGCCGAACGCTGCGGCGACGACGCCGACGACCGTGGCCAGAGCGATCAGCACGATCCGGCGGCGCCGACGACCGGCGTCCGCCACCTCCTGGCGTCGACGGGCGATCCGCGGATCCTCCGCTCCGACTGGCTTCGGGCGAGGTGGGTGGATCGTGCGGGTCACGACGCGCTCCGAACTGCGGCATCGAAGTCGCCGAAGCCGACCAGGCGGGTCTCGGGGTGCAGCGCCACGCCGTGGACGTCGAGCACCCGGCGGGCGACGGCGACCATCAGGTCGAACACGTCGTCGGCCGAACCGCCGGCGTCGGACTGGATGAAGTTCGCGTGCTTGTTCGACACGTGCGCGGTGCCGACGCGCAGCCCACGGCACCCGGCGGCGTCGATCAGTCGACCGGCGGAGTCGCCGCGGGGGTTGGTGAACACCGAACCCGCGTTCTGACCGCCCGGCTGGTGCTCGCGCCGCCAGCGCACGATCTCTGCCAGCTCGGCCTCTCCGGTGACGACCTCTCCTGCGCCCAGCGCGATGTCGGCGTGGACGACCACCTGGTCGTCACCGATGTTCGAGCTGCGATACGTCAGGCCGAGGTCGGTCGCCGCCACGAACCCATCCTCTCCGGTTCGCAGGTCGACGACGCGGACCCCGACGAGGCACTCCGCCATCTCGGAGCCGTGTCCCCCGGCGTTCATGCGGACCGCACCACCGACCGACCCGGGCACCCCGACCGCCCACTCGAACCCCGTGAGCCCGGCGGCGACCGTCCGACGGGCGACGACGGGCAGGAAGGCCGCACCCCCGGCGCGAACCCGCGCGTCGGCCAGCACGTCGATGCCGGCGAACGCCTCGCCGAGCTGGACCACGATCCCGTCGAAGCCGGCGTCGCACACCAGGAGGTTCGAGCCCTTGCCCACCACCAGCACGTCGCTCGACCCCCTGGCATCGGACAGCTCGAGGAGGTCCTCCACGCGGTGCACGGTCACGAGGTGCCGGGCCGCACCACCGACCCGGTAGGTCGTGAGGGGCCCGAGCGCCACGTCGTCTCGCCACGCCGCCGACGACGCGCTCACGGCCCACGCTCCCCCAACGCGTCGAGCACCCGTGGCCCGACCGTGGTGACGTCGCCGGCACCGAGGGTCATCAGGAGGTCGCCGGGGCTGAGCACGGCGACGAGGTACCGGACCGCGTCGTCCAGGGTCGGCATCCACGCCAGCGCCCGCCGGGGGTCGCGGTCGAGCGCGGCATCCACGATGAGCTTGCCGGTCACCCCCTGCCGCGGCGCCTCACCGGCGGCGTACACGTCGGTGAGGACGACGAGGTCGGCGTCGTCGAACGCCGCGCCGAAGTCCTTCCACAGGGCCTCGGTCCGGGAGAAGCGGTGCGGTTGGAACAGAGCGACCACGCGCTGGTAGCCGCCGCTGGCGCCCGCGGCGAGCGCGGCGCGGACCTCGGTCGGCAGGTGGGCGTAGTCGTCGACGACGGTGACGTCCGCGGCGCGGCCCTTGCGCTCGAACCGCCGGGCGACGCCGCCGAAGCCCTCGAGGCCGCGAGCGGCCGCCGCCAGGTCCAGGCCGAGCGCTGCGGCCAGCGCGAGCGCGCCGGCGGCGTCGAGCGCGTTGTGCAGCCCGGGCAGCGGCAACGTGACGACGACCGCTCCGTCGGGCCCGGTGAGGCGGAACCGACTCCCTTCCGCGCCGAGGTCCAGCGCGTCGAGCAGATAGGTCGAACCCGGGGTCCGCCCGTACGTGCTGGCGCCGAACGCGGCGCCCAGCTCGGCTGCCACCGGGTCGTCCGCGCACACGACGACCGGTCCGTCGGTGCCGCCGATGAACTCGGCGAAGCCGTCGCGCAGCTGATCCCACCCACCCCAGTGCTCCAGGTGGTCGGGTTCGACGTTCGTCACGATCGCCCCGACCCGCGGACCGGACAGGAACGATCCGTCGCTCTCGTCGGCCTCCAACACCAACCACGGGTTCTCGCCCTGGCCGCGCCAGGCGGCCGCCACGCCCCCGAGCGCTGCGACGGGCGCCCCGGTCAGGAACGACGGGTCCGCGCCGGCACCGCGCAGCGCGGCGACCAGGAGCGAGGTCGTGGTGGTCTTGCCGTGGGTTCCGGCGACCGACAGGAGCGGCTGGCGCGCCGCCAGGGCCGGCAGCAGCTCGGTGCGGCGCAGGACCGCGACCCCACGCTCGTGTGCAGCCAGCACCTCAGCGTTGCTCTCGGGCACCGCGGTGCTGATGCCGACGGCGTCCAGCCCGTGGAGGGCCGTCACGCGGGCCGCGTCGTGGCCGACCCACACGTCGATGCCCGCGCCGCGGAGGCGATCGAGCGCGGGGCCGTCTGCGGCATCGCTGCCGGTGACGGTGTGACCGGACTCGGCGAGCAGCGTCGCGATGCCGCTCATCCCGGCACCGCCGATGGCGACCAGGTGCACGCGACGGGGCACCGACAGGTCCAACGACGGTGCCGGCGTCATCGGGCGCTCCGCTCGAGGAGGTCAGCAACGGCCACGGCCGCGTCCGGACGCCCCAGGGAGCGGGCGCGCTCGGCCAGCGCGACCAGATCGCCCGCGCACATCGCATCCACCTCGGCGACGAGCCGGTCGGTGTCGAGCGCGTCGTCGTCGACGAGCACCGCGGCACCGGATCGCACGAGCTCGCCCGCGTTCGCCCGCTGGTGGTCGCGGGTGGCGATCGGCAGCGGGACGAGCACGGCGGGCACCCCGATGACAGCGAGCTCGGCGACGGTCGTCCCGCCGGATCGGCACACCGCCAGGTCCGCCGCTGCCAGCAGCAGGTCCATGCGGTCCTCGTAGCTGATCGCCCGGTACCACAGCCGCCCCGGACCGCCTTCGGTGCCAGGGGGACCGGAGCGGGCGACCTCGGGCCGGTCGTCGAAGTCGCGTGAGCCCACGACGTGCAGCACGGCCAGGTCCCCGCGGTCGGACCAGCGCTGCGCGGCGCCGTACATGGCGGCGTTCAGCCGGCGCGACCCGAGCGATCCGGCGAAGACGACCACCACCGTGCGATCCGCCGGCAGGCCGAGCTCGGCACGGGCGCCGTCGCGGTCTCGGCGCTCGGCCGCATCCAGGATCTCCGGGCGAACCGGGTTGCCGGTGACGACGGCGTTGGGCAGGTCGGTCTCGGCGAACGGGACCGCACAGGCGCGGGCGAAGCGCGCCACCAGCCGGTTCGCGGCGCCGGCACGAGCGTTCTGCTCGGCGATCACCAGCGGCACCCGCCACAGGACCGCCGCGATCGCGCACGCCGCGCTGGCGAACCCGCCGAGGGCGAGCACCACCGACGGCCGACGACGGCGGACCAGCACGATCGCCTTCCACAGCGCCGCGACGAGCCCCACGACGGCCGACACGTTGTCGAGCGTCAGGCGCCGCTGGATGCCTCGACCGGGCAGCAGCGTGACGTCGAAGCCCGCCTCGGGCACCAGTCGGGCCTCGATGCCGCGCTCGGCGCCGACGAAGTGCAACGTCGAGCGGTCATGCCCGCGTTCGACGAGCTCGCCGGCCACCGCGAGACCGGGCAGCAGGTGCCCGGCGGTGCCGCCGCCGGCCAGGATCGCCCACGTCGGCCCGGGGTGGCCGGCGCTTCCGGTCGGGTTCATGCGTCGCGGGCGACGGACAGCAGGATGCCGACGCCGAACAGCGACATCAGGAGCGAGGTGCCGCCGTAGGACACGAACGGAAGGGTGATCCCCTTGGTCGGCAGCGTGCCGACGGTGACGCCGATGTTGATCAGCGCCTGGACGCCGATCCACGTGGTGACGCCGAACGCCACGAGCCGACAGAACGGCGATCGCACCCGCATGCCGATCGAGCAACCGGCGGCCATGAAGGCCACGAAGAGGCCGAGGACCGCGAGGCTGCCGATCAGGCCCAGCTCCTCCCCGATCACGGCGAGGATGAAGTCGGTGTGGGCCTCCGGGAGGAACCCCCACTTGGACCGAGCCAGACCGGGACCCGTGCCGAACAGGCCGCCGGACGCGAGCCCGATCTGGGACTGCCACAGCTGCCAGCCGGCGCCCTGGCGGTACTTGTCGGGCTCCAGGAACGCGAGGATGCGCGTCACACGGAACTGCTCCATGCCGACGATCGCGATCACGCCCATGCCGACGGCGACGCCGCCCACCGTGGCGAGCTTGCCGAGCGGAGCGCCGGCCATGAAGACCATCGCGAGGGTGATGGAGCCGAGCAGCATCGTGGTCCCGAGGTCGTCGCCCAGGACGACCAGACCGCAGGTGATCCCACTCCACACCAGGACCGGCTTGAGGCCCTCCCACGTCGCCAGGTCGCGGCCGCGCTCGGACAGCAGCCTGGCCAACCACAGCACCAGCGCCGGCTTGGCCAGGTCGGACGGCTGGAACTGCATGCTCCCGACGCCGAGCCAGCGCGTGGCGCCGTTGACCGAGATCACGAACGGCAGCGCGGTGCCCGTCGCCTTCTGGGCCAGCACACCGACCGCCAGGTAGCCGAGCAGCGCCACCGACAGCAGCATCAGGGGCAGCGCGATCCGGTCCCGCCACACCTGCCACGGCACCCGGACGGCGAGCGCCACCGCGACGACGCCCAGCACCAACCAGGTCCCCTGGCGGGCGACGACCCCCCAGGTGTTGCCGAGGGTCCGCATCGAGGTGACCGACGACGCGGAGTACACCATCACGAGACCGAGACCGCACAGCAGCGCGACCGCCACCACCACCACGGTCGACGGGCTGGGCCCGCGTCGCGGCGGCGCGGCGCGGCGCGGCGTCGAGCGGGTGCCTCGGGTCGCCGTCACGACGCCGCCCCCGAATCGTCGCAGGCGATCAGCGCCCGCACCTCGGCAGCGAAGTCGTCGCCGCGCTCGGAGTAGGACCCGTACCAGTCGAACGACGCGCAGCCCGGCGACAGCAGCACGACGTCGCCGGATCCGGCCAATCCGACCGCCGCCGACACGGCCTCGGCCATGGACGCGGCGACGCGTCCCGGTCGGTCGGGGAAGGCGTCGAGGACCTCCTGCGCGGCGTCACCGATGCCGACCACGGCGCGGACGTGGGCGACGCCGCGGTGCAGCTCACCCAGGTCGAGGCCCTTGTTGCGACCACCGGCGATGAGGACCACCGAGTCGAATCCGGCCAGCGCGGCCAACGTGGCGTGCGGCGCTGTCGCCTTCGAGTCGTCGTAGAAGGCCACTGCGTCCGACCGCCCCACGAGCTCCACCCGATGCGGCAGGCCGCGGAACTCCTGCAGCGCCGACCGCACCCCGTCGACGATGGCGCCGCCTGCGAGCGCCGTGGCCGCAGCGGCGAGCGCGTTCGAACGATCGTGCGGCAGCGACCGCCACAGGTCCGACACGGACAGGAGCTCGACGTCGCCGGCGACGAGCGCTCCGTCGCGCTCGTGGAAGTCGGTCGCGACCCCGTCGACGACGGGTTCCAGGCCGTAGCGGACGACGCGGGGACCGCCCGCACCGGAGGGTGCGGCGGCCGCGACCACCGGGTCGTCCGCGCAGACCACCGCGGTGTCGCCCGGTCCCTGATCCGCCCAGATCCGGGCCTTGGCGGCGCGGTAGTCGTCCATCGTGGCGTGCACGTCGAGGTGGTCCTCCGCGAAGTTCAGCCACGTGCCGACGCGGGGATCGAACCGTCGGCTGCGGGCCAGCCGGAACGACGACGCCTCGACCACGAACACGTCCAGGTCCTCGCGCTCGATCGCCTCCACGAGCGGCGTCGCCAGGTTGCCGACCGACGCGGCCCGCACACCGGAGTGCTCCAGCATCGAGGTGACGAGGGTCGTGACCGTGGTCTTGCCGTTGGTCCCGGTGATCGCCAGCACCGGCCGGTCGTCCCACGCTCCGGCCAGGTCGAACTCGCTCAGCACCGGAGTGCGGTGACGGTGGGCGAGCTCGAACAGGGGGTGCGACTCGGGGAGACCCGGCGCGGGGACGACCGCGTCGAGGTCGCTCACCAGCGACTCGAGCTCGGCGGCGTCGGGGCCGAGCACCAGTCGCACGCCGAGCGCGTCAGCCAGCTCCGCCGCTCCGGGCGGGTCGCCGTCGTCGGACAACACGACCTCGAGGTCGTGCGCGACCGCGGCGCGTGCGACCGCGGCGTTGGTGACGCCCAGCCCGTGCAGCAGCAGCCGACGCTCGGGAACCTCGTTCATGCGAGACCGCCGGCCCGGATGAACTCTCGGTAGAACAGGCCGAGCCCGACCGCAGTCGTGGCGCCGGTGAGCATCCAGCCCCGGATGATGACGGTCGTCTCGGGCCAGCCGCCCAGCTCGAAGTGGTGGTGGATCGGCGCCATGCGGAACACCCGCTTGCCGGTCGTGCGGAACGAGACGACCTGGACGATGACCGACACGGTCTCCATCACGAACAGCAGTCCCAGGATCGGCAGCAGGAGCACCGTCGAGCTGCTCAGCGCGAGCACGGCCAGACCGGTGCCGATGGCCAGCGAGCCGGTGTCACCCATGAAGATCTGCGCGGGGGCGGCGTTCCACCACAGGAACCCGGCGCACGCGCCCATCATCGCCGCGGCCACGACGGCGAGGTCGAGACCGACGTTGATCTGGTACATGCCGGGGTGGCGGAAGATCCAGTAGCCGATGATCACGTAGGCGGAGAACACGAGGATGGCCGAGCCGGCGGCCAGGCCGTCGAGGCCGTCGGTCAGGTTGACCGCGTTCGATGACGCGAAGATCACCACCACGGCCCAGATCACCCAGACCCACTTGCCGAACGTCCAGCCGAGGTCGTCGAAGCGACCGAAGCTCACGGTGGTGTGCACGTTGGTCTTCCAGAGGATCACCAGCGCGAAGCCGACCGCGACGACGAGCAGGCCCAGCGTCTTCGAGCGCTTGTTGAGCCCGAGGTTGCGCTCGTTGGCGATCTTGATCCAATCGTCGAGGAGGCCGACGGTGCCCGCTCCGGCGATCGCTCCCATGGCGGCCAGTCCCGTCCACGTGAACACGCCGTCGTACAGGTTCGACGCCAGGTAGCCCGAGACGCCGCCGGCGACGATCGCCACGCCGCCCATCGTCGGGGTGCCGGCCTTGATCGTGTGGCCTTCGGGCACGTCCTCGTGGATCGGCTGGCCGATGTTGCGCCGGGTGAGCGCGGAGATGAGCAGCTTGGTGCCCACGAGCGCCACCAGCGCGGCGATGCCGCTGGCGAGGAGGAGGCGGATCACCGCTCGCCCCGTCGCTCGTCGAGCAGCTCGGCCAGCACCTCGGCCGCGACCGCGCGGTCGTCGAACGGCGTGAGGACGCCACCTGCATCCTGGCCCTGCTCGTGGCCCTTCCCTGCGATCACCACGACGTCGCCGTCGACGGCTGCGGAGAGGGCGGTGCGGATGGCGCTGCGGCGGTCCAGATCGACGAGGGGGTCACCCAAGCATCCTGAGCGGATCTGATCGAGGATGCGACGCGGATCCTCCGAGCGGGGGTTGTCCGACGTGAGCACCACGGTGTCGGCCAGCCGAGACGCCACGGCACCCATCTTCGGGCGCTTCTGGGTGTCTCGGTCACCGCCGCACCCGAACACCACGATCACGGCGCCGTCGGTCAGATCCCGGGCCGCCGTCAGCACCGCCTCCAGCGCGTCCGGGGTGTGGGCGTAGTCGACGACCACGCCGAAGTCCTGTCCGGAGCGGATGGACTCGAAGCGGCCCGGCACGACCGCCATGTCGGCGAGAGCTGCGACGATGACGTCGACGTCGACGTCGAGCGCCGCACACGCCTCGGCCGCGAGCAGCGCGTTGGCCACGTTGTGGCGGCCGGGCATCGGGAACGTGACGTCACGGCCGCGCCAGCGGAACCGCGAGCCGTCGACGGTGGAGATCACGTCCCCCGCGTCTGCGAGCGACACGGCGATCATCCGATGGGCCTTCGGCGCGGCATCGAAGAGCAACCGGCCGTGGACGTCGTCGACGTCGACGATCCCGAGCCGGGACCGTTCGGGTTCGAACAGGAGCGATTTGGCGGAGAAGTACCGCTCGGGAGTGACGTGGAAGTCCAGGTGGTCGTCGCCGAGGTTGGTGAAGACCGCCACGTCGAAGGTCATCGCGTCGACCCGGTGCAGGACCAGCGCGTGCGAGGAGACCTCCATCGCCAGGTCGCTCACTCCGTCGGCGACCAACGCGGCGAGCCGGGCCTGCAGGTCGGGGGCCTCGGGGGTCGTGCGAGCTCCGGTGAGCGTGCCGATCGTCGCCACGTCGCGCCCGGCCGCGGCGAGCACGTGGGCGATCGTCGAGACCACGGTCGTCTTGCCGTTGGTGCCGGTCACCCCCACCGTCCGAAGGCGGTTCGCCGGATGGCCGTAGACCTCGACAGCTGCTGGTGCCATCGCGGCGCGCACGTCGGCGACGAGGAGTTGCGGGACCGGGCGTGGCAGCTCGCTCCGGTCCAGCTCGCGCTCCACCAGCAGCGCCGCCGCGCCTGCGGCGACCGCATCGGCTGCGAAGTCGTGGCCGTTCGCGTGGGCGCCGACCACGCAGCAGAACAGCGCACCGGGCGTGACCCGCCGCGAGTCGTGGGTCACCGAGGCGAGCGGGAGGTCGAGGTCGGCGGCCGAGGCTCCGACGACCGGCGCGCCGAGAAGATCGGCCACGCCGCCGACCGTCGATGCGCTCACCTCGTCCTCCCCGTCTCCACTGCTCTCGATCTCCACTGCTCCCGACCTGTGCTGCTCCCGACCTGTGCTGCTCCCGACCTGTGCTGACGACGTGTGCCGTCGGGCATCGGATCAGCCGCCGGCGGCCGCGGCGGCTGGGCGCCGGGAGGGATCCGCCATGGTGGCCGACGTGGCACCCGAACGGGTGGAGGCTCCCGCACCGGCGGAGGTCGAGCCCTTTCCGCTCGATCCGGCACCGCCGTTCCTGGAGGTCGAGGTGCTGGGCACCAGGGCCTTGTCGGTGGCGGCCACCACCGAGCCCGCCGGCACCGAGCGCACGGGTCCGGCGGCGTCGCCGGCGGCGACCGTGCCCGTCCCGGCGGTGACCGTGTTCGTGGTGGGCGCGATCGACAGCTCGCGGATGGCCAGTCGGGCCAGATCGCTGAAGACCGGCCCGGCGGAGGTCGAGCCGGTGAGGCCATGGGCGGTGTCGAACAGCATCACGGTGATCGAGACCTGCGGACGATCCGCAGGCAGGTAGCCGGCGAAGGTCGTCACGTGGTGGTAGCTGCCGTCGGGCCAGATGTAGGCGTCGGTGGCGTCGACCTTCTCCGGGCTCGGCATCCGGCCGGTGCCGGTCTTGGCGGCGACCGGGTAGCCGGGCAGGCTCCACTGCTTGCCGGTGCCGGCCTGCACCACCGCCTGCAGCGCCCTGCTCACCCGCGCCGCGGTCGATGCCGAGACCACGCGGCGGGTGTCGGCAGCCGGCGCAGGCACGAGCTCGCCGTCGCCACCGAGGGTCCCCTCGACCAGGCGGGGCGGCACGTAGATGCCCTGGTTCGCGATCACGTTGAACGCCGACCACAGCTGGAGGACCGTGGTCGACTGGAACGATCCGATCGAGGCCGCAGCGGCATCCGGCGGCGTCCATGTGTCCACGGCGGGGAGCAGCCCGGCGCTCTCGGCGGGGTGTCCGAGCGCGGACACCGATCCGAAGCCGAAGTCGACCAGCGCCTCGTGGAGCTTGTCGGCCCCCAGCTGCTGGGCGATCTGGATCGTGCCGACGTTCGAGGACTCGGCGACGATCTGATCCACGTTCATCGTCTCGACCGGGTGGACCTCGTTGTCGTTGAACTCGCGGTCGTACACCCGGATCTTCGGGCCCACGGAGAAGGTGGAGTGGTCGTCGATGACACCGGCCTCATAGGCCGCAGCGGTCGTCACCAGCTTGAAGACCGAGCCGGCCTGGTACGCGTTGGAGAACGCGAGGGGCCGCGATGACAGCTCCATCTCACCGGTCTCGGTGTCGCGCTCCACGCCTGCCACGGCGAGCAGCTCACCGGTCGACGGCCGGCCCACGATTGCGATGCCGCCCGCGGCGCGGGCGTTGTCGGACCCCTTCGAGAGGAGCTGCTCGGTCTCGAACTGCAGCGTCCGGTCGAGCGTGACCTGCACGTCGCGGCCCGGTTCGGGTGCCTGGAGCACCCGCTCGGAGTCCGTGATCGTCTCACCGTTCGAGCCCCGCTCCACGACCTGCTTGCCCGGAGTTCCCTGCAGCACGTCGTCGTAGGCCGCCTCGACCCCCGCTCGGGGACCCGGCCCGTCGGGTCCGAGCGTGCCGATCACCCGAACGCCGGACTCCCCGGCCGGGTGCACCCGCTCGGCGGCGGGGTCGAGCATGAGGACCGACCCCATGTCCTGCGACGCCAGCTCCTTCGCCGCGGCCCTGGCCACGTCCGGTTCGACGTAGCGCGCCACCATGACCCACCGAGCGTCGGGGGCCGCGTCGACGATGGCGTCGATCACCGGCCGGGGCTCCACGTCGAGCAGCGCGGCCAGACGTGCCGCGAACTCCCGCAGCATGGCGTCGTCGCCGATCCCGGCGTCGGCGAGCAGGACCTTGTTCACCGCCACGGTGGTGCGGGGCACCGAGATCGCGAGCTCGGTGCCGTTGCGGTCGAGGATCGACCCCCGCAACGCCGGCACCGTCTCGGTGCTCTGGCGCTGCTCGAGGCCGACCGCCGCCAGGGCGGAGGCATCCGCGAACTGGACGCCCACGAGCTTGACCAGCGGGAGCAGCGCGAGCACCCCGAACACCGCGACCATGGCCCACAGACGCCGGCGCGTGCGGATCGGGTCCAACGTCACAGCGCGGGCCTGCGGCCGACGCGGCGCGGTCCGGGCTCTCCCCCGCGGCCCTGAGGTCATCCGGCCCGCTCCGGCGCCGCCTGGAGCACCGTCGTCGGCACGGTCACGGCGGGGACGACACCGATGGGACCGGGTTCGACCAGGCCGGCGGCGCGGGCGACCTCGAGCACGTGCTCGGGCGACTCGGCCTGGACGACCTCGATGCGCAGGTCCCGGTTCCGGTCGTAGGCCTCGGCGGTGGCCGCCGAGACGCGGTCGGCTTCTTCCTGGACAGCGATCCGCTGGCCCTGGATGGCCACCGACGCGACCAACGCGGCGAAGGATCCGACGATGCAGACCACGACCGTGGCCCGCCATCCGATGTCGGAACGACGGGTCCGGCCGCGCCGCACGAGGCGCAGACGCGGCCCGGCCGACTCCTGGGGGAGCGGCCGGGCCGTCGAGCGCGATCGCGACGAGCGGGCTGCGGTCACGCGGACTCCGCGATCCGCTCGACGGCGCGGATGCGCACGCTCTCGGCGCGTCGGTTCGACGCGATCTCCTCCTCGGTCGCCTTCCAGGCACCACGCTTGAGGAGCTTGACGGTGGGCTCGGCCCCGCACACGCACGGCAGGTTCGGCGGGCACGTGCAGCCCCCGGTCGCGGCGTCGCGCATCGACTGCTTGACCATGCGGTCTTCGAGCGAGTGGTACGACATGACCACCATCCGACCGCCCGGCGCCAGCACGGCCATGGCACCGTCCAGCGCCTCGGCGAGCTGGTCGAGCTCGCGGTTCACCTCCATGCGGATCGCCTGGAAGGTCCGCTTGGCGGGATGTCCGCCGCTGCGACGGGCGGCAGCGGGGATCGCTGAGCGGACGACGTCGGCCAGCTGCCCGGTGTCGTGGATCGGTCTGGCGTCGACGATCGCCCTGGCGATGCGCCGGGCGAATCGCTCCTCGCCGTAGTTCTCGATCACCCGTGCCAGCTGCGGGAACGGGTACTCGTTGACGACGTCGACCGCGGAGAAGGCCTGTCGGCGATCCATCCGCATGTCGAGCTGCGACGCCGAGCGATACGAGAAGCCGCGCTCGGCTTCGTCGAGCTGCGGTGAGGAGACTCCCAGGTCGAACAGCACGGCACTCACTCCCTTGTCGGTCATCACGGGCTTGTCGGTCATCACGGGCTTGTCGGTCATCACGGGCTTGTCGGTCATCACGGGCTCGTCGGGGTCGGCGAGGGTCTCGTCCACGATCCGCTCCAGGTCCGCGAACCCGGCGCGGACGATGCGGACCCGGTCGCCGAAGCGGGCGAGACGGGCCGACGCGGCATCGACGGCGACGTCGTCACGGTCCAGGCCGAGCAGACGGAGGCCGGGATGGGCCTCGAGGACGGCCTCGGCGTGGCCGCCCCCGCCGAGGGTGGCGTCGACGTACAGGCCGTCGGGGACGTCGCGGAGGAGCTCGACGACGAGCTCGACCATGACAGGGGCGTGCACGAACGCCCGTTGCGGCTCGGCCCTGCGGCGCTCATCGTCCACGGGCTCCGTCTCCGACTGCACGCTGTGCTCGCTGGTCGATCCCCTGACGACGCGACGGCCGCCGGGATGTCTCCCCGGACGGCACGGAATGGCGCGGACGGAGCTCTGGGCCAACCCTCACGTCGGCCAGGGGATCGACCACCGGACACAGCGGTGGAACCTGCTCGTCGAAGCGCACGATGGTGGGGATCGACATCACAGGAACGGAAGCTCCCTGAACTTGGCGGCGAGCGAGTTCCCGTCGATCGCCTTCTGGGCGATGGCCGCCTCGCGACGGGCCCAGTCCTCCTTGGAGAAGACCGAGAGGTAGCGGACCGAACCGACGACGGCGACCTCTCGTTCGAGTCCGGTGAAGTCGCGCAGCCGCTGGGAAAGGGAGATGCGGTTCTGCGAGTCCGGCTCGAACGGCGAGACGATCGAGAACATGTGGAGCAGCTCGTCGCGGTCGAAGACCCCCGCCGTCTCGAGCTTCCGCCGGTAGCGCTCCCACTCCTCGGTGGTGAACAACGCCGCGTAGTCCTCGACCTGCGCAGCGACCCCGCCCTCGGCGAACGCGGAGCGGAACGTCGCGGGCAGGACCAGACGGCCCTTGCCGTCGATCACGTGCTCATACGTTCCGTAGAACTCGTCCACGCCTGCTCCGTCATCGAACCGTCAGCCGGAAGGCACGGGGAGCGATTCCCACCGCACCCACAGGGAGCCTCAGTGCTCCCCTTTCCTCCACATCGACCCACCATAAACCACATCGTCCCACTCAACAACGTTTTCTGCGGCGCGAGGCGCGCGAAGCGCGCGAATCACACACGTGTGATCCACCGATGAGCTCGATGAGCGCGGTCAGGGAAGCGCCGGCAGGAGGTCGCGTTCGACGGACCAGCCCGTCGCCACGATGGGCGCGGCAGCATCGATCAGCCCGACCGCAGCCGACCCAGCAGCGTCGACTGACAGCAGCGACAGCAGCTGCTGGGGCTCCCAGCGGCGGTAGGCCACGCATTGGAAGCGGGCGCCGTGGCGCGTGCGCCGTTGCGAGACGCCGAGCACCTTGCGGCCGTCGACGGCGATCTCACCCGGCCCGAGCGCGGCGAAGCACGCAACGGCGCCCGCCGGACGGTCCGACACGCCCCGCCGGTGCACCAGCGCCCGGCCCTCGACCGCCAGGTCGCTCAGACCCAGCACCCGCAGCCACAGCTCTCCGACCCACCACGCCGCTCGCTCGACGTCGTCCTCGGCGAGCGGATCGTCCGCCGGCACCACCAGGTCCACCCAGACGTGGTCGTCGGCGCCGAGCAGCACCGCTCCCCCACCGGAGCGACGCCGGGCCAGCTCGATGCCGGACTCGCCGAGCAGCACCTCGTCGACGTCGCCTGCCTGCTGGGTGCTGCCGATCACCAGCGCCGGGCGCTGCACCGACTGGACCAGGAGCGCGCGCCCGTCGATCGGATCCGACGCCGCCGCGTCGTGCAGCTCCTGCGCGCCGCCGCATCGGCGCTCGAGACGCCAACCGCCCACGCTGCTCGGTTCGACGGCCGCGCCCACCGGAGCAGTCTCGCCCGAACCGGGTGCGTAGGCTCGTTCACGTGACATCGAGCCCCTGGTCCCGGCGGCGCGCCGCCCGTGTCGTCGTGTTCGACCCGCAGGATCGAGTGCTGCTGATCGAAGGCCGCGATCCGGCCGGCCACAACGCCGGCGGCTGGTGGGAGATCCCCGGTGG
>JACDJB010001321.1_pt1 | contig 20392 bp, 25 predicted proteins | sample 7454121 | NCBI WGS metagenome assembly JACDJB01 (sample SAMN14253290, study PRJNA609438) | sludge metagenome | isolation source: sludge after 25d culture with pyrite | collected 2018-12-20 | reverse complement strand
TGATGGACATGCTGGTCAGGAATCAGGAATCAGGAATCAGCGGATTCTACGCCAAACCCGCCTGACAATCACAGGCCCCGAACCCCGAACCCCGAACCCCGAACCCCGAACCCCGAACCCTGATCCCTGACCCCTGATCCGCGTCAGGTATTGGAAATGACGATGCTGGGGAACTTGGAGGAGTGGTCCACCGCGCTCTCGCCGATCTTCACCGCCACGCGACGTGCGATCTGCTTGTAGATGTCGGTGACGCGGCCGTTCGGATCGGACACCACCGACGGTTTGCCGGAGTCGGTGTCGTGGCGGATGCTGCCGTCGAGCGGCAGGGCACCGAGGAACTCGACGTTGTAGTCCTTGCACATGCGCTCGCCACCACCTTCGCCGAAGATGCGCTCCTCGTGGCCGCAGTTCGAGCAGATGTGCAGGCTCATGTTCTCCACCACGCCGATGATGGGAATGCCCACTTTCTCGAACATCTTCAGGCCCTTGCGGGCGTCGATCAGCGCAATATCCTGCGGTGTGGTGACGATCACCGCGCCGGTCACCGGCACGCGCTGCGCCAGCGTCAACTGGATGTCGCCGGTGCCCGGCGGCAGGTCGACCACCAGGTAGTCGAGTTCCTTCCAGTTGGTGTTGTTCAGCAGTTGCTCCAGCGCCTGGGTAACCATCGGGCCGCGCCACACCATGGGCGTCTCGACGTCGATCAGGAAGCCGATGGACATAGCCTGGATGCCGTGGCCGACCAGCGGATCGAGGTTCTTGCCATCGGTCGATTCGGGCTTGTCGGTGATCCCGAGCATGGTCGGCTGCGACGGACCGTAGATATCGGCGTCGAGCATGCCGACCTTCGCGCCTTCGGCAGCCAGCGCCAACGCGAGGTTGACCGCGGTGGTCGACTTGCCGACGCCGCCCTTGCCGGAGGCCACGGCGATGATGTTCTTGACGTTGGGGATGAGCTTCACGCCGCGCTGCACGCTGTGCGAGACGATCTTGAAATCGACGTTGGCCGTGGCGCTGGTGACACCCTCGATGCCCTTCAGCGCATCCTCGACCTGTTGCTTGATGGTGGCAATCTGGCTCTGCGCCGGATAGGAGAGCAGAATGTCGACCGAGACGGCACCGCCATCGATCTTGATGTTGCGGGCGGATTTGGTCGCAACGTAATCCTTGTGCGTGTTGGGATCGACCAGGGCTTTCAATGCGGTCTGCACCTGAAGTTCGGAAACGGCCATGTTTGCTCCAGCGGTAGAGGTAGGGTTCAACAACAATTTAGTATTTTACCGAATTCTGTCAGCCGGGACCAGCTAAGCCCCAGATTTTACGCGGTTTTCCATGCCGCCGGCAGGGCTTTGGCGCGCGCCGGGCGTACTCAGCGGCAGGGTGCGACGACGCCGGCGCTCCAGCACAACCGCGGCTTCGGCGCCTTACGGGTCGCCGCCGCCGGGACCGCCGGACTGGCAGGCGCCCGCACCGGCGTGGCGGCCGGCGCCTGGGGCCGGGTCCGCCGCACGAGATACACCACCGGCGTCGGCGCGACCGGCCCATAGTCGACGCGGGCGGGGCTGGGCGGGGCCGACGGCGGCACGGGCGACGGCTCAGCGGCCGGCAGCGTGGGCGCCGCCAGGGACGTGGCCGCGGCCGGCGCAGGGGCACCGGCCGTTTCGGCGGAGCGCTGCGGGTTGGGCGTCTCGGGCGCATGCGTCAGCGCGGCACCCTCTGCCGCAGGCGCCATTGCGGAAGGCGCCGGCGCGGTTTCGGCCACCGGCGCGGACGCGCTTCCCAGTGGCACGGGCACCCACATCAGCACGTAGGTCACGCCGCCGGGCACGGTGCCCGGCTGGACCGGCACGGGCAACGGCCAGTGCGCGGGCCAGACCGGCACCGTGTACACGGGCACCCACGGCATCCAGCCCGCAGGCGCCACGGCAGGCATGGGGAAGGTCGTGACCGGCGCACCGGCCGCTGCCGGCGCCGCGCCCACCTGTTCCGGCGCCGGCAGGCTTGGCGCACCGGATGCCGCGGCGGGCGTCACAGCCGGCACGGGTACCGGAGCCGGAGCCGGATCGGCGGCGGACACCGGCTCCGCGGGCATGGGTGGCACCGAAACGGCTGCTGCGGCGGGGGCCGTACCGTTGGCGAGAGACAGCAGCGGAGCGCACGACAGCGCAACGATGGCGACACGCAGGAAAGGCGGGATCATGGAATTCTCCAGTTGCTCCGACGGGCCCGGCCCGCCGTGTGTTACATGAACGGATTGTGATGCGCGACCAGCACGGCTTCCGGCACGCGCAGGCGGATGGCGGCCGCGAGTTCGCCGATCGCCCCCTGACGGGGCCGCAGCGAAACCCACAGCAGATTGAGGCGCAGGTTGAGGTCGGCAAACACCACGTCCTCATGCAAGGCGAGAACCGCCTGGATATCAAGCGAGGCACGCTCGATCTCGCTGGCGCTCCGGTTGCGCAGGCGCGGGATCAGCATCATGAAGTCGGTCAGTCTGCGCCCGCTACTGTCGCGGGTCGGCGCCACCTGCCACAGCGGCAGGCCGGGCGCGACGCCAGCCGTGAGCGGATTCGAGGCGTACAGGCGGACTTTCATCGCCCCCTTCCCTTCGCCTCAGGGCTTCGAGGCCAGCCGGTGCGGCGCGTTGCGCTGGTCGCACATGCGGATCGCCCGCTGGCGCAGGTAGCGCACGTCCTTGTGGAGATAGCGCTCCAGTTCCTCCAGCGCCAGGCGATACACCTCGCGCTTGAAATCGACCACCGCCTCCATCGGCACCCAGTATTCGTTCCAGCGCCAGGCGTCGAATTCCGGGTGTCCGCTGGCGCGCAGCGAGACGTCGCAATCCCGCCCGGTCAGCCGCAGCAGGAACCAGATCTGCTTCTGCCCCCGATACAGCCCGCGGTTGTCGCGCCGCGTCCAGTGCGCGGGCACGTCGTAGCGCAGCCACTCGCGCGTGCGTCCGAGGATGCGCACGTGCTCGGGCAGGAGCCCGACTTCTTCCTGCAATTCCCGGAACATGGCCTGCTCCGGCGTTTCCCCGGACTGGATGCCGCCCTGGGGGAACTGCCAGGCATGCTGGTTGACGCGCTTGCCCCAGAACACCTGGTTGCGCGTGTTGCACAGGATGATGCCTACGTTCGGGCGGTACCCTTCTCGGTCGATCATGGCCGCCACCGTCAATAAAGTCCAATTGGCTTCATTCTTTCACACCCACCGCGAATTGCAAACCCGCCCGCGCCCTGAAATCTCCATTAATCCTTGTTTTGATTGATTTTTCGTCCAGAGCCCGGTGGCCGCCGGGACGTTGTTGTTTCAGCGGAAAATTCCACGAAAACTGAAGGCCGGCGCATCACGTCAACAGCGGTGCCACCCCCTCCGCCCACTGGAAGTCCCGCGCGAAGCCGCGCAAATCCAGCCCCCAGCGCGTGCTCAGTGCGGCCAGTTGCGGCTGCGCGGCGGCCAGCCGCTGCGGCGCGCCGGGCTCGGTGAAGCCGAACACGATGACATTGGTCTTGTTCTGTACCGACAGCCAGCCGGTCTCGCCGTCGAACGCGCGCGTCAGCCGCGCGAAGTATTCGGCAAAATCGCGGTCGCGTCCCCACAGGTTGACCACCAGCACGCCACCCGGACGCAGGACGCGACGACAGGCCGCGTAGAAAGTCTGCGTCGCCAGCGCCTCGACCTGGTTGCCGGCGTCGAAGCCGTCGAGCAGGATGACATCGGCGCTGCCCGGGTGCTGGCGCACATACAGCGCGCCGTCGCCCTCGACCACGGCAAGGGTGGCGTCGTCCGGCGGCAGTTCGAAATGACTGCGCGCGGCCGCGATCACGCGCGGATCGATCTCGACCGCGGTGATGCGCGTCTGCGGACGCTGGCGGCGGATGAACTTGGCGAGCGAGCCGCCCCCCAGGCCGATCATCAGCACGTCCTCGGGCGCGGGCCGGAACAGCAGGAATCCCATCATGGCGCGGGTGTAGGCCAGTTCGAGATCCCACGGCCGGGAAATGCGCATGCGGCTCTGGATCGCTTGGCCCCCCAGATGCAGGGTGCGCAATCCGCGTTCCTCGACGATTTCCAGCCCGCCGTCGTCGGCCTGGCGTTTACCCAGCTTCAAGCGCATTGCAGTTCCATCTCGATTCAGAAGGGAGGATTATCCGCCCACACGCTAAAATGCGTGTTTTCGTTTTCACCCTGCCCCCATGCGCGCCACCCGCTTCTTCATTTCCACCACCAAGGAAGCCCCCTCCGAAGCCGAGCTCGTCAGCCACAAGCTGATGCTGCGCGCCGGCCTCATCAAGCGCCTGGGCTCCGGACTCTACACCTGGATGCCGCTGGGCCTGCGCGTGCTGCGCCGGGTCGAGGCCGTGGTGCGCGAGGAGATGAACCGCGCCGGCGCGATCGAGCTGCTGATGCCGGCGGTGCAGCCGGCCGAACTGTGGGAGGAATCCGGGCGCTGGGCGGTGTTCGGTCCGCAGATGCTGAAGATCAAGGACCGTCACCAGCGCGACTTCTGCTTCGGCCCGACGCACGAGGAAGTCATCACCGACGTGGCGCGCCGCGAGATCCGCAGCTACCGCCAGTTGCCGGTGAACTTCTACCAGATCCAGACCAAGTTCCGCGACGAAATCCGTCCACGCTTCGGCGTCATGCGCGCGCGCGAGTTCCTGATGAAGGACGCGTATTCCTTTCACGCCAGCCGCGACAGCCTGGTGGCGACCTACCAGACCATGTACGACGCCTACACGCGCATCTTCACGCGGCTCGGGCTCACCTTCCGCGCGGTGGCGGCCGACACCGGGGCCATCGGCGGCTCCGGCTCGCACGAATTCCACGTGCTGGCCGATTCGGGCGAGGACCTGATCGCCTACTGCCCGGATTCCGGCTACGCTGCCAACGTCGAACTCGCCGAGGCGCTCGCGCCCGCCACACCGCGCGCCGCGCCGGCAGAGACGCTGCACGAGGTCGACACGCCGAAGCAGACTACCTGCGAAGACGTCGCCGCCCTGCTCGGCATCCCCCTGCAACGCACCGTCAAGCTCGTCGCCGTGATGACGGGTGAAACGATGATCGTGCTGCTGCTGCGCGGCGATCACATGCTCAACGAGGTGAAGCTCGCCAAGCTGGAGGGCATGGCCGGCTTCCGTCTGGCGAACGAAGCCGAGATCCGTGCAAGCTTCGACTGCCCGCCGGGCTTTCTCGGCCCGGTTGGCATCGACCGTGACAGAATCCGCGTCATCGCCGACCGCAGCGTGGCCGTGATGAGCGATTTCGTGTGCGGCGCGAACAAGCCGAAATCCCACCTCGCCGGCGTCAATTTCGGCCGCGACCTGCAGGAACCCGATGTCGTGGCCGATATCAGGAATGTGGTCGCCGGCGACCCCAGCCCCGACGGGCATGGCACGCTGGCACTGTGCCGCGGCATCGAGGTCGGCCACGTGTTCCAGCTCGGCAGCAAATATTCGCAGGCGATGAACGCGACCTACCTGGACGAGGCCGGCCAGGCGCGGACGATGGAGATGGGCTGCTACGGCATCGGCGTGTCGCGCATCGTCGCCGCCGCCGTCGAGCAGCACCACGACGACAAGGGCATCATCTGGCCGGCGACAATGGCACCGTTCTTGCTCGTGATTGTGGTGATCGGCTACGGCAAGAGCGAAGAGCTTAGAAATGTCGCCGATACGTTGTATGCTGAACTTTCGGCCGCCGGCATCGACGTCCTGCTGGATGACCGCGACGAGCGTCCCGGCGTGATGTTCGCCGATGCCGAACTGATTGGTATTCCGCACCGCATCACCGTCGGCGAGCGCGGCCTCAAGGACGGCGTGATCGAATACCAGCCGCGCCACGGCGCGGCCGGCCAGCCCGCCAAGGCGCAAGCCGTCGCGCTCGCCGAAGCGAAGGAATTTCTGACTGGATTGCTGAAACACTGACATGCACACGACGACACCGATCGCCCTTCTGCTCGCCGCCCTGGCGCTGGCCCAGCCTGCCTCGGCCGGTGCCCAGCGCGAGGAAGCCCTGTCCGCCAGCGCACGGGCATCGTTGCAGCGTGGACTGGCCGACACCGGAGTCACCCGCACCGCGTTCAGCAACGTCGCCGACGAGGCGGCCTGGCTGAAGGACATGTCGCGCCGGCTCGCCCCGCGCATGCCGGACGAGGCCGAGCGCCTGGAATTCCTCACCACCCTGCACTGGGAGGCCTCGCGCGCGGGCGTGGATCCCCAGCTCATGCTCGGTCTGATCCAGGTCGAAAGCGGCTTCCGCAAGTACGCCGTGTCACCGGTCGGCGCGCGCGGTTATACGCAGGTGATGCCGTTCTGGGTCAAGGTCATCGGCAGCTCCGAACACAACCTGTTCCATTTGCGCACCAACCTGCGCTACGGTGCGCTGATCCTGCGCCACTACATCGACATCGAGCGCGGCGACCTGTTCCGCGCGCTCGGCCGCTACAACGGCAGCCTCGGGCGCCCGGAATATCCCAATCTGGTCGTCGGCGCCTGGAAACGCCACTGGGACTACACGCCCGCCACGCGCTCGGCGGACAACCGCGCCGCCACGCGCGCGCCGGGCTGAGATGCACGAACGCCTGTCCGTTTATCTTGCTGCGGGCCTGCTCGCGGGTCTCGCCGGCTGCGAAACCTACCCGCATCACGGCGACGTGCGCGTAGTGTTCACCGACAGCGACCGCCGCATCATCCACGACTACTATCGTGTCGACTACCGTGCCCTGCCGCCCGGTCTTGCGAGAAAAGGCAAGCTGCCGCCCGGGCATGCAAAACGTTTCCGTACGCATCAGCCGCTGCCGCCGGACGTGGAGTGGCGCCATCTGCCCGGCAACGTGGAACGCCAGCTGAGCCGCCTGCCGGACGGCTACGTGCGCATCGTCGTCGGCGCCAGCGTCGCCATCATGAACGTGCGCACGCGGATTCTGTTCGACGTCATCGACGACATCGACGACTGAGGCCGCGCGTCCGGCGCCCACGACGCCTGTCGGGGCGCCCACAAAACGTCGAGAGTTCGACAATCCCGGGCGGGCGCACGCACGCATCCGTGCGCGCCGCCCCCATAAAAATCTACCATTGCGGTGCATCGCGATAGCGCGCCACGACTGGCACGCTCCCTGCTCGTTGTTTCAGCAGCAGGCTCCCCTGCGGCACGACAATGACGCTTTAGGAGGCGACGATGGAGATGACAATGGAGTTGTCCCGCACGCTCAAGGGACACGAAGAGATTTTCAACAACGGTCACACGCTGCGTCCGCGTCAGCGGCACATCCTGTTCAGCATGGGCAGCGAGAGCATTTCCTTTGGGGATCTGTGCAAGAAACTGCCGCACTGTGCGGAACTCGAAGCCATGCTCAACGAACTGCTGCAGCATGGCTTCATCCAGGCGCTGCGTGGCACCGGCAGCAAGCCATCGGCCGCGACCGCAGCCGCGCCCGCCACGGCGACGGCCGACATATCCTGCGTGCGAGGCTACGCGCTCGACTTCATGGCCGGGCTCGTCGGCACCAAGTCACCGGCTTACCGGCAGATGAGCGAGGTCACCGACCTGGAGAGCTTCAACGCCGTGCTGCCGATGTGTCGCAAGGTCATCGCCGCAGTCGCTTCACCGCGCCACGCTGCCGACCTGGAAGCCGGCGTCGCCAGTCGCCTCGGACGCTGAAGTCGCGAGGAATCAGGGACGGCCGGTGCCGAGGATCACCAGCGTCTTCGGCTGACAGTCGGCGCTGACCACCGTGCCGGGCTGGCCGGGCACGGCCTGCACCACGCCGGCGAACGGTGCTTTCAGTTCGGCATCCTCACGGTCCTTTTTCGCCACCGCATGGCGCGCCTGCGTTGCGGCGAGCGTCGCCTTGGCGCGCGCATCGCGCAGGACGGCGGCATCGAGTTCGGTGGTCGACGAGACCGTGCGCTCATAGAGCTCACGTGCGCGCTCGAGCTCGCGCGCGGCATCCGCGGCATCCGCCTCGGCGCGCGCCTGCTCGGCCGCCGCCTCGTCCAGTCGCGCCTGCAGGATGGTGGGGTCCAGGCGCAACAGCGCGCGCCCCCTGGCAACGCGCTCACCCGGCTTGACCAGCACCTCGGCCACCACGCCCGACACCCGGGTGGTAAGGTCGACGCGATCGGCGGCACCGGCGTACCCCGCCGCCAGCAGTCCCGCAGCCATCAGCACGAAACGCTTCATCATGGTTTTTTCGCTCCCTCACCGGGCGGCAGGCTGCCGCCGGACAGTGCTTCGAGCCGCGCCAGCGCCAGCGCGAGACGGTACTTCACCTGCTTGCGGCGCAGCTTGGCGACCTGCGTTTCCGCCATGCTCGTGCCGAGGTTGGTCTTCATTTCCAGTTCGTACTCGGCGCGCGCGCGCTCCAGAGCCCAGTCGCGGAATTCCACCTGTTTGTCGGCCGCGGGCCGGCCGCTGCCACGCAGCCATTCGATTTCCTGCAGCGTGGCGAGCAGCGTCTCCGAAAGATCGAGCTTGAATTTTTCGAGCGTCGCGGCGGTGCGCATTTTCAGCGCATGTTCGCGCTCGACCCGTGCATCGACGCGCCGCCCTTGATAGAGCGGCACGCTGAACACCAGGCCCGCGCTCACCTCGTCGCGCGTGCTCGATTCACGGCTGTAGCCGGCACCGACCACCTCGGCGTCGAGGGACGGATTGCGCTCGGCACGAATTGCCGCCAGCCGCGCGTCCGCCGCCCTCAGTTGCGCTTCCAGTATCTTTACCTGCGGGTTGCGCTCGAGCACCCAGGGCAGCAAGACTTCGTACTCGGACAGCGGACGCACGTCGTCCGGCAACGCGGGCTCGGCGAGTTCGGCCGGCAGCGAGCCGGGACGATGCATGGCGTTTGCAAGCCGCTGGCGTGTCGTGCGCATGCGCTGCTGACTGGCATTACGGCGCTCGCGGATGTCCTGATAGCGGGCCTCCTCGGCGAGCAGTCGCGGCAGGCTCAGTTCCCCGACTTCGTGACGATCGCGCATGTCATCGAACGAGACATAGGCCACCGCCATGAATTCATCGTCCACCGCGGACTCGAGGTCCGCCAGCAGGACATCGAAGTAGCGCGCCATGATGTCGATACGGCGCAGGCTATCGATATCCAGGAGCGCGGTCTGGCGCGCCGCGACCTCCTGCTCCGCGGCTTCGACGGCGCGCCCGCTGCGGCCGAAGTCGAGCAGCGGCTTGCGCGCGACGATGCGGCCGATGTTGTCGGGCTGCCAGTCGCCATCGGGCTGACGCCCGCGGCGCAGGGCGCCGTCGAGGAACAGGCTGAAATCCTGGCGGCTCGACGCCTGTTCGAGGTCGGCGCGCGCGACCGCCAGATCGCTCTCCACCATGCGGCGATCCGGGTGCGGCGCTGCCACGGTGGCGAGCGCTTCCTCCAATGTCAGACGTTCGGCGAATGCAGGCACCGACAGCGCCCACACGAGCAGAAATCCCAGCGCACGGCGCTTCATTTGCCTTGCTTGTACTTCGCGAACGGCTGGCTGGCGTAGGCACCCTCGAGAACGTAGCGCCGCAGCAGGAGAAATTCGGCCTTGTCCTTGGTCGGCCCCGTGTGGCGCGCGACCAGTTTGCCGTCGAGGTCGAAGAACAGCAGCGTGGGCGTGGCGCGCACGCGATGGGCGAAGGCGAAGGCCTTCTCCGTGGTGTCCTTGCCCCCGAAGTCGACCATTTCCGTATCGCCGTTTACGTCCATCGGATAGACGAGGAAGCTCTCGCGATACGCATCCTGCACGTCCGCCTGGTTGAGAACGGTTGCCCTCATGCGCGCACAGAACGGGCATTCGTCCATTTCGAAGAACAGGAAAATACCCTTTTTGCCCTGTTTTCTCGCCTCCTGCAGGTCGGCCTGCAGATCACCGAACTTGGACTGGAAGAAATGGCTGGCGGGGTCGCGCGTTTCCGCCCACGACGGGAGCGTGAACAGAAACAGGAACGCAAGCAGCAGATGTCGCATGGTGTGTCCTCGTGCACGTCTCATTTCTTGCTCACCGCAGCCGTCTTGCTGGCGATGTAGCCCTCGACCGCGGCGCGGGTGATCGCGCCCACCTGCTGCGCGACCAGCTTGCCTTCGGGATTGTACAGGTACGTCGTCGGCAAGCCCTGCACCGGACCGATCTGGCTCACCAACTGGCGGTTGCCGAGCACGATCGGGTAATTCACCATGAGTCCTTCGGCGAAATCCGTCACCTGCTTGGGATTGCGGTAGTCGAGCGCGATGCCGATGACGACGAGGTTGTTCGCTTTTTTCTCGTGCAACGCGATGAGATCGGGGATCTCGTCGAGACAGGGCGGACACCAGGTCGCCCAGTAGTTCACCAGCACCCACTTGCCCTTGTAGCCAGCGAGCGTGTGCGTCTTGCCGGCGGTATCGGTGAGCTTGAAGCCGTCCGCCTGCGCCCAGCCCGCCGCCAGCACGAGCAGCAGCCCCGCCAGCCACATCGGATAGAATCGCCCTCTTTGCAACCTCTGCATCGGTTCCCCCATCATGAATGAATTCCGTATCGAGAAAGACTCGCTCGGCGATGTCCGGGTTCCCGTCTCCGCGTGGTACGGCGCGCAGACGGCGCGTGCCGTGGCCAATTTTCCCATTTCGGGGCGCCGCCCGGATAAGGATTTCGTACTAGCGCACGTGCGCATCAAGCTCGCCGCCGCGCGCGCCAACTGCCAGCCCGGCTGGCTGTCCGAGCAAAAGCGCGACGCCATCGTCGCCGCCTGCGAGAAGATCCTCGGCGGCGAGTATAGCGAGGAATTTGTCGTCGACCGTTTTCAGGCCGGCGCCGGCACCAGCCACAACATGAACACCAACGAGGTCGTCGCCAACCTCGCCAACGTCGCGCTGGGCGGAGAAAAAGGCAGTTACAAGCCGGTCAACCCCAACGACGACGTCAACATGGGGCAATCGACCAACGACACCATCCCCACCGCGATCCGCCTTGCGGTGCTGGCCAAGCTGCCGCGCCTGGTCGCTGCGGTGCACGCGATGGCCGCGGAATTCTCGCGCCTCGCCGAGCGCGAAAAGGACACGGTGAAATCCGGCCGCACCCACCTGCAGGACGCGGTGCCCACCACGCTCGGCCAGGAATTCGCCGCCTATGCGTGGACACTCACGCGTTGCGCCGCCGCACTCGAAGCCGTGCGCCCGGCGCTGTGCGAAATCGGCCTCGGTGGCTCGGCCGCAGGCACCGGCTTGAACACCTCGCCCGACTACCCGGCGCGCGCCGCCGCCGAACTGGCGAAGCTGACCAATGAGCCGATCAAGGTCGGCCAACTGGTCGCGCAGATGCAGTCGATGAACGACCTCGCCCGCCTCTCCGGCGAAATCCGCAACCTCGCGCTCGAACTCACGCGGATTTCCAACGACCTGCGCCTGCTCGCCAGCGGCCCGCGCACCGGCCTCGGCGAAATCCAGTTGCCGCCGGTGCAGCCGGGCTCGTCGATCATGCCGGGCAAGGTCAACCCGGTAATGTTCGAGATGCTGAACCAGGTGTGCTTCCAGGTGCTGGGGCAGGACTCTGCCGTCTCCTACATGGTGCAGGCCGGGCAGATGGAATTGAACGTGATGATGCCGGCGCTCGGCAGCGCGCTGTTCGACGCCATGGACTGGCTGACGAACGCGATGAACGCGGCGACCGAGAAGAACCTCAAGGGGATTATCGTTAACAGGGAACGCTGCGCGTTCTTCATCCACCAGAGCGTCGCGCTCGCCACGCTCCTGAACACGCAGATCGGCTACAACCAGGCCGCCGAGGTCGCCAAGGAATCGGAGAAATCCGGCCGCCCGGTGCGCGACCTGGTCGCCGAGCGCGGCCTGATGAGCGCCGCCGACTTCGATGCGCTGGTGTTGCAAGCCGCACATGGCATCGGCAGCGGTGGAGGAGGCGGCTGACGCCGCGATCCGGGCGCGAGGTCCCATGGCGATCCAGTGGTTCCCCGGCCACATGACCTCCGCGCGCAAGAAAGCCGCGGAGACCATGGCCGACATCGACGTCGTGGTCGAAGTGCTCGACGCGCGCCTGCCCGAAGCCGGCAGCAACCCGATGATCCACGCGCTGCGCGCACACCGGCAGCGCCCCTGCCTCAAGGTGCTTAACAAGATCGACCTCGCCGACCCCGAGGTCACGCGCGCCTGGATCGACCACTACAACCAGCAGCCCGGCGTGCTGGCGGTCGCCATCTCGGCGAAGAAGGCCGGCGACGTCGCAAAGCTCACGGGCCTGGCGCAAAAGCTCGCACCGCACCGCAACGACACCTTCAAACCGCTGCGCCTGATGATCATGGGCATCCCCAACGTCGGCAAGTCGACGCTCCTCAACACCTGGGCGAAACGCAAGGTCGCCGCCGTCGGCGACGAACCCGCCGTCACCAAATCACAGCAGCGCATCAACCTGTCGCCACGCCTGATCCTGGTCGACACGCCGGGCATGACCTGGCCGAAGATCGAGCATGATTCCGACGGTTTCATGCTCGCCGCCAGCCACGCCATCGGCCGCAACGCCGTCATCGACGAGGAAGTCGCGATCTTCCTCGCCGCCATCCTGCTCGAACGCTATCCGGCGCTGTTGAAAGCGCGCTACGGCTTCGCCCTCGAAGGACTCGACGCCACCGGCGTGGTGGAAGCCGTGGCGAAGAAACGCGGCTGCATTCTGAAAGGGCGCGGCGGCGAACTCGACCTGGAAAAGGCCGCGATGGTCTTCCTGACCGATTATCGCAGCGGCGCGCTCGGTCGCATCAGCCTGGAGACGCCGCAGACGCGGGCGGCGATGCTGGCGGGCGCAAGTACGAAGATCGACACGCCAATCGGACAGCAGTCCTGAAGCCGACGGCCTTACTCATGTCCGCACTCGTGCGGCCGCCTTTTGCGCGCGAAAACCACATGCACGGCAAAAGGTAAAGACTTGCTGCCATGGCTTTTGCATGTTGGCGCGGCCTTGCTGCATCGCGGGTAGCCTTGTCTTTCCAGCCATTGCGGTTCCTCCGTAGCGAATCGTGCTGCATGCCCGACACCCAGGCCTGTCGGCCGCTTCTCGCGGCCATGGCCGCTCGCGGTTCCAGACAAGACGGCTGGATTGATCTATAAAAAAAAGAGGGAAGGGATATCTTGCATATAAGGGCAGTACCCTTCAACCGCATTCGTGATTTATGGAGAAACGATAATGAGCACTCGACCTGCCGGTAGTGAAACCGATTCTTCAGACGTGGCCAAGGAGCAGTTGATAGCCGACTTCAAGACAGTGCTGACCGATGCGGAGGCGCTGATCAAAGCCACGGCCAACCAGGGGGGTGAGGCGCTGGCGGCGGTGCGCGCCAAAGCGGAAGCGTCGCTTGCCGCGGCGAAGAACAGGATGGCCGATACCGAAGCGGCGCTGCTCGCGCGGGCCAAAGCGGCTGCCAAGGCGACCGACGTCTACGTCCACGAGAATCCCTGGAAATCGATCGGCATCTCGGCCGGCCTCGGGCTGTTGATCGGTTTCCTTATGGGGCGCCGCTAGCCGCCCGGTCATGAGCGAAGAAACGCCGGCGGGAAGCAAAGGACTATTCGACTCGCTGAAAGGACTGGCCGCCAGCCTGATCGCCATTGTCCATACCCGGATCGATCTGCTGGCGCTGGATCTTGAGGAAGAGCGGGAGCGGCTGTTGTCCGTACTGGTATTGATGCTGGTTGCGCTGTTCTGTCTGGGCATGGGCGTGCTGTTGCTGACGATCCTGGTGGCCGCCGCGTTCTGGGATAGCCACCGATTTCTGGCATTGGGCGGACTCACCGGAATTTTCCTGGCAGGCGGCGCGGCGGCATTCGGCGTTGCACGGTACAAATTGAAAACCAAACCGAAGCTGTTTGCCGCCAGCCTGGCTGAATTATCCAAAGACCGGCAGCAACTGGGCCATCCTTCGTGAACAAAAAATCAACCCGGCTGGCTGAACGCCGCGAACGCGTGGTGGCGCAGGCGGCCGCTCAGCGCACCGCGCTGGCACAAAACCTGGAGCCCTGGCGCACGCCACTCGCTTTGGCAGACCAGGGCGTGGCCGCGCTGCGTTACCTCAGACGCCACCCCGCCCTGCTGGCGGGTGCCGCGCTCATGATTGCGGCATTGCGCCCGAAACGTCTGGGCCGAGGGCTCGGCCTCGCCTGGAGCGCGTGGCAGCTGGGGCGCAGATTGCTCAGGCGTTGAACGATGTACAAATAGCAGGACGTGTCACCACACGCCGATTTCCCTCATGCTCACCGCGTGCTCAGCGCGCTTTCCACGCTGCCGTATCGAGCCACACTGCCGTCTCCTGCCGTCCCTGTACCACCGTCGCGGGAAGTCGCGCCCCCGCCTGCCACTGCGCCAACGCCTCGCGCTTGCTGGCGCCGGTGATAACGAACCAGACCCTGGCGCTGCGGCAGAGCCGCGCCGCCGACAGGCTCACGCGCCCGGCTGGCGGCTTCGGCGCATCAGAGACGGCGAGCACGTCCGGGCCGCCGGGTGCAAGGCCCCAGTCGTGGCCGGGGAAAAGGCTGGCGGTGTGGCCGTCTTCGCCCATGCCGAGCAGCACGAGATCGAAGTCGCCGACGCCTTTCAACCAGCCGGCATAGGTCGATGCGGCAACGGCGGCGCCCCGTTCGGCGGGCATGGGCCGCCGATTGCCGGGCGGAATGCGCGAGGCGGCGAGCCATGTCTGTTCGGCCATGACGCTGTTGCGGTCAGCATGGTCGGCGGGCAGACAGCGTTCGTCGCCGTACCAGACGTGCCAGCGCGGGTCGCCGACATTGCGGCGATCGAGTTCGGCGTAGAGCGCGCGCGGGGTGGTGCCGCCGGCGAGCACGAGGTGGAACGCGCCGCGCGCGGCGAGGACGGCATCGGCCGCGTTCACCAGTGCGTCGGCGAGGGCTTCGACGAGCGCGTTGGCGTCGGCGAAGACGCGGGTCGGCGGCAGGCTCACAGTTCGTTGCGCCAGGCCTGGTCGTCGCTGTCGAACAGACGGTTGGCATCGGCCGGGCCCCAGCTGCCGGCGGGATAGGTCGGGATGTATTCGCGCTCGACGGCCCAGTTCTTCAGGATGGGGTCGACCACGCGCCAGGCCCACTCGACTTCGTCGAAACGGATGAAGAGCGTGCGGTCGCCTTCGATGACGTCGAGCAGCAGGGTCTCGTAGGCGTCGAGCGTCTCCTCGTCGGTCTTCACGAAACTCGCATTCATCTGCATCACGCGCGTGTCCATGTCGAGGCCGGGCTGCTTGACGTGGATTTCCATGTGCATGGATTCTTCCGGCTGGATCGACAGCAGGATCCAGTTCGGAGCGATCATCTCCAGGGGCGTTTCGCGGAACAGTTGCTGCGGTGGCTGACGGAAGCGGATGGCGATCATCGAGGTCTGCTTCGCCAGTCTTTTTCCGGTGCGCAGATAGAACGGCACGCCGCGCCAGCGCCAGTTGTCGATGTAGAACTTGGCGGCGACGTAGGTCTCGGTGACCGAGTTCGGTTCGACGTTGGCTTCCTGCGCGTAGCCGACGACAGGCCCGCCGTCGATGCTGCCACGCGCGTACTGGGCGCGGATCGCGTGCGCATGCACGGCGCGCTTGGCGATCGGACGGATCGAGCGCAGCACCTTGACTTTCTCGTCGCGCAGGGCGTCGGGCTCGAGCGCCGGCGGCGGCTCCATCGCCACCACGGTGAGCAGTTGCATCAGGTGGTTCTGCAGCATGTCGCGCAGCGCGCCGGCGTGGTCATAATACTCCGCACGCTTTTCGATGCCGATCGATTCGGCCACGGTGATCTGCACGTGGTCGATGAAGTTGCGGTTCCACAAAGGCTCGATCAAGGTGTTGGCGAAGCGGAACACCAGCAGGTTCTGCACGGTTTCCTTGCCGAGAAAATGGTCGATGCGGTAGATCTGCTCCTCGTCGAAATGCTGGTGCAGCAACTGGTTCAGCATGCGCGCCGATTCGATGTCCTCGCCGAAGGGCTTTTCCACGACGATGCGGTTGAGCCCACGCGGCTTGTTGAGACCCACCGCTTCGAGGCTCTGCGCCACTGCGGCAAATTCCGACGGCTTGATCGCCAGGTAGAACACCGCCGCCGAGCATGCCGATTCGGGCGGCAGGCGGGCCGCCAGCGCGCGATACGATTCGACGTCATTGAGATCGCCCTGTTGATAGCTGAAGCGTGCCAGAAAGCGCTCGAATACCGGGCTATCGGTACGGCCCTTGATGCGTTCGGCAAGTGTCGCCCGCACGTGCTCGCGCCAGCGTTCGGTATCCCATTCACGCCGCGAGAAGGCGATGATGTTGAGCGACTCCGACAGGCGTGTCGCGGCCTCCAGGTGATACAACGCCGGCAGCAGCTTGTTGGTGGCGAGATTCCCGGTGGCGCCGAAGATGACGAAGGTGCACGGCAAATCGTCGGGATTGGCGGTCATGCGGCTTCTTCCTTCACGGCGTGCCCACCGAAGCCCTGGCGCATCTTCGCCAGCATCTTCGCGCTGAAATCGTTGCGCCCCTGGCTGGCGAAACGCATCATCAGCGCCAGCGACATCACCGGCGCGGGAATGCCCTGCTCCACCGCCTCGAGCGCGGTCCAGCGCCCCTCGCCGGAGTCGGCGACGAAGGGCTGGATGGCGTCGAGGGTCGGGTCGTGCGCGAGAAAATCCGCCGACAGGTCGAGCAGCCACGAGCGCACCACGCTGCCATGGCGCCACAGCTCGGCGATCCCGGCCAGATCGAGGTCGAAACCGGGCTTGTGTTTCATCAGTGCGAAGCCCTCGGCGAAGGCCTGCATCATGCCGTACTCAATGCCGTTGTGAACCATCTTGACGAAATGACCGGAGCCGACCGGTCCGGTATGCAGCCAGCCCGTGGTCGACGTCGGGGCGAGCGCTTCCATCCAGGGCTTGAGGCGCGCGGCCGCCGCATCGCTGCCGCCAAACATGATGCAGTAGCCGTTCTCCAGCCCCCACACGCCACCCGACACGCCGGCGTCGGCGAATTCGATGCCGCGTTCTGCCAGCGTGGCGGCACGCGGCGCGTCATCCTTGTAATGGCCGTTGGCGCCGTCGACGACAAGGTCACCCGGCACGAGCAGCGGTGCCAGCGCGTCGAGTGCGGCCTGGGTCGCCTCCCCCGCGGGCAGCATGAGCCACACGATGCGCGGCGCGTCGAGCGCGGCGACGAGGTCGGCGAATGACACGCAGGCGAGGTGCCCCGTCTCCGCCGCCAGTGCCGTGCCGACCTCGTGGCTGCGATTCTGCACGGCGATGCGCAGGCCCTTGCGCGCGAGCCTCCGCGCCATGTTGCCGCCCATGCGGCCGAGTCCAACGATACCGAAATGCATGTTTCTCTCCTCGATGTTTGATGCGGTTCGTCCCGCCGGCGCAGGGAGCGCAGCCGCGCTTCGCATGATAGCGCCGCATGTACGACGTGAAACCCGCGACGCTATCCGAGCAAGCCCGGAAACAGTTCCCCCAGTCCGCTGGCGATCATCTCGATGGAAATCGCCGCGATGATGAGCCCCATCAGGCGCGTCACCACGTGGATGCCGGTGCGGCCGAGGCGTCGCGCGATGAGCGGCGCGGCGCGGAACGCGAGCCACACCGACAGCGCCACCAGCACCACCGGGATCAGTTGCAGGCTCTGCTGCAGCACCTGGCCCCTGGCGGCGCTGGCCGCGACGATGACATGGGTGATCGCCCCCGGCCCCGCAAGCAGCGGCACGCCCAGCGGCACCACGCCGACGGCGTCGCGCTCGCCGGCCTCCGCGGCCTCGTCCTGGGTCTGCCGCTGCGGGCTGACGTGCGCCTGCACCATCGCCAGCGCCAGCAGCAACAACAGCAGGCCACCGGCGACCGAGAACGACGCCAGGCGGATGCCGAAGAACGCGAGCATGGGTTCGCCAAGGAAGATGAACACGGCGAGCACGCCAAGCACCGTCAATGCCGCGACCCGCGCCGCGGCATGGCTCTGTGCCGTGCTGAAGCCACGCGTTGCGAGCAGGAATATCGGAATCACGCCGACCGGGTCGACGATCGCAAAGAGGGCGAGCGCGGATTTGACGAGCACGTAGGCATCCATCTGCCACATGTTAGCCGTTTACCGCCGCTGCGCCACGCTTGCTTGACCCTTCACGCAGAATGGCGGGGGAGTGGCGACCGGCAACGGATCACGGTAAGCTCACCGTTGCCCGACAATCCGGGAACCTGTACCCGCGTGGCACACTCTCAAATCGTGTCTGTCGAACAATCCTGACAAGGAGGATTCATGAACCCGCAACTCACCACCATCGGCCGCGGCACCGCTGCGGTCTCGTCGACCAACAAGGTCGTCCGCAACACCTACATGCTGCTGTCGATGACGCTGGCCTTCGCCGCGCTCACCGCCGGCCTGTCGATGTCGCTCAATTTGCCGCACCCAGGACTCATCATCACTCTGGTCGGCTATTTCGGCCTGTTGTTCCTCACCACCAAATTCCGCGACAGCGGGCTCGGACTGCTGTTCGTGTTCGGCCTGACCGGCTTCATGGGCTACACGCTCGGCCCCATCCTCAACGCGTATCTCGCACTGCCCAACGGCACGCAGGTGGTGATGATGGCGATGGGCGGCACCGCCGCGATCTTCCTCGGCCTGTCGTCCTACGCGATGACCACGCGCAAGGACTTCAGCTTCATGGGCGGCTTCCTCATGGTCGGCATCCTGGTCGCCTTCCTCGCCGGTTTGGGCGCGATCTTCTTCGAGATGCCCGCGCTGTCGCTCGCCGTGTCGGCGATGTTCGTGCTGCTGATGTCCGGCCTCATCCTGTACGAGACCAGCAACATCATCCACGGCGGCGAGACCAATTACATCATGGCGACGGTGACGCTGTTCGTGTCGATCTTCAACCTCTTTACCAGCCTGCTGCAGCTGCTGGGCTTCGCCAGCAGCGATTGACAATCCCAAGCCTGGCCTGACCCCGTTTGCGGGATGGCCGGGAAGAGAGAAACCGTGACCGACACGAGAACGACGGCACCCGACGCGGTGCCGTTTTTCATCGACACCCACAGTCATCTCGACGCGGCGGAATTCGACGCCGACCGCGATGACGTCCATGCGCGCGCCATCGCCGCCGGGGTCGGCACCCAGATCGTCCCTGCGATCAGCCGCGACAACTTCGCCGCGGTGGCAGACACCTGCGCGCGCTACCCCGGCTGTCTGCCGGCATGGGGACTGCACCCCATGTACATCGGCGTGCACCGCCCGGAACACCTCGCCAACCTGCGCGCGCAGATCGAAATACAGCGCCCGGTGGCGGTCGGCGAAATCGGGCTGGACCGCTTCGTCGACCTCGATTATCCGACGCAGGAATACTTCTGCATCGCACAACTGAAGCTCGCGCGCGAATACGACCTGCCGGTGCTGCTGCACTGCCGGCGCGCCAACGACGATCTGCTCAAGCACCTGCGGCGCATCGGTGTGTGCGGCGGCATCGCCCACGCGTTCAACGGCAGCATGCAGCAGGCGGAGGCCTTCATCAAGCTGGGGTTCAAGCTCGGCTTCGGCGGCGCCTTCACCTGGCCGCGCGCCAACAATCTGCGGCGCCTCGCGGTCGAACTTCCGCTGGAGGCGATCGTGTTGGAGACCGACAGTCCAGACATCCCGCCGGTATGGGTCGGGCGCGGGCGCAACACACCTGGCGAGCTGCCGCGTATCGCCGCCACGCTTGCCGAATTGCGCGGCCTCGACGTCGCGACGGTGGCCGCAGCGACGACGCGCAATGCACGCGAGCTTTTTCGGCTGGCGTAGCTTGTCCGGATCGGTCAGCCCGAATTCGGCCTGCGAACTGGCCTCCTGCCGCCGGGTGACTACTCCGCGTAACCGAATTCACCCACCCACTCGCCGCGACGATAGTCGATCGCCAGCCAGTTGGGGACATAGGGACGCGGGTTTTCCAGCGGAAAACCTTCCGATGGCGGATGCGCGCCGCCCTCGGCGACGCTGCACCGGCGCGTCATGATAGGCCTGAAGCGCACCGCAAGGTGGTCGTCAACGAAAGTGGATGCGTCGGTGTCGTGACCGAAAAGCACCCGCTTGCGCAGCAGACAGGAGAACAGCAGTTCCATTTCGGCAACCAGCGGCGTCTCGCGCAAGGCCAGGGCCTTCTGTGCGGCCCGGGTGAGCCTGATTTCCAGCGATTTGTCGTGCAGGGTGACGTTCATCAGTGCCTCCGGCGAGTGGTCACACCATGACGTTATCGGCCGGATCCGCCAGCAATGAAGGCTCGCGATGCAAGATGCCGGGTTTCCCCCACGCGCAGCACAAAGAAATCGGACGCCGCGACACCGGCCTCGCGACGCGCGGCCGCCAGCGCACGCGGCGGCTCGTCGAGCGCCTCGTCGGTCATTTCGAAGGCACCCCAGTGCACGCCCAGCGACTGGCGCGC